>Ga0256914_1001655_pt1 | contig 19607 bp, 15 predicted proteins | sample HulkmetaG_FD_191571 | JGI IMG/M metagenome (GOLD analysis project Ga0256914, IMG submission 191571) | Hydrothermal chimney microbial communities from Main Endeavour vent field at the Juan de Fuca Ridge, Pacific Ocean - Hulk | ecosystem: Environmental > Aquatic > Marine > Hydrothermal vents ... | reverse complement strand
CAAATACTGGAGAACCCACAAGGGTGCTATTAGTCCCTGCCAAGGTTATTCCTGATTTTACCACAACCACATACTGTTTTCCCAGATCAAGGGGTTCCAGAGGGAATATCTTTATATAATTTCCATCCTGCACCACCTTAATCGTATCATCATCCACATTTTCCAGATTTAAATTATTTTGAAGCTGGGCAAGTTGAGTGGCATTTAATCCTACAAGTACAGGTAAGATGCCGGAAAGAGTGGCATTTTGGGGAGGTACTCCTATGGCATTAAGGGCCTGGTATACAGCTCCCCCTAGATTATCTGCCTTTATTAAAAAGATATTGTTTTTCAAAGTAGTAGCATTTAATTCAGTGGAATTGCTAAGAGGAATTGCAATAATAGAATTTGGGCTCAGGCCTTTGAGATGGAGCATATTAATAGCTTCATAAAGTTCTTTTGTAGATGGGTCTTCCACTGCAGTGGCGTTAAGTTGTACTTCTTTATTAGTGTTTGCCCATATAAGATCATTTGGAACAGGTATTATTTCATGGCCAGGATCAAAGGCGATACCCATAGAATTATAAACGACATTTGAAAGTTGTGGCAATACATCTTGTTCTTTTACAACATTATCTCCAATATTATTACATATAGCAGTTATGGTAGAATTAACAGAAGATATGGTACTGGTAGAGTTAAATGCTTTTTTTAATCCCTCATTTACTGCACTTATAATTTCAGTATCCTGCCCAATATTTACACTGGCAAGTTTGTGAGCCACTACTGACATCACACTAATCTGCTTAGAGGCACTAAGTCCCATTTGATTTTTTAAATTATACATCACAGATTCTACTACCAGCGCAAGTTTCAATGCTCTCCCCTTTACTCCATTTGGGTTTGCTATATCTGTATCATACGGAATTCCCGCGGCAGAAATCGCTGCCTTTACGTCTGGATCAAGGGCCACAAGGGTGGTTAAGGGGGTAATATTTTTTGCAGTAGGAGGCGCCAACAAAGGAAGTGCCGTGGCATTAGTTGAAGCTACTATCCCTCCTGTAACACATAATAATCCCCCTGCATTATCAGGGATCTGGAGGGTAAAACTCCCATCTGCTGCAGTTTTAGTAGAAGGCTCCCCTGGGTCACATACCCGGTTTCCATTTTCATCCACACACACAGTGGCATTTGCCACATAACTTTGAATAACCTTTCCCGAAACCAGCAGCGAGGTATTATTCTCCCCTGCCCCGCTACAGCCAGCTATGGCAAATAATAATGCTATCCACAAGGCAAAACACCCCTTTGCAAATCTAATCATGAACACCTCCTTATTAAATGGTTGGTTAGTAAGTACATAATTTAAATTAGCTTTTTTTTTACCTTAAAAAAAGTCCGCATGTCAAGATAGGGGGCTTATTTAAGGCAGGAAAAAGGTGCACATTGACACATCTTCTCTTTACTTATAAAGGGAAGGAAGAACCTCTCAATAAAATTAATAAAATAACCTTAATTATTTTTTAGTGAGGAGGAAAGTCATGGTAGAGCAGACCCTTTCAATCATCAAACCTGATGCAGTGGAGAGGAACCTTATAGGGGAAATCCTTGGGAGGATAGAAAAGGCGGGTCTCAAGATAAAGGCCCTTAAGATGATTCATCTTACAAAGAAGCAGGCTGAGGGATTTTATTCTGTCCACAGGGAAAAACCCTTTTTTGACAGTCTCACCTCCTTTATGTGTAGTGGACCCATTGTTGTGGCTATATTGGAGGGAGAAGATGCTATTGTGAGGTATAGGGAACTTATGGGGGCCACCAATCCGTTGGAGGCAAAGGAAGGTACCATAAGAAAGGATTTTGCACTGGACATTGAGAAAAATTCAGTGCATGGCTCAGATAGTAAAGAAAACGCAAAAAAAGAGATTGCCTACTTTTTTAATAAACTGGAGGTGGTTTAGGTAATGCTATCACTTGGAGTAATTGGCACTGGCAATATGGGAAGTGCCCTCATAAGGGGTTGGAGCAAACGGAAGGATATATACATCCTGGCCTATGACCTGGATAGGGAAAGATTAAAAAGGGTGGAAAAATCCTGTAACATCCAGAGCAGTGAGTCTCCCCAGGAGGTAATAGAGAAATCCACCCATGTGGTACTTGCCATAAAACCAGGACAGGTAAAAGAATTTCTCAACTCTCATGGTGAAAAATTTACTAAAGAAAAGTGTCTCATCTCTATCTGTGCAGGAATCTCGTTAGATAAGTTAAAAAAATGGGCACCCCTTCTCACCCATATAGTAAGGGTTATGCCCAACACCCCCGCCCTGGTAGGAAAGGGGTTATTTGCAATGTGTTTTTCAAAAAAGACCTCCCAGGAACACCGAGAAATAGCAGTGGGGCTCTTCAAGGAATTGGGAGAGGTATATCTCTTGGAGGAAAGACTCTTTGACGGATATACAGGGCTCATAGGGTCTGGTCCTGCTTATGTGGCCTATTTTATGGAAGCAATGATAGATGCTGGTGTAAAACTTGGTCTTTCCCGGGATAGGGCCCTCTCTATGGTAATAGGTCTCTTTGAAGGAACCACCCATCTTATAAAAGAACTAAGCATCTCCCCTTCCCTCATCAGAGAAATGGTTACATCACCTGGGGGCACCACCATATGGGGGCTTTCCCACTTTGATAAATGTGCCCTTAAGGGGCATATCATGGAAGGAATAGAGATGGCTGCCCAAAGAAGCAAGGAACTGGGATGAGAAGAAATGGGTCATTCTCCCTTTAATAAGGGCAAAATAACACACCATTTCTAAAGGAGAGAGACTAAGGAAGCGGCTGAAGAGGGGTCTTACGCCGCTTCCCCCTCATCTCTCCAGGTGGGCCTTTTTTTAAGAATAGGCCTTTCTAATCTCCTTTTTATTTATTTTCCCCACACTGGTCTTTGGAATACTCTTTACTATCTCTATCCTATCAGGTACTCCATACTTGGGGATGGTTCCCTCCTCCACAAACTTCTTAAAGAAGTCTTTGAGTTCCTCTCCTGAGACCTTTCCCTCATACTCCTTATGTAAGACCACAAGGGCAAGGGGTCGCTCTCCCCATTTTTCATCTGGGACCCCCACCACTGCCACCTCACTTACCGCCTCATGCTGGCTGAGTATATCCTCCAGTTCCAGGGAAGATATCCACTCCCCTCCTGTCTTTATGACATCCTTCAACCTATCTGTGATCTTAAGATACCCTTCCTCGTCTATATATCCTATATCCCCGGTGTGTAACCATCCCCCTTCCCAGAGGGCCTCACTCTTTTCCGGATCCTTGAGGTATCCTTGAGTAAGCCAGGGAGACCTTACCACGATCTCACCAGTGGACTTACCATCATGGGGAAGAGGATTGCCCAGGGGGTCTATAATTTCTAACAGGACATTTGGAACGGGGATACCAGTCTTGCATCTAATGGGAACCTGTTTGTCCAGGTCCCATTCCCACATATGAGGCTTTAATATAGCGGCTGTTAAAAGGGGACAGGTCTCTGACATCCCATAGGCAGAAATTATATTGATCTTATGCTTAAGGGCCTCTCTACATAATCCCTGGGGAAGAGCAGAACCACCAATCACCACCTTCCACCTGGAAAGGTCCAATTGATTTATAATGGGACTGGTAACCAGCATGTGGATGATAGTGGGAACACAATGGGAAAAGGTTACCTTCTCCCTCACAATAAGCTTTAATATCATTTCCGGGTCATACCTTCCAGGATATACCTGTTTTGCACATAACCAGGTGAACATATAGGGTAAGCCCCAAGCATGCACATGAAACATGGGAGTAAGCGGCATATACACATCTCCATTATCTAGCCGAAGGGAACCCGCCATGGTACAGAGGGAAGAGATGAGACCATAGGTATGGAGAACTATCTGACGATGACTGTAATACACCCCCTTTGGTAACCCTGTGGTACCAGTAGTATAAAAAGTGGTGGCCATGGTGTTTTCATCCAGGTCAGGAAAGTCGTAGTGGGTGGGCTGAGTTTTTAACAGGGCCTCATATTCTCCACATACATCCAGACCAGTGGAGGGAAGATCTCCCTCATCTGTGAGAAGGATTATCTTCTTTACTGTCTTCAACTGGTCCTTTACTGAGTCTAATAAGGGAAGAAACTCAGAATTTACCAGCAGGACCTTATCCTCTGCATGATTTATGGTGTAGGCTAGCTGTTCAGGGGAAAGCCGTATATTTATGGTATGTAGCACCGCCCCCATCATGGGAATAGCAAAAAAACACTCCAGATAACGATGACTATCCCAGTCCATTACTGCCACCACATCACCCTCTTCAACCCCTTGAGAACGTAACATATTGGCCAACCTGGACACCCTCTCCCCAAAATCCCTGTAGGTATATCTCACCTTATCCCGATAAATTATCTCCTGGTCCGGATTAAAGGTAAGAGGAAACCTTAACATATGCTTTATTAAAAGGGGAAAAGAATACGCAGATGGAGTCTTTTCTATTTTCCTTGCAGGCATAACCACCTCCCTTTGTTGTTGTTAACGCAATTTTTATCCTGGGTTACCTTCTGGCAAGTTAAACAATTTTAGTATAGCTACACTTTAATGCCTACATTTAACACAGAAAAGGCCCAGGAGCAATTACTTTATAGTTTTATCCCCTTTTCCACTTTCCCTTCTATTTATTGACTTTTCAGGTCTTCATTTCTACCATAAATTATATAACAAGAGAAAAGGACTCAAAAAGGCCATGGAAAGTCAAAGAATCCTGGAGAATGACATCATATTTAAGATAGCCTTTCACTCCCTCTCCATGGGGGTAGTGATATTAGATGCAGACTCAAAGATAGTATTTATAAACGAAGAGGCCAAAAAGATACTTGAGCTGGAAGGTGCCTCTACTCCCTACTATCTCTCCCAGATAAATCCCCGGGCATGGGAAGAGATAAAGCAGATATTCTCAACAGGCAAACCCCAGGTGGGAAAGAGGACCCAAAGAGAAGGAAGTCCCCTTTTTGTACAGAGGTATCCATTAAAATATAAAGAAAAGATTGTTGGAGTAATTAGCCTCTTTCAAAAATTTTCTGAGATGGAGAAATTATCTCCCCAGATGGAATCTTACCAGAAGATAGTCAAGCAGTTAAATACCATTATTGAGTCGGTGTATGACGGGCTCTACATCACAGATGGAAGGGGAATAACCATAAGGGTCAATTCTTCCTGGGAAAGGATAACGGGTCTGCGACCAGAAGATGTTTTGGGTAAGGATACGCTGGAACTGGAAAAAAAGGGATATGTTTCCAAGTTCGTAACCCCCCTTGTCCTCAAAGAAAAGACCCCCATATCTATCCAGGCAAGGACAGTAACCAATAGAGATGTGCTGGTTACAGGTAACCCAGTGCTGGGAAAGGATGGTAAGGTGGAAATGGTGGTAACAACTGTAAGAGACCTCTCTGAGATGAGAAGGCTATCCCGGGAGTTAAACGAGGCAAAAAGGCTGGTGAAACACTATAAGACAAAAATGGAACGGCTTAAAAAACAACTCTCGTCTCCCCCTGAGGTGGTGATGGAATCAAAGGTGATGCAAGAGATCCTAGAGCTGTGTTCCCAGGTGGCCTCCACTTCTGCCCCCATATTAATCACAGGAGAAACCGGCGTGGGAAAAGAGATTATAGCCAGGATAATCCACGAGAGGTCTCCTCTCTCCATGAGTGGACCTTTCTTAAAAATAAACTGTAGCACCATCCCGGAAAACCTTTTGGAGGCCGAACTCTTTGGGTACGAAAAAGGGGCATTTACAGGGGCCAACAAATCCGGCAAACCAGGACTTTTTGAGATGGCAAACAAGGGGACCTTGGTACTGGACGAGATAGCTGAACTTCCCCTTTCCCTCCAGGCAAAACTCTTAACAGTGCTCCAGGACTATGAAATAAAGAGACTGGGAGGGCTTAAGAGGAGAAAGATTGATGTACGTTTCATCTGCGTAACCAACAAGGACCTTAAACAAATGGTAAAACAGGGAACATTCAGAGAGGACCTCTACTTCAGGATAAATGTGATCCCCATTCACGTTCCCCCCTTAAGGGAAAGAAAGGAAGATATTGTCCCCCTCATTCATTTCTTTCTAAAAAAATTCAATGAAAAATATAAAAAACACAGGGCCATCCAACATGAGGTGGTGGATGCCCTCCTATCCTACAAGTGGCCAGGGAACGTGCGGGAGCTAAAAAATCTCATGGAACGCCTTGTGATAATGTCCAGAGACAATACCATCTCTCTCTCTGACCTTCCAGGGGATATCAAAGAGAGCCTCTTCCAGCTCCCCTTAAAAGATCGCCTTTCCCTGAAAGAGATGGTCCAACATTTTGAAATAGAAGTCATAAAAAACACCATCAAGAGGACAGGAAGCATAGAGAATGCCGCCCTTCGCCTCAGGGTAAATCCTTCCACTCTTTACCGGAAGTTGCAAAAATACAAAAAATTGTTGCAAAATTGCAATTAATAACTTCTTAAATTTATTTTCTTTTTTCTCTTTTTCTCACTTTCCTGAGAAAAGGCAAGGGGGCTTTTAAAATTTTGATCTTTCCTCTTGTGTCACAATGTACTTATTTTATTGATAAGATACCTGTTTTCCCCCTTTTTTCTCTTCTTGCTTTCCAAGGAATAACTTTTGCTTAAAGAAAGAAATGTCGTTTAGGCAGAAAAAAATAAATAAGGAGGAATAAATATGGCCTTTAGAGGAATTGATTTTTTTAAATTGGATGATGTTTTTTCAAAGGAAGAGCTACTTATCCGAAAGTCAGTTAGGGAATTCCTCACTAAGGAGATAGAACCCCTTATAAAGGAGGCATTTCATAGAGAAGACCCCATTCCCTTTAAAAAGATTGCCCCAAAGATGGGAGAGTTGGGGATGCTAGGGGCCTTCCTGCCAGAGGAGTATGACTGTCCCGGTGGCAATTATGTGGAATTTGGTCTTATCTGTCAGGAGGTGGAGAGGGTGGACAGTTCCCTGCGGAGTTTTGTGGCGGTTACCTCTGGGCTGGTGATGTATCCCATCTGGAAATTTGGGAGCGAGGAACACAGGAGAAAGTATCTTCCCAAATTGGCCAGGGGAGAAATCATAGGGTGTTTTGGCCTTACTGAGCCAAACCATGGTTCTGATCCTGGTTCCATGGAGACCACCGCTAAGAAAGATGGAAATGAATGGATATTAAATGGCACCAAGACATGGATAACTGAGGCGGACATTGCAGATGTGGCAGTGGTCTTTGCAAAGGATGTGGACAGTGGAAGGATAAGGGGATTTGTGGTGGAGAGGGGCACCAAGGGTTTTACCCAGAGTGCCATTACCATGAAAGGATCCATGAGGGCAGGAGGCGTTGGAGAGCTGGGATTCGTGGATTGTAGGATCCCTGCTGACAACCTTCTACCCAATTCAGGGGGTCTCAAATCTCCCCTTATGTGTCTAAATCAGGCCAGATATGGCATCTCCTGGGGTGCCCTGGGGGCGGCAATGGACTGTTATGAAACCGCCCTTAATTACTCCAAGGAGAGGACTCAATTCGGCAAACCCCTTGCCTCCTATCAACTCGTCCAGCAAAAATTGGTAAAGATGTTTATGGAGATATCCAAGGGTCAGCTGGTCTCCTATAGGGTGGGCAGGCTCCTGGATGAAGGTAAGGGAACCCCTGAAATGATATCCTTTGCCAAAAAAAACAACGTGGCTGTGGCCAGGATGTGCGCAAGAACCGCAAGAGAGATGCTGGGGGCCAACGGTATATCTCTTGATTATTCTCCAATCAGGCACATGGCCAATATTGAGAGCGTTTATACCTATGAAGGAACAGACGACATCCATACCCTGATCCTGGGAAGACATATTACAGGGATAGAGGCCTTTACCAGATAACTCAATCTTAGCCTTATTTACAGGAGTAGAAGAGATGGAGACAAAGGACTACCCCCTTCAAGATATTGTGGTGCTGGAAGTGGCCCAGGCAGTTGCCGGGCCATTTATAGGCACCCTTATGGCAGACCTGGGAGCAAATGTAATCCATATAGAAAGGCCAAAGGTAGGAGACCTTGCCCGACACTGGATCCCAAAACGGGGGGATTTGAGTTTTTATTTTGGTGTGGTTAACCGAAACAAAAGATCTCTTACCCTGGACCTGAGGGCAGAAAAGGGAAGGGAGCTATTCTACCATATGGCCAAAAAGGCAGATGTTATTATAGAAAATTTTCGTCCAGGAGTGGTAAAAAAACTAAAAATAGACTATGAAACCATAAAAGAAATAAATCCGGGGATAGTATATTGTCACATCTCCGGGTTTGGACAAAATGGTCCTTACAGGGATAGGGCGGCATTTGATCAGGTAATGCAGGGAGAGACCGGGATAATAAGTTATACAGGCACCCCAGATACCCCCTGCAAGATAAATGTACCCATGACCGACTACGTGGCAGCGCTTTTCGGAACCTATGCAGTGCTCTCTGCCCTCTACAGGAGAGAGAAAAAGGGGGTGGGGATGGAGATAGACGTTTCCCTGTTTGATTCTGCAGTGAGCATGATGTTAAACCTCATGAACATGAGCGTGGTGGAGGGATTAGAGGATAGGGAGCTAAGAATGGGGGCCAAATATCACCTTGCCACCCCGTATGAGCCCTATCTTGCAGGGGATGGAAGGTATGTAAACATATGTGTAGCCATGGAAACCCACTGGGAGGCCTTCTGTAAGGCCATTGGTCTGGAAGAGTTACTTACAGACCCAAGATTTAAAAAGAATGAAGACAGGCTAAAACATCGTGAGGAACTGGAAGAAATCCTGGTAAAAAGATTAAAAGAAAAATCTAGAGATGAATGGATAGAGATCCTTAATGCGGCAGGAGTTCCCTGTGGGGCAGTAAATACCATTCCTGAGGTGCTTGAACATCCTCAACTAAAACATAGAAAGACAGTGGTGGATGTAGAATATCCAGGTCTTGGCAAGATAAAATTATTTAATAATCCCGTTAAATTCTCAGATATTGAAGTGAAAGTAAAAAGACCCCCGCGTCTGGGGGAACATACAGAAGAGATATTGCAAGAATTTGGATATTCTTCAGAGGAAATCAATACCCTCAGAGAAGAAAAGATAATCTAGATAAACCAACACAGGAGGTTAAGGTATCACCCTTTATATCAACCACAAAATAATCAAACACACATTGGAGGGGGCGCTATGAAAAACTTAAAAGAGCTTATCTTAAGGGGAGTATGTGTAGTCTTGGGGACAGTGTTTCTATTCATCTCAGGACCACAAACCACCCAAGCACGGGTTTACAACATCAAGTTTCAAATGGCCTGGCACACTCAACATCCAGAGTACAAGGCCTATCAAAAGTTTATCAAAATGGTGGAGAAGAGGAGTAAGGGGAAGATAACCTTTACCCTATTTCCCTCAAGCCAACTGGTATCCAGAAAAGAGGCGCTCTCTGCCCTTAAAAATGGGATTATTAATATGCTCGCCAGTTGCGGGGCATATTATCATGGCATGGTCCCAGAGGGAGATGTGGATTGGCTTCCATATGTATCCATTGACAGGGCAAAGTTCTGGCACCTCATGAATGATCCAGGAAGTGAGTTTTACAATATTGTCCACAATGCCTACCTGAGAAAAGCAAATGCAGTTCTATTAACCACTGTTATCTGTGGGAGTGAGGTTATAATAGGTAGAGATCATATAGAATTTAAGACCCTGGAAGACCTTAAGAACAAGAAAATAAGGGCCGCAGGAGGTGTGGCCACTAGAGTGGTACTTGCCCTTGGAGCAAATCCTGTAACCATTGCAACTGGTGAAATATATCCTGCTCTCCAAAGGGGAACCGTGGATGGAATAGTATTCCCTGTGTATGGATTTAAGGACTATCGTTTCTTTGAGGTGGCAAAGACCTATACCCTTCCACCACTTTATAACTGGAATGATGACCTCTGGATAAACAAGACCTACTTCCATAGTCTCCCAAAGGATCTTCAAAAGATACTGAAAGAGACCGCACATGAATGGGGCAAATGGGCAAGTATTGTATATTGGCCAAATTATGCAAAGCAAATACAAAGATGGGCCAAGAAAAAAGGCGTTATAGAACTCCACTTTCCTCCAAACGAGGTGGAGAGGATAAAGCATGTGGTGGTCCCTGTCTCTGAGTGGTACAGCAAAGAGAGTCCAGATTGTAAAAAACTCATTGAGATCTTGAGGCAAAAGGATTTCATAAAATAGAGAAACCTTGCTAGCGACCATCAAAGGAGGCACATTTTTGCTGCCTCCTTTTAATTTTAGCCGGGGAGGCCAATAGATGGAGAGGGAAACCATAAGAGAAAATGAAGGATTTATAATTGAGGTTATCTCGCGAATAGATAAATGGCTAGCGGAGATAGCGGGGTGGGTGGTCTTCTGTATGATGCTATGCATAAGCTATGATGTCTTTATGCGGTATCTCTTTGACATGCCAACAAAATGGTCCTTTGAAGTGAGTACATATATGATGGTAGTGGTAGTATTTCTAGGGGGAGGATGGACACTTCCCTCGGGGGGACACGTAAATGTGGATATTGTGATAAAAAACTTAAGTCCAAAAAAAAGGGCTCTTGCAGACCTTATCACCTCCATATTTGCCATCTTTTACCTCACTATCTTCACCTATGAATCCATTCGCTTTACCTATGAGGCGTGGAGTGAAGACATAAGGAGTAGTGAATATCTAGGATGGCCCCTATGGCCCATGAGGGCCTTTCTGATAGTTGGAGGACTATTTTTATGTCTGGAATTTATATTTAAACTCATAAGGACCTGGAAACAACTTAGAAATAGTTAAAAGGAAAGCTTATGGAGTGGTATATTGTCTTATCTATTCTGATTATTTCACTTACCCTTTTACTGCTACTGGGACTTCCAGTGGCCTTTTCCCTGGGTTTTTTGAGTATCATATGTTCCTTTATCTTCTGGCCCAACATGAGTGGTGCCTATGGGGTTGCACTGGCTGGATATGGGCACATGAACAACTTTACCCTGGTATGCATCCCCCTCTTTATTTTAATGGCAGAACTGGTGATGTATACCAGAATGGGTACAGAGACATATGATGCTGCAGATAAATTTTTCCACAACCTGCCTGGTGGAATAGGTATGGCCAGCACAGTATTTGGCGCGGTCTTTGCTGCAATATGTGGGGCCAGTACCGCTGGGACTGCAACCGTTGGTCTGGTTTCCCTCCCGGAAATGATAAAAAGGGGTTATGATGAGGGACTTGCAGGAGCAATTGTGGCCTTTTCAGGGGCCCTATCCATACTTATCCCCCCTAGTGTAATCCTCATCCTATATGGCACCCTTGCCCAACAGTCCATTGGGGCCTTGTTTGCAGGGGGTATGATGCCCGGGATACTGATGACCATCCTGGCCCTATTATACATCTTCTTCAGGGTCCTTATACATCCTGAAGTGGCCCCTAGAGACCCGGTGGATTACTCCTGGAAAGAAAAGATAAAGTCCCTGAGCAAGGTGTGGAGTCTCCTGTTGGTGGTTATACTCCTGCTGGGGACCATATATACGGGAGTGGCCACACCCACAGAAGCAAGTGCTGTATCTGCACTGGCGGTATTTATAATTGCCCTTATAAGAAAAAGGATGAATCTCACTGTACTTAGAAAGGCGCTCTTACACACTGTCCGGACCACGGCAATGATCGGATGGATAATAATTGGGGCCACATCCTTTGGTTATGTGATAATATTTTCAGGGTGTGCGGCCCAGCTCACCTCCTGGATTATAAGTCTCGCCCTTCCCAAGTGGGCCATTGTAGGAATTATTATGATAGGCTATCTTATCATGGGGATGTTTTTGGACCCTGCGGCCATTGTTATGATGACCACTCCCCTTATCCTCCCCCTATTAAAGGCCCTGAACATTAATCTATTATGGTTTGGGGTCTTGATGACCATCAATATGTGTGCAGGAAATATCTCTCCCCCCATGGGATTAAACATCTATATTGTAAAGGGATTAAAAGAAGATCTAGACCTAAAAGAGCTTTTTCTAGCAGCAGTGCCCTTTATGGTGATAGACGTCCTCACCATTATCCTGTGCATGGTATTCCCCGAGATTATAACAGGTTTCCCAAAGCTACTGGGGTATTAAAAGGGGCTCATTTCTGGAAAGAAGAGGGGATAGTTGAGCTATCCCCTCTTCTTTGTTTTATATAAAGACCTCACTTTTGTAGGGAGAAGAAAAAATGGGAGAGAGTCCTTTTGTGCGCTCCAATCTCTTTAAGGACCTCCAGGGGGTTAAGGGCCTTAGGGAAAGAGAAAAACTCTTTATAAATAACTCTTCAAAAAGCCGCCTCACCCCCTTATTTATAGAGGAAAAATATACCAGATCATCATTAAACTTCCAGATAACGTCAAATACAGCAGGGATTGGAAGGGTGCGAGAAAGGAGTTTTAGTCTAACATTTTCTCTTATCTCTTGCTTGATTGCCCGGGGGATATAACGTATCTTTTCTCCTTCCCTCTCTAAAAATTCATCCAGGGCAAGGGTATAATATTTCTTAAATATAGCAGGAGAGAGTTTTCTCCTGTCCATTCTGAAACCAAAGACAACAAACTCCCCTCTATAAGGGGAAGAATCCTCCCACTGGGTATCCAATAGATTGTCAAAACTCACCCATCCAACCCCCAGTTCCTCTACCCCTTCATCTATCTCAGAGAAACTATTCTGCTTCAATATATCTGGAAGGTTTTCCCACAAGAGGGGATCCTTCTCCCCTTTTACTTCATATCTTACAAAACTCACTGAAGAAGAAAGAAAACCCATAATACTATATCCCCTTCTCTCCCAGCATCTTAAGTATCTTTTCCACTATCTTTGGGGGAGTAAATCCATAGTAATCAAATAGGAGATCCCCTGGGGCAGACCTACCAAATTCATCTATACCAATAACCAAGCCTCTCTCTCCCACAAATCTATACCATAGATGAGGAGATCCTGCCTCTATGGCCACCTTCAAGGCCACCTCCCCTCCCATCACCTTTTCTCTATATTCCCGGGACTGCTCCTCAAATCTCTCCATACATGGCATAGAGACCACCCTGCAGGGGATACCCTTCTGGACCAGAATATTGGCCACATCCATACACAATCCCACCTCTGAGCCTGTGCCCACCAAAAGCACACCCTTCTTTAGGGAAGAAGACTCTTCCAGCAACACATACCCCCCCTTCTCCACATGAGATAGCACAGCGAGGTCCTTCACCTGTCTTTTTAACTTCTGTCTTGAAAGGATAAGGGCGGTGGGACCATCTTCCCTGTAGAGAGCGGCCTTCCAGGCAACCATGGTCTCTAGCACATCACAGGGACGCCATACCTCCAGATTGGGAATTAGTCTCAGAGAAGAGATATGCTCTATTGGCTGATGAGTAGGGCCATCTTCCCCCACCCCAATGGAATCATGTGTCAACACATAGATTACCCTCACCCCCATAAGGGCAGAAAGCCTTATCCCGTTTCTGGCATAATCAGAAAACACCAAAAAGGTCCCTCCATAAGGGATAAAACCTCCATAAAGGGAGAGACCATTCATAATAGCGGACATGGCAAATTCTCTTACTCCGTAATGAAGGTAGTTGCCCTCCCCCTTTTCTTTATTATAGGCACTTGCTCCTGACCACTTGGTCTTATTGGAACCACTCAGATCAGCAGAGCCCCCTATAAGTTCGGGGAGAAGAGGGGCCAGCCTTTCTAGACACATCCCCGAGGCCGCCCTGGTGGCCAGATCCTTGTCTAAGGACATAAGGTCCTTGAAAATCTTTTCTAAGTCCTCTTCCCATCCAGGGGGGAATTGTCCCTTTATTCGCCTTAAAAATTCTTCCGCCTCCTCAGGATATTCTTCTTTATACTTCTCAAAGACCTCTTCCCACTTCTCCTGTAGTGCAGCACCCCTTTGTCTGGCGTCCCAGGCCTCATAGATATGTTGGGGAATCTCAAAAGGAGGATATTTCCATCCCAGGGCCTTACGAGTGGCTTCTACCTCATCTCTTCCCAAGGGAGAACCATGGGTCTTCTCGCTACCAGCAAGGTGAGGGGCCCCAAAACCGATCTGTGTCTTAAAACATATAAGAGAGGGTCTATGCTTTTCTGCCATGGCATTTTTTATGGCCCTTTGGATCTCCTCGCTATTATGACCATCCACTGGAGAGATCACCTGCCACCCATAGGCCTCAAACCTCCCCTTCACATCTTCAGTGAACCACCCCCGGGTATCTCCATCTATGGTTATTCCATTATCATCATATAGCACAATGAGTTTTCCAAGTCCCCAGGTTCCAGCAAGGGAACAAGCCTCATGGGAAATGCCCTCCATAAGACATCCATCACCTAACAATACAAAGGTATAGTGGTCCACAATATTAAAGCCCTCCTTATTAAACCGAGCCCCCATTATCTTTTCCCCCAGGGCCATGCCTACCCCAGTGGCTATACCCTGTCCCAGAGGACCTGTTGTGACTTCAACTCCAGGTGTCTCTCCATATTCAGGATGCCCAGGGGTCTTTGAACCCAGCTGCCTGAAGGCCTTTATGTCTTCAATGGAAATATCGTATCCACACAGATGTAACACTGCATATAAAAGCATGGAGGCATGACCATTGGACAATATAACCCTATCCCGATTGGGCCAGGTGGGATCCCCGGGATTATGAATCAAAAAATCCCTCCACAAGACCTCTGCAATATCTGCCATACCCATGGGCGCACCAGGATGACCAGAATTTGCCCCCTCTATGGCATCAATTGCCAGAAAACGAATGGCATTAGCAAGCTCTCTCCTGTTCATATCTCCTCCCAAAAAATGTTTGACTACCAAAACTTTGGGATATAGGGAGAATTTAGCAGAGTCAATAGTTTTTTGGATTGAAGAAGATAACTAATTGCTTCAATCGTAAATTAACACACACCAGGGGCTGATACCATGAAAAAACAATTCATCTTATCTCCTTCCCTGCTCTCATGTGATTTTTCCAGTCTCGCAAAAGAACTCCTCCTCTTGGAAGAAGCAGGGATAAAGTGGGTGCACTGGGATGTAATGGATGGCCATTTTGTGCCCAATATCACCTTGGGCGCTCCCATTATAGAGGCATGCAGAAAGAGGTCCAATCTCTTCTTTGATGTACACCTCATGATATCAACCCCTCAATATTTTGTGAAAAGCTTTGCAGATGCAGGGGCAGACCTTATCTGCGTCCATGCAGAGGCGTGTACCCACCTGGACCGTGTGATAATGTCCATAAAAGAAAGAGGAAAAAAGGCAGCAGTGGCCTTAAATCCCCACACCCCCCTATCAATGGTAGAATATCTACTGCCCTCTCTTGATATGGTCCTGCTTATGAGTGTAAATCCTGGATTTGGAGGTCAGAGGTTTATCCCCTATGTACTAAAAAAGATAGAGGACCTTTCTTCACTTATAAGAGAGAAAAAGCTCTCCACCCTAATAGAAGTGGATGGAGGAGTAACCCTGGATAATGTGAGAGAGATTGTAAATGCAGGGGCGGATGTGGTGGTCTCTGGATCGGCCTTTTTTGGTCATCCTCCCTATTTAAAAAGACACATGGAATTTTTAGAGGCAGCAAAACTTGCCCAGTGAGGGGATAATGACCATAGAAACAGATGTACTCATTATTGGGGGAGGGATAATAGGACTCTCAGTAGCCAGAGAGCTTGAACAACGATTTGGTGGATCGTTAAAGATAGTGGTGGCAGAGAAAGAAGGGCAAATAGGTGTCCATGCCAGTGGGAGAAATAGTGGTGTGCTTCATGCGGGCTTCTATTATGAAAAGGATAGCTTAAAGGCCCGTTTTACTGTGGAAGGAAATAAAAGACTAACCAGTTATTGTTTGAGATATAAGCTTCCCATTAACCAATGTGGAAAAGTAGTAGTTACTAAAGGAGAAAAGGATATTCCCCTATTGTACGAATTAAAAAGACGGGGAGAGATAAATGGATGCAGGGTATATATCATAGACACAAAGGAGCTCAGGGAATTAGAACCAAATGCCAGGACCTATGAACTGGCCCTTTTTTCTCCTTCCACCTCAACCATTGATCCTACCAGGGTATGTAGACATCTTGTGGATAATTTCGGAGACAAGACCTCTGTATTATTAAACACTAGGGTGATAGGGATAAAAGACACAGAGGCCTCATGTAGTAAAGGTAAAAAAATAAGATTTAAATACCTCTTTAATTGTGCAGGATTATATGCAGACAAAATTGCCCAGATGGTGGGAGTGGGGCGCAACTATATCCTCCTACCCTTTAAGGGTCTATATCTCACATATACAGACAACAATTTAATAAGAAGACACATATATCCTGTTCCCAATATTCACAACCCCTTCCTGGGTGTCCATTTTACCAAGGGCGTATATGAAAGAGTAAAGGTGGGACCAACAGCCATGCCCGCCCTCTGGAGAGAAAATTACTCTTTTTTTAAAGGGATTTCTCCCAAAGAATTTTCAGAGATATTCCCCTGGGAATTAGTCCTCTTCTTTTATAACAACTTTAATTTTCGGGAAATCACCTGGCAGGAGATAAAAAAATACTGGAGACGCTTATTTATAAAGGAGGCGAGTAAGCTGGTAAAAAAACTGGAGTCCTCTTGCTTTGGTCCCTACCTTCCCCCTGGCATCCGGGCTCAACTCCTGGACAAAAAGAAAAAGACCCTGGTCATGGATTTTGTAGTGGAAAAGGGAGAAAGGTCCCTTCATATCCTAAATGCTGTATCTCCCGCCTTTACCTCAGCCTTTGCCTTTGCCGAATATATAGTAAGGATGGCAGAAAAGGAGATGCCTTTCTATATAAAATAATAGGACCTTCTATCTCCTCCTCTTCAACCATTGCCTCCAGAACTCCCCTAAGATCATACCTCCCGCCTGAGCCACATTTAGAGAATCAAAATTCCCCACCATAGGGATCTTGAGCCCCATATCACATGCCTTTTTCACCGCGGGTCTGATTCCCTTTTCTTCGTTTCCCAACACCAATACTGCAGGAAAATTCACCTCTACCTCATAAAGGGTGACACTCTCCTCTTCTGAAGAGGCATAATAGGTCCATATCTCCTCCTCCCCACAGATATGTAAGAATCTCTTTAGATTAATCACCCTTATCAGGGGGATATGGGCAAGGGCACCAGCAGAGGATTTAAAGGCCCTTTCTCCAAGATGGGCACATCTATCCTTGGTAATAACAATTCCCGCCCCTCCCACACAATATAGGGTCCTGGCAAGTACACCTATGTTGCCTTGATCCTGAAGATGGTCTAGGGCAAATGCAAAGGGGAAAGTAGCCTTTTTCATCAAAGGGAAAAACTCATCCTCTTCCATAAAACCAGGGGAGTATATCCTTGCTACAATCCCTTGATGAGCACAGGAGCTAAGTCTATCCAGCCTTTCACGAGGGACAAAGTGATACCTTATCCTGTGCTTTTGACAAAGTTCCAATAATTCCTTAATATCTTTAATCCTGCTTTTTTGAATCCAGAGGTCCTTGACCTTGTGAGGAGACCTCTCAAGTAACTCTAAGACCGGATGTTTACCTGTAAGTATATGAGCAAATTCCTTTTTTGAAGCCATGATTCAAATAAAAATCAAGGAGAGCTTTCCTATGGTGGGTTTTAGAAAGGGTTCCATCCTAGTAATAAGTCTATGCCTTATATACTCTTGTTCCTCCCTAACGAAAAAATATTGCACACCAAGGTCCCTTCTATCAAAGAATTCCACCTGTTACAACAAAAAAACACAGGGGGAAAAACCTTCTCTACTCTCCAAAACTATTTCTTCTCCTGCATCAGGGCCTCAGGAAGCAGCTCCTCCTAAGAGTCGTCCAGAAAAGAAAATCGCCAAGATAAAAAAGAGCACTCCCCTCAAACATATCTCCCATAAGGTAAGTCTAGAGAGAAAAAGGTCCCCTTTTAATTTTGTACTTAAAATAAAAGAAACCCCTTATACCAAGAGATACTTTGAATATTACTCTAAACTAAATAGAAGGACCTTCCAGAGATGGCTCAGAAGGGCACAACCCTATCTGCCCTATATTATTCAAACATTTCGCAGAGAAGGAATCCCTGATGACCTCGCCTTTTTGCCATTTGCAGAGAGCGGTTTCAACCCCTTTGCATATTCCAGGGCAGGAGCAGTTGGGATATGGCAATTTATGGCGGCTACAGCTCGCAAATATGGACTCACTGTAAATTGGTGGGTGGATGAACGAAGAGATCCATACAAGTCTACTGTGGCCGCTGCCAAGTACTTAAAATCTCTATATGATATCTTTCAAGACTGGTATCTTGTACTAGCTGCCTATAATTCAGGGGAAGGGAAAATCCTAAAGGCCATTCACAAGAGTAAAAAGGATAGTTTTTTTGACATTGCAAAGACAAGGTATCTTCATAGGGAAACCAGATTATATGTACCTAAGTTTATGGCGATCTTAAAAATAATACAAAATCTGGGATCCCTAGGATTTGAACCCCTCACCTTAAATAATACAAGGATACCTAAGAGGGTTTTTGTGAAAGGCGGAGTAGATCTATACAAGTTCGCCTCCCTATTAGGGCTTAGATGGCACCAATTTAAGAAATTAAATCCTCAATTTAAGAGATATGTAACCCCTCCAGACGTTATCTCGGTTATTTATGTGCCTTCTTCCCTTTTATCCCGTGCCCATGAAATCCTAAGACATAAAAAAATACGTCCCTATGGGGGACTGATAAGATATAGAATAAAAAAAGGGGATTCATGGTGGCGTATATCCAGAAGATTTAGAGTCCCCATCTATATTTTAAAAAAGATAAACCGTACCCGTTCTAATTTTTTAACTCCCAATAGGTATATTTTGATTCCAAAAAGTCCCACAACTATATATTTAGCTTCTAACAGGGTAAAATTTAAAAAGGATAAACAGTGGATTAAGAGTAGAGGCAACTATATTGTAAAGCAGGGAGACAGCCTATGGAAGATCTCTAGAAAATTTAAGATTCCCATGAGCACCCTTCTACAGGCTAATGGACTTACCAGACACTCCATATTAAAAGTTGGCATGAGATTATATATTCCCAAAACAGATACAGGTGGCCTCAACATAGCACGCAGGGCCTTAAGACATATACTTTACAAAGTAAAGAAAGGAGACAATCTATGGAATATAGCAAGAAAATTTGGCGTAACCACACGTCAGCTTATTTCATGGAATAATCTAAAAAAGAACTCTAGAATCTATCCTGGAGATAAGATAAAAATATTTATTCAAGACTAGTGAGAGATACTATAAAAAAGAGAATGGTGTTAACCAATGAGTGCTAAATATATTCTAACAAATCTATACTCATGGCGGATAAATTACTATACGAGACGAGATAAAGGATGAATGATCTTCTACAGAATATAAATCTTTTCAAGATGTTAAGTGCAAGAGACAAAGGGATAAATATACCCCCGGGGTAGGAGTTTACTCCTCTGGAATAAAAAAGGTCCTTTTCTGAAGGAGAAAAGGACCTTTTTATTTTCTTTTCCGAGCCAAGTTAAATAAAAGG
>Ga0256914_1001654_pt1 | contig 19609 bp, 22 predicted proteins | sample HulkmetaG_FD_191571 | JGI IMG/M metagenome (GOLD analysis project Ga0256914, IMG submission 191571) | Hydrothermal chimney microbial communities from Main Endeavour vent field at the Juan de Fuca Ridge, Pacific Ocean - Hulk | ecosystem: Environmental > Aquatic > Marine > Hydrothermal vents ... | reverse complement strand
ACAGCGCCAGGAAGGCGCGCTGGTCGTCCGGCCCGTAGCCGCACACCAGCACCCTGCGGGGGCCGTACATGGTCCTGTCGCTGCGGGTCACTTTCTGAAAAGTGCCGTCGTTGTCATTCATAATATTAAAGGTATCGGCTTTCGCTTGTCGGTTGTCGGTTCGCCGGACCGGTGACATCCATAGTATACCCGGGGCCCGGAATCAAGGCTCGACCGAAGCCGCGATGCCGCGGCAGTCGCAGGCAGCCCGACCCGCCGGGGTGGACAGGCGTCGTCTGCGCTCCGGGAGCCCCGGCGGGGATGCGCCGGCTGCAATACGGATTGGGCTTGACGGCATGTCGGCGGCAACGGTATGATGACACTCCGTAACACAAGCATAGAGGAAAAGCAAAATGGGCGAGAAAAAGGAATACGAATGCCACAAGTGCGGACGCCACGTGGAGGCCGACGCGGATGAGGCGGGCGTGCCTGAGTGCTGCGGGGCCCTCATGACGCTGGTCGACCGACTGCCGGCCTGCGGCCTGTCATCCACCGCGGAACACAGCCGTTCTTTCGAAGACGAGGGGCCTTGTGATGACGGACGGGGCGGCAACCTCTGAAGACAAACGGCCCGGCCGCGTTCGCCACCCCCCCTCCGGCGCCTACCCGGATCACCCGCGGGTGGCCGTGGGGGCCGTGGTCTTCAAAGACGGACGGGTGCTGCTGGTGCGCCGCGGACAGCCGCCCGCCGAGGGGTTGTGGGCCATTCCGGGCGGCAGTGTGCTGCTGGGAGAAACGCTGCAGCAGGCCGCCGAACGCGAAATCCTGGAGGAGACCGGGATTCGCATCACCGCCGGAGAGCCGGTGCTGACTTTCGATGTGGTGCAGAGAGACGCGAACGGGCGCGTTCGCTTCCACTACGTGATCGTGGACCTGGACGCCCGGTACGACGGGGGGCGGCCCCGCGCCGGAGACGACGCCCTGGAGGCCCGCTGGATCTCGCAGGACCGGATCGGGCACCTGCCGGTCAGCGCCACCACCCGGAAACTGCTCAGGGAACGCTACGCCTTCGGCTGCTGACCCCGCACCGCCCGGCGCGGGACGACTCCGCCGCCGGACGGCGCCTGCAGCCGGGGATCACCGAGACCACCATGAACCGCGACCGCCGCAAGTGGAACGCCAAACACCTGGACCGCGTGGGCCCCGACACGCCTTCGCCCATCGTCAAGCGCTTTGCCGACACCGCGGCCCGGGGAAGGGCGCTGGATATCGCCGCCGGCAGGGGACGCAACGCCCTCTACCTGGCCCGCAGGGGGTTTACCGTCGACGCCGTGGACATCTCCGACGAGGGGCTGCGCTTCATGGCCGGCAGGCATCCGGCGGTACACCCCGTCTGCGCCGACCTGAACCGCTTCGACATCCCCGAAAACCGCTACCGGCTGATCGTCAACATCCGCTACCTCAACCGCCGCCTGTTTCCCCACATCGTCCGGGGCCTGTGCACCGGTGGTGTGCTCATCTTCGAAACGTTTCTTGAAAGCGACCGGCCCACGAACCGCAGCCCCACCTGCCGTGACCACCTGCTGCGCTCCAACGAATTGCTGCACGCGTTCCTTTCGCTCAACATCCGCTACTACGAGGAGCACCTGTCGCGCCGCGGGAACCGTCCCGCCATGGTGGCCTCCCTGGTGGCCGCCAGGCAGCCTTTCTGAAACCGGCCGCCGCCCGGAGGCGGTCCCGCCCAGGGCGTCCGGCCCGATTTTATTGACAGGCCACCGGAGCTCCCCTATAGTTGCGCTTCAAAGGACCACCGAGCGTCCATTCAGGAGGAGACCATGACCGATTCCGCTGTTCTCGATATCCTCAAACGCGCCATCCTGCTGGAAAAGCGCGGCTATGCCTTCTACCGCCAGGCGGCCGACCAGGCCACCGGCAAAGCCGTCAAGGATTTCTTCGACATGATGGCCCGCGAGGAGACCAGCCATGTCCAGATTCTCTCGGAGCAGTACAAAGCCTACATGGAAACCGGCCATTTCAAGGCCGCCGGCCACGAGCGCGAGGTGGGCAATGTCTCCAAAGAAGTGCTGACCCGCGAGATCAAGAACAAGATCTCGGCCGCCGGGTTCGAGGCCGGCGCCATTTCCGCGGCCATGGCCATGGAACAGCGCGCCATCTCCCTGTACAGCCAACGGGCCCGGGAGGCCGACGATCCCGAGGAAAAGGCGCTGTACCAGTGGCTGGCCGAGTGGGAGGGAGATCACCTCCGTTGGCTTTCCGATCTGGACCGTGAATTGACCGAAAAGGTGTGGAACGACAACCAGTTCTGGCCTTTCTGAGAATAGCCGTCAGCGGCCCGCTGACAACGGAAGCCATCGGGTGTCGGGCATCCGCGGCCGGTTCTGGTTTGCCGGGCAGGGGCCTGTGAAGGCATTTGCACTGGATTTCACCCGACACCGGATGGCCGATACCTTTTTCGGGAGACCGCCATGCTCCGTAGCCTGGCAGGGTTGCTATGTTTTGCGGCGCTGGCCTGGTGCTTCAGCGAAAACCGGCGGAAAATCCGCCTGCCCCTGGTGGCGTGCGGCCTGCTGATGCAGGTGGCACTGGCCTTCATCCTGCTGCGGGTGCCTTTTTTCCGGGGGCTTTTCCTGGCGCTCAATCGTGCCGTGATGATGCTTGAGGCGTCCACGCGCGCCGGCACCAGCTTGGTTTTCGGGTACCTGGGCGGCGGCCCCCTCCCCTTCGAGGCCAGGCATCCAGGGGCCGACTTCATCCTGGCGTTCCGCGCGCTGCCGCTGGTGATCGTCATCAGCGCCCTGTCGGCCCTCTTCTTCTACTGGAAAATCCTGCCGCTGGTGGTGCGCGGCTTCTCCTGGCTGCTGGAGCGCTCCATGGGGCTGGGCGGCGCCGAGGGCTTGGGCGTTTCGGCCAACATTTTCGTGGGCATGGTGGAGTCCCCGCTGTTTATCCGCCCCTACCTGGAACAGATGACGCGCAGCGAACTCTTCGCCCTGATGACGTCGGGCATGGCCACCATCGCCGGTACGGTCATGGTGCTGTATGCCAACATCCTCGGCAGCCGCATTCCCGACATTATGGGCCACATCCTGACGGCCTCCATCATCAGCGTGCCGGCCGCCGTGACCGTGGCCAGGATCATGATTCCCGCCGAGGGATCGCCCACGGCCGGCCGCCTGCAGGCCGCCGAACCGGCCCTCAACGCCATGGACGCCATCACCCGGGGCACCCTTCAGGGCGTTCAGCTGCTGATCAACATCGTGGCCATGCTGATCGTGCTGGTGGCCCTGGTGCACCTGGTCAACCTCCTGCTGGCCCTGCTGCCGCCGGTCGGGCGGAGCCCCCTGACCCTGCAACGCATCCTGGGCGTGCTTATGGCGCCCGTGGTGTGGCTCATGGGGGTTCCCTGGGCCGAGGCCCACACGGCCGGCGCGCTGATGGGCACCAAGACTATCCTCAACGAGTTCATCGCCTACCTCGACATGAGCCACCTGCCACCCGGGTCCCTGAGCCCGCGCAGCCTGCTGATCATGACCTACGCCATGTGCGGCTTCGCCAATCCGGGCAGCCTAGGCATCATGATCGGCGGCATGGGCACCATGGCCCCCAGCCGGCGCGACGAAATCGTCTCGTTGGGCCTGCGCTCCATCCTGGCCGGCACCCTGGCCACCTGCATGACCGGGGCCGTGGTGGGGCTGCTGGTGCCCTGAGAGACCGTTACCCGCTTCCCGAAAAAATCCATTTAATTTTTCATCATTTCAGGACGATATTAGAAACAGTAACGGGAAACGAGCGCCCTTCCGGAGGCGGGCCCGTCACCGGCCCCCGGCGGGGGTGACGTTGCCGGGCCACAATCACTAGCAGGAGGCCACTCGTTGACAACCTCTTATCTAACCGGTATGATTAAGGAAAAAGTGACACGCTACTCCGAAACCCTTGCAGCGGCAGGTATTCTGATGGGTCATGGTGCCACGCCCAGCCTCTCCTCCGAAAGGCGGTCCGAGCCACGCACACTGCTGGAGCGGTACTACAGCGTCGAATTTGCCTTCAATGAACAGGGCCCCGTGTACCAGTTCAAACTGCGCAACGTCTCTTCCAGCGGCATGTGTATCCTGGTGCGGGAGAACTCGGCCGTCATGCGGCAGCTGCAGGTGGGAGACGTTTTGGACATGCGCTATTGCTCGCCGGAAAATCCCGTTCCCGCTCAGGCCATCAAAACCCGAATCCGGCACATCACCCAGGATGAAGAGGGTCGCTTCCGGGATCACTACCTGGTCGGCCTATCCATCGTGGAGGGACAGAAACAGGAGTCCCCCGAGAGCCGCAACGGCGGCGCTGCCTACAAAGAGCACTGAGGCGCCGACGCTTTCGAACAGCCAGCCGTCGACGAAAAACCCCACCATCAACCCCAGTCCGTAGCTCACGGCATTGTTGACCGCCTGTCCCACGGTCTTGGCGGCCGTCGGTGCCAGCCGGTCGATGTACAGGATGCAGGCCATGTGGAAAGTGCCGTAGGAAAAAGCGTGCAGCAGCTGGGCGAACACGATGGCGAAAGGGGCGGCCGCCACGGCCATGATGCCCCACCGCAGGGCCGCCGCGGCAAAGGAAAAGGCGATAATGCGCGGCGGGTTGAAGCGCCGGAAGATGCGTTCGGACTGCAGCATCACCACGATTTCGGCCGTCACCGCCAGTGCCCAGCTCAGTCCGATGAAAGTCCCCGAATAGCCAAGATTTTCCAGGTGAATGGAAAAAAAGCCGTAGTACATGCCGTGACTGGCGAGCATCAGGAAGGCACACACCAGAAAAAGCGCCACCCGGCGATTGAACAGCTCGCCGATGCCCCCGCCTCCGCCGGCTCCCCGCGCGCCGGCAACGCCCTCCGGCATACCGACGGCGGTGACGGCCTGCAGCAGCAAACCCGCCAATACCAGTGAAACCACGATACCGGCCGATGTCAGGCTGATCACCTTTCCCAGCACCAGCACCACCGTGATGAAGCTGATGGAGCCCCAGACGCGGGTGCGCCCGTAACGTCCGCGGTCATCACCCAACTCCTCCATGGTGAAAGCTTCCAGGAAGGAGATGAGGGGCGCGTAGAAAACACCGTGCAGAACGCCGATGACCAGCATTGCCCAGAAGCTGCGGGTCAGCAGGAAACCGGCCCAGATCGCGGCGCTGGCGAAGCTGCAGAAAATGTAAATGGGCCTGCGGAGCCGGAATCGGTCCGCCAGCAGTCCCCATATCAGCGGGAAAACCACCAGGGTAACGGTGCGCGCGGCCGACATGGCGCCGATCTGGGGACCGCTGAAATCGATGTGGTAGCAGTAGAGATTGAAAAAAGGGAGGTAAATGCCCATTACTCCGAAATAGATGAAGTACTGGGCATTGAGGATCAGCCGTCGGCTGGCACCGGGAGCACCCATGGCGCCTTCATACGGCATGTGGGCGCAAAAGGCAATCGAACGGTCGGGTATCCGCCGTCAGCAGCCGACGCTCCGCGCTGCCGGACCGCGGACACCCGCCACATCGCCTATTCTTCCACTTCGACGGTCACCTGGCGCGGCTGATTGCGCTCGGGGCGCGGTACGTACACCTCCAGCACGCCGTCCTTGAACCGGGCCTTGATCTTGTCCGGCGCCACGGTCTCCTGGAGGGTGAAAGCCCTGTAAAAGCTGCCGAAACAGCGCTCCCGGCGCAGGTAGCGGTCCTGCTCGATCTCCTTTTCGGCGAAGCGCCGCCCCTTGAGGGTCAGCACGTTGTCCTTCAGTTCGACGGAGAGGTCCTCCTTGCGCACACCGGGGATTTCGGCCTGAATCACAATGCCGTCGTCGGTTTCATAGATGTCCACCACCGGCCGCCAGGCACAGGCCGCCAGTTCGTCCTGCACGTCCCCGTAGTGGGAGAGGGAATCGTCGAACACCCGGTTGATGCGGTCCTGCAGCGCAGCGACATTTCGGATCGGGTCCCATCGCACCAGCGTCATAGTCCACCTCCATGAATTCGGTTTTCAGCCGCCGTCCCGCCGAGACGCGCAAACGGGTCCGGGTGCTGTTACCGTTGAAACTAATCACCGCGGTATCCTTGTCAAGAATCACCGGCGACGCCCCCCGGAGCCCGGCCATCGTCGGTGATGCCCGCCTCAAATGCCGCAGAGACCGCAAGCCGTCCGCCCCGCCCTTCGCGCGTATGGTTGGGCCCGCATAAGGCCGGGGGCACCCAACACGCATACCGACCACGCGTGCAATTGTCCCGCCTCGAAAGCGGGCTCACCTTTACAAACATCCGTACAGGTGTTAATTTGATGCCGGAGCCGTTCCAAGCGGCCGCGCCGACGGTTACAAACGCGCTTGCATCAATCGAGGGGAAGGCAAAATGGGATACATCAAGATTCGATTCAACGACGAGTTCAACCGCCTGGGGTCAAATCTGGAAAAAACCATCGAAGACATTTTCGAGGCCGCCGGCCCCATGTTCAGCCTGTCTGAACGTTCCTGGCATCCCCAGATGGACATTTACGAGACGCCGCAGGAAATCATCATCAAGGCCGAAATCGCCGGCGTGGACAAGGATCAGCTAGAGGTGGAAATCACCAGCAAGGCCGTTAAAATATACGGAACCCGCTCCGAAACGCCGCTGGAACGCGACGCCACCTACCGGTTGGCCGAAATCCAGTACGGCCGTTTCGAACGCATTCTCTACTTGCCGGCCCTCATCGACCCCGAGAAAGTCACCACGTCCTACAAGAACGGTTTCCTCGTCATCCGCCTGGCCAAACTGCCGGTGGACCAGACCCATTCGATTCCCATCGAGGACGGTTGATGCAGCCCCCTGGCCATAACCCCCGACGACCGAGAACACCCGAATCTTGAAGCTGGAGGAAGCGATGACTGAAACGACTTCAGGGGAACCGATGGGTGCAGAAAAAATACCCGAAGTGCTGCCGATCCTGCCCCTTTTCGACGCCGCCCTGTTTCCCCGCATGGTGCTGCCGCTGATGGTGATGCAGGCCGAGTCCATCAAGCTGGTGGACGAGGCCATGGCCAAGGACCGCATCATCGGGCTGCTGGTTTCCCGCAAACCGCCCAACGAGAGCGACAATCCCCTCAAAGAGCTGTATCGCGTGGGCACCAGCGCCCTGATCCTCAAAATGGCCAAGACCCAGGACAATCGCGCCCAACTGCTGGTGCAGGGCCTGAGCCGCTTCCGGGTCCGGGAGTTCGTGGCCGAAAAACCCTACCCCCGTGCGCGGGTGGAGGTCATTCACGAGAAAGCGCGCATGGACAAGGAGATCGAGGCCCTGATGACCAACCTGGTCACGCAGTTCTCGCGCATCGTGGAGCTGTCACCGGGATTGCCGCCCGAGGTGTCCGCCATGGCCAAATCCATCAAGGAAGCGCACATGCTGGCGGACATGATCGCCTCGACCATCAACACCTCGGTGGAAGAAAAGCAGGAGATCCTCGAGATCATCGACGTCAAAAAGCGCCTCAAGCGCGTCACCGAACTGGTGGCCCACCAGCTGGAAATCCTGGAGCTGGGCAACAAGATCCAGAGCCAGGTCAAGGGCGACATGGAGAAGAGCCAGCGCGAGTACTACCTGCGCCAGCAGCTCAAGGCCATCAAGGAGGAACTAGGCGAAACCGACGACCAGTCCGTCGAAATCGAGGACTACCGCGCCAGGATTGCGGAAAAGAACCTTCCCGAAGAGGCCCGCCGCGAGGCCGAACGCGAGCTCAACCGCCTGGCGCGCATGCACCCCTCGTCGGCCGAGTACACGGTGGCGGCCACCTATCTGGACTGGTTGACGGCGCTGCCCTGGAACGAAAGCAGCGAAGACAACCTGGACATCCGGAAGGCCCGCAAGATCCTGGACGAGGACCATTACGGCCTGGAAAAGGCCAAAAAGCGCATCATCGAGTACCTGGCCGTGCGCAAGCTCAAGCAGGACCCCAAGGGACCCATCCTGTGCTTCGCCGGCCCCCCCGGCACCGGCAAGACCTCCCTGGGCCGCTCCATTGCGCGGGCCATGGGGCGCAAGTTCTGCCGCATCTCGCTGGGCGGCGTGCGTGACGAGGCCGAAATCCGCGGCCACCGGCGTACCTACGTGGGCGCCATGCCGGGGCGCATCATCCAGGCCATCCGCCGGGCGGGCACCAACAACCCGGTTTTCATGCTCGACGAAATCGACAAGGTGGGCAGCGACTTCCGCGGCGACCCCTCCTCGGCCCTGCTAGAGGTGCTGGACCCCGAACAGAACAACAGCTTCTCGGACCACTACCTGGACGTGCCCTTCGACCTGTCCCGGGTGATGTTCATCACCACGGCCAACATCCTGGACACCATCCCGCCGGCCCTGCGCGACCGCATGGAGGTGCTGGAACTGCTGGGCTACACCGAGGACGAGAAAATCAAGATCGCCAACCGCTACCTGATCCCGCGCCAGCGACGCGAGCACGGGCTCAAGGCGCACCAGATCAGCTTCACCCGGGGCGCCGTGCGGCGCATCATCAACGGCTACACCCGCGAGGCCGGCCTGCGCAACCTGGAACGCGAGATTGCCGCCATTTGCCGCGGCGTGGCCGCCGCCATCGCCGAGGAGGAGGCCACCTCGGTGACCATTAAGGTGGTCAACGTGGCCAAGTACCTGGGGCCGGTACGCTACACCAGCGAGGTCAAGGCACGCCACCTGATACCGGGCGTGGCCATGGGCCTGGCCTGGACACCGGTGGGGGGCGAATTGCTCTTCGTGGAGGCCACGGCCATGCCCGGCAAAAACCGGCTGACGCTCACCGGCCAGCTGGGCGACGTCATGAAGGAATCGGCCACCGCGGCGTTGAGCTTCATCCGCACCCACGCCGGCGAGTTCGGCATCGAGGACGAGTTTTTCGAACGCCACGACATCCACATCCACGTACCGGCGGGCGCCATCCCCAAGGACGGCCCCTCGGCGGGCGTGACCATGCTGACGGCGCTGGTCTCGCTGTTCATCGACAAGCCCGTGAGGCGCGACCTGGCCATGACCGGCGAAATCACCCTGCGGGGGCAGGTGATGCCGGTGGGCGGCATCAAGGAGAAGGTGCTGGCCGCCCATCGCGCCGGCATCAAGACGCTTGTGCTTCCCCAGTGGAACGAAAAGGACCTGCAGGACATCCCCAAAAAGGTCCTCAAGACCATCAAATTCCACTTCGTGGACAAAATGCGGGAAGTACTGGAAATCGCTCTCGATGTCTGACGCCCTACAGACCGCCCGCCGTCCCCTGCAAACGCCGCACCGCACGCCCTTTCGACTGCTGGCCGGCGCGCTGGGGTTGCTGTTTCTGGCCGCCGCCTGTACGTCCAACGTGCCGCCGCCGCGCAAACCCGGCTACCCCAAACCCTACAAGGTCATGGGCCGGTGGTACCAGCCCCTGCCCCACGCCCGCGGCTTTCGGCAGCGCGGCCTGGCTTCCTGGTACGGCAGGAAGTTTCACGGCCGCCGTACCTCGAACGGCGAAATGTACGACATGTACGCCATGACCGCGGCCCACAAGACCCTGCCGCTGGGCACTTATGTGCGGGTCCGCAACCTGGCCAACAACCGCACCGTGGTGGTGCGCATCAACGACCGCGGCCCCTTCGTGCGCGGGCGCATCATCGATCTGTCCTACACCGCCGCCAGCAAACTGGGCATCGTGGGTCCCGGAACGGCGCGGGTGGAAATCGAGGCCATCGGCGTACCGGCCGGCACCGCCACCGCCTCGGGCAAGCAGAAGTTTGTACCCATCGACTATTACAGCGGCAATTTCACCTTCCAGGTGGGCGCCTTCCGGGTGCGTGAAAACGCCGAGCGGCTGCGCCGCAAGCTGGCCCAGACCTACAAGAACGCCCACATCGTACCCTACTTTAACGGCCGCGAAACGCTCTACCGGGTGCGGGTGGGGCGCTGCACCGACCTGGACGTGGCCAACCAGTATGAAAAGCACCTCATCGAAAACGGCTACCCGCAAACCTTTACCGTGGCGGAGTAATCCCGGACATGGAACTGGAAACCGTCTTTCTGGACCGCGACGGGGTCATCAACCGGGACTCGGAGGATTACGTCAAAAGCTGGGAGGAGTTCGAATTCCTGCCGGGGAGCCTGGCCGCCCTGGCCCGGCTGGCGGCGGCCGGCTTGCGGGTGATCGTCATCACCAACCAGTCGGCCGTCAACCGCGGGATGATCACCCTGGGGGGGCTCATGGACATCCACCGGCGCATGCGCCGTGCCGTAGCGGCGGCCGGGGGCCGGGTGGACGACGTCTTCTTCTGCCCGCACCGCCCCGACGAGAACTGCGCCTGCCGCAAGCCGGCTCCGGGCATGATCCGGGCGGCCGCCCGCAAATACGGCCTGGCGCCGTTGCGCAGCGCCATGGTGGGCGACAGCGCCCGCGACGTGGCCTGCGGAATCAACGCCGGTTGCGGCCGCACCGTGCTGGTGACCTCCGGCCTCGATCCCGGGACGGAACGCAGGCGGCTCTCCGAGAAGGGGCTGGCCGCCGACCACGTGGCGCCCAACTTGGCCGCCGCCGTGGAGTGGTTGCTGACTGTAGGGGCCTGCTAAACCCCGCTCCCATCCCCGTTTCCAGAAGGGTTCGTGACACGGTCGGATCTGCCCGGAGCCGACCGGCGCCGCCTCACATCACAGGTCCACGGTGGTCCGGATGCCGTCCTTGCCGCCCTGCTTGACGCTGAAGAGCGCCTTGTCGGCCAAGGCCAGCACGCCTTCCACGTCCCGAGCGTCATCGGGCACCGTGGCGATACCGAAACTGGCCGTCAGGCGGATGTTGCGTCCCGAACCGACCAGGTAAACCGTTTCGATCATCCTGCGCCGCAGCTCGCGGGCCGCCTCCAGGGCCTGGTCCTTGGTGTGTCCCGGCAGCACCACCACGAACTCGTCGCCACCGTAACTGACGCCGAAGGCGGGCTCTTCCAGGGCGTCGCGGATTACGGCGGCCACTTCCTGCAGCGTGCGGCTACCTTCAAGGTGCCCGTGGGTGTCGACCACCTTTTTAAACGCATCGATGTCGATGAAAATCAGCGAAAAAGGCTCACCGCTGCGCCGGGTGTTTTCGACTAGGCGTTCCAGCGCCGGGTACATGTAGCGGGTGTTGTACAGGCAGGTGAGATTGTCATGGATGGCCTGGTAGCGAAAGTGCTGTTCGCGCTTCTCCAGTTCCTGCTGCGCCAGCTTGCGGGCGGTGTTGTCCACCAGGATGCCTTCCACGATGGGGTGACCCTGCTCATCGCGGGCCTTGCGAACGTGCGCCAGGGTCCACAACGGACTGCCGTCCCGACGCCGCAGTTCCTGCTCGTAGTCCCGCACCTCCCCGTGTTGCGCCAGGATGTCGAGCATTCTTTCCCTGTCCCGGGGATTCCGGTAGAGCACCGCTGCCACATCCCTCATGGCCAGCAGTTCATCGGTCCCGTACCCCACCATGCGGGCAAAGGCCGGGTTGACACTCAGGAAACGACCGTCCCAGGTGGCCTGGAACATGCCCTGCACCGCATTTTCGTAAAGGAATCGAAAACGGCGCTCGACCAGGTGCTTGTTCCGCTCGATGTTTTTCTGCTCGGTCAGATCGGTCAGGAAGCAGACGTACCCCTCGATGCCGCCGTCGTTGCCTTTAAGCACGCTGCGGTTGTATAGGTAGGGAATGCGGCGTCCGTCCCGGGATACGAAGTTCACCTCGAAGCTGAGGTGATCGGAACTGGCGAAATGGAAATCCCGGCTGTCCCGCTCGTACAGGCTGCTGATCCTGCGCCCCCGGATTTCGCCGATTTTATAACCGAGGGCGTCGAGGAAAGCCCGGTTGGCATCGCTAATACGATAGGTGGCATCCAGCAGCAGCACCCCCTCGGAGGTGGCCTCCATGATCTGGCGGCAACGGGCGGTAGCCAATTGCACCGTTTCCAGCGGGACGTCGATCTCCCGGGAGGCCGATGCATCGGCCGTTTCCTTTCTGCACGGGCCGTTGGTATTCAGGGAAACTCCTGTTTGTTCAGTGCCGGCGGGGACAATACCGGCCTATTGGACCAGAAAGCAAAGCCTCTGCCTGTTGTTCAATGGCGCTAATCTCCATCCAGCAACCCCCCCAGGGTTCCCAGGATAGAGCCTTCACCCACGCTGCCGCCCTTCTGGGGAGCGGCCTGGAGCATACGGCCGGCAAGACGCGAAAAAGGCAACGACTGCAGCCAGATGCGGCCGGGTCCCTTCAACTCGGCTAAAAAGAGCCCTTCCCCGCCGAAAAGGCTGGTCTTGATACCACCGGCCTGGCGGATGTCGAAATCCACCGACGGTTCAAAAGCCACCACGCAGCCCGTGTCGACGTGCAACGTCTCGCCCGCTTGCAGGGTTCGTTCCACGACCGTGCCGCCGGCGTGCATGAACACCAGTCCGTCGCCTTCCAGCTTCTGCATGATGAAACCCTCGCCGCCGAAAAGGCCGGTCAGGATCTTGCGCTGCAAGTAGATACCGATGGACACACCTTTGGCAGCGCACAGAAAACTGTCTTTCTGGCAGATCAGGGTGCCTCCCACGCTGGGCAGCGGCACAGGGATGATGTTGCCCGGATAGGGCGCACCAAAAGCCGCGTGGGCTTTTCCCTCCCCGGTGTGGGTGAAGACGGTGATAAAGAGACTTTCACCGGTGAGCAGGCGTTTTCCGGCGCCTAGCAGTTTATCCATGAAACTGCCCCTTTCCAAGGCCGCCGATCCATCGCCAAAGAGGGTTTCCATGGTGACCGAGCTGTCTTTGTACATCATGGCGCCGGCCTCGGACACCACGCTTTCGCCGGGATCCAATTCGATCTCGACGAACTGCATTTCGGTTCCCATGATTTTGAAATCGATTTCGTCACAGGCTTGTCCCATCGGCGGCGGGGGCGCCTGGGGAACGGCGCCGGGAGACGTTAATTCGGCCACCCGCTCGATGGGCATCCACTCGGCAAAGCCCTCGCGCCAGGCGTAGCCGGCCGGGTTTTGCCGGGCCCTGGCAATGGCCTGGGCTGTATCTAAAGGACCAATCTGCTGGCCGTCGTAGCTCAGAAACCACTGGGTCATGATTTCCTCCTGCAGCGTAAAAGATGTAGGTTACGGGTGTTCGACACCCAAATTCCGACAGATGCGTGAAACGGCGGTCTCGTCCAGCCCAAGACGACGGGCCAATTCGGCCATGTACCGGTGTTCGGCAGGCGTGTCGACCGTAATGGCCATCAGCGAGGCAGCATAGACCTGCTCGGCCATTTCGGGGCTTTCGACGCGATCGACGATGGTTTCCATTCCCACAGGGGACAGCAGTTCCTCGGCCATAAAGGCCCGCTCCTCGGGTGTCGGGTCGACACTGTTGAGGCGCTCCAGGATCCGGGCACGTTCTTCTGCATCGATAACCCCATCGGCATTGGCGGCCGCAATCATGGCGCGCAGCAACAACAGGGCATCGCGTTTGGCCCCCTCGGTATTCTGCTCGGCCGCCGATGACGCTGACGCGGCCGGAGGCGGGGGTGGGGGCGGGGCGGCGGGTGCCCCGGGAGACGGGGGCCTCCCCTCCGTTCCCGGCGGTGGCGGCGGCACCGCCGATTGGCCGCTTCCGGCGGGCGGGATCGGCGGTTTCTGTTTCATATAATGTTCCACCGCTTCCATGGCCACACCCAACAATCCCAGCCCGATGCTGCCGCCGATTCCTGGGACAATGGACCGGCTATTGCCCATCAGCATGCCGCCAAGTAGCTTTTCTGGATTGATCATTTCGGTCAGCCTCCCTCGTTCTTACAAAACTTATAAAAAAAGAATCCGCAACACTCGCGGATCTGGTAAAATCGTTCCCGGGCGGGCCTTCTATTCAGTGCGTCTTGCGTTGCGGGGCGGCGGCAAGTGGAATCTTGAAAAATTCCACACCTTCTTCACGCAGGGTCTTTTCCTCGGCTTCGCTGCTGACGCCGCGGATATTGCGGGGCTCGGCGACACCGTAGTGGATCTTGAGGGCCTCGGACGCAAAATCGGTCCCCACGTCGTCGAAATTCTTTTCAACGTACTCCGAAATCTTCTGGTTGAGCGCCATCAAGGCCACGTGGTGTTCGGGGATCCGGCCGCCCCCGGAGGAGGCGGAGGCATTCTTGATGGCGAATGTGGACGGAATTCTGGCGATCGAAACGTCATTGCACACCGGGCAGTTGATCAGCCCCTCTTTTCTCTGCTTTTCGTAGGCATCCGCGTCTTCAAACCATCCCTCGAAAGTGTGTCCGTTGGCGCACTGCAGATCGAATGCAATCATGGCGTCTCCATTGATGGCCCCTGGTGCCCGTTCCCGGCGGGGAAATTCGGTGGTTTCCGTTGCCTGTCTGGAATCATTATCAAAATTAACACATTCGGCCTGATTTTCAACCTAAATTTCAAAGAAATCATTGACAGATCCCAGCCTTTGAACACACAATACCGCCGCATCATCATCCGGATCATCCGAAAAACCAAAACCCACGGCTTTCAACGAAAGAGGGACCACCATGAAACGCTTTGCTCTGGCGGCGCTGCTGATCGTGTTGCTGGCGGTTCCCGGCATGGCCGGTGAAACCCGCTACATCTCAGACCTGATGGAGATCACCCTGCGAACGGGACCGGGAACGGGCCGCAAGATCATCGCCATGCTGCCCTCCAACCTGAAGGTCGAGATCCTGAGCCAGGAGGGGCAGTGGACCAAGGTGCGTACACCCGAAGGCAAGGAGGGCTGGGTGGTGAGCCGCTTCCTGACCAGCGAGACCCCCAAGAGCATCAAGCTGGACCGGCTGCAGAAGAAATACGACGAGCTGAGCCGGCGCGTCGAGACGCTGGCCAAGGAAAACACCGAACTTAAGGCCAAGAACGAGGAGCTCAGCACCCAGCTGGCCGAAAAGACACGTGCCTTCGACGAACTCAACCAAACCTACCAGACGCTGAAGACCGAATCGGCGGAGTTCCTGGCCGTAAAGGAAAAATACCAGAAAACCGCGGCCCGACTGGCGGAGCAGACCTCCAAAGCCGAAAGACTGGAGTCCGAACTGTCCAAACTGGAATTTCACCAGAACATCCGCTGGTTCCTGAGCGGGGCCGGGGTGCTGCTGGTGGGCTTCATCATCGGTTTCAGCGCTAAACGCCAGCGCCGCCGTTCGTCTCTGCTGTAGCCCGTCTCCCGCGGCCCCCGGTGGACGCCCCGCCGCCGGGGGCCGCACCCTCTTTTCCCGCTCTGCTCCGCTCCCGCCACCCGTGTTGACAAGCAGCCAACCTGCATTAGTTTTACTCATCAAACGATCTTTTGTCTCCCGCGTATCGCAGCAGACGCCGGACGCACCTCAGGCTGCAACGAAATCAGGAAGTTAAATGGCCACCAACAAACGGGACTACTACGAAATTCTGGGAATCGGAAGGGACGCCACGGAACGGGAGCTCAAGGCCGCCTACCGCAAACTGGCCCTCAAGTACCACCCGGACAAGAATCCCAACAACCCCGAGGCCGAAGAGAAGTTCAAGGAGGCGGCCGAAGCCTACGAGGTGCTGCGCGACCCCCAGAAGCGCCAGATCTACGACCAGTATGGACACGAGGGCCTGGAGGGCACCGGATTTTCCGGATTCGGCGGCTTCGACGACATCTTCTCCAGTTTCGGCGGCATCTTCGAGGATCTATTCGGATTCGGTTCGGGGCGCCGTTCCCGCAGCCGGGCGCGCCGCGGCAACGACCTGCGCTACGACCTGACCCTGACCTTTATGGAAGCCGCCTTCGGCAAGGAAACCCACATCGACATCGAGAAGATGATCACCTGCCCGGACTGCAACGGCGACGGCTGCGAGCCGGGCACCCAGCCGCAGACCTGTGCGCACTGCAACGGCAGCGGTCAGGTCACCCAGACCCAGGGGTTCTTCACCCTCAGAACCACCTGCCGTCACTGCGGCGGCGCCGGGCGCGTGATCACCGATCCCTGCAGCCGGTGCCGCGGGTCGGGACAGGTGCGCGAGCACAAGCGCGTGGCCGTCAAGATTCCGGCCGGCGTCGACAACGGGTCCCGCCTGCGGCTGTCCGGCGAGGGTGAACCGGGACGCTACGGCGGACCGCCGGGGGACCTGTACGTCTTCATCCACGTCAAGCCCCATAATTTTTTTCAACGCCGCGACAACGACATCTACTGCGAGGTGCCCATTTCCTTCATCCAGGCCGCCCTGGGCGACGAGATCATGGTGCCCACCCTGAACGGCAAGAAAAAGCTGAAAATCCCCAGGGGCACCCAGCCGGGGGACCTGTTCCGTTTCCGCCACGAGGGGATCCCGTCCCTGCGCAACGGCACCCGCGGGGACCAGATCATCCAGGTTGCCGTGCGCACGCCGACCCACCTGACCAAGAAGCAGGAAGCGCTGCTGCAGGAATTCAAGAAACTCGAGGCGGCCAAACTGACCACCAAGCTGAAGAACATTCTCAAGGGTACCGCCGGCGTCGCCGAAACGGCCTGAGCGGGAAAAACGGAAATCCGACATGTACGAACTGAAAGTGCTGACCCACTTTGCCGCTGCTCACCAGCTGGAGGTGGCCCGCAAGTGTGAAAATCTCCACGGGCACAACTGGAAAGTGGAAGTCTGCGTGGCGGGGGATCACCTGGACGATGCCGGCGTGCTCATCGATTTCGGCCTCATCAAGCGTCATGTGAGAGACATCATGAAGGAACTGGACCACAAGTTCCTGAACGAACTGGAGGAATTCCGGGACGGCTACCCCCCTTCTTCCGAAAACATCGCCCGCTACGTGGCCGTCAGGCTCCAGCGGGCCATCCAGGAGGCCGACGTGCGGGTCAGCAGCGTGACCGCCTGGGAATCCGACGACGCCTGCGCCACCTATCGTCCCTGAGGCCTGTCCCGGGCCGGAACCGCGGGCGGCGTTCCCCGGCGGCCCGCACGGCAGCCGAAAAGCCCGCCGGCACCGCGCCGTATCAGCCGCCGTGGACATCCAGACGCGACAGCAGTTCGCCGCGCGTGATCAGCGCCGTCACGTCGACCACGTGCTTCCGGATATTGTCCAACCCGCCTTCCTGCCGATCCACCAGAATCACCACCCGCCGCACCGCGAGCCGCTCTTCGCGGGCACGTTCGATGGCTTGGATGGTGGACCCGCCGGTGGTGGCCACGTCGTCGATGATGGCCACGGACTCCCCCGGCGACACGTCGCCCTCGATCCAGCGGACGATGCCGTGGTCCTTGCGCGACTTGCGGATGGAGAAGGCCTTGACCGGGCACCCTTCGATTTCCGAGGCGAAGGCGGTGGCCACGGCAATGGGATCGGCACCGAAGGTCAGGCCGCCCACGGCGGTCACGCCGCTGCCCGCGAGGGCCTGCAGCACCAGGTGCCCGGCCAGGAACATGCCCCGCGGGCTCAGGGTGGTGGGCTTGCAGTTGACGTAAAAGCGGCTCATGCGCCCCGACACCAGCCGAAAGGCCGGCTCCCGGCTGTACTTGACGGACTTTTCACACAGAATGCCGATCAGTTCCTCTTTCATAGCCCCCGTCCATAGCTCCCCGTCATACCGCTTCAGGATTTCCCGCAACATGCCGTCCCCCGGACCGCCGCGGGCCGTATCGGTCCGCCTGCGAACGGCCCCGGAGCTTATGGCTTGATTGTAACACGAATTTCCGATAGAAAAACCCCCACCGAATGGAAGAAGCCTGGTTAATGGGATTCAGTGGAGGTTTCCGCAAGGAAAACTGGAGACAGCACTCCCTGCCGACCGGCAATATACCAGCTGACGCTCTTCCGGTCAATGCCCGGCCGGTTCGATCCGGCCCGCCGGAGGGAAGGCGCACGAGACAGATACGGCCGTGGCCGACGATCCCATCATTCGCCTGTTTCACGTTCACAAGCACTACGGGTCCAAAACCGCCCTGGCGGACATCCGCCTGGACATCGCCCGCGGCGAGTTCGTCTTCGTCACCGGACCCAGCGGCGCGGGCAAGTCCACCCTGCTCAAACTGCTCTACCTGGGAACGCCGGCCTCGGCCGGCCAGATTCTGGTGGACGGCATGAACCTGACCCGCATCGCGCGCAAACGCATCCCCCGCCTGCGCCGCCGGTTCGGTATCATATTCCAGGACTACAAGCTCATCGCCTCGCGCAGCGTCTTTTACAACGTCGCCCTGGTGCTGGAAGCCGCCGGCGAACGGCCGGCCATGATCGGCAAGAAGGTGCGCCACATGCTGCGCAGCGTGGGGCTGGAGAAAAAGGCCGACGCCCTGCCGCCCAGCCTCTCCGGCGGAGAGCAGCAGAAAGTGGCCGTGGCCCGGGCCATGGTGGGCGGCCCGAAGATCATCCTGGCCGACGAACCCACCGGCAGCCTGGACGCCGATTCGGCCGGAATCATCATCGGGCTGCTGGAGGATTTTCACACCCGCGGAGGCACGGTGATCGTGGCCACCCACGATCGTGAGCTCGTCCGCCGCGGCCGGCGGCGTGTCGTCGCGCTCCGGGACGGGCGTCTGGCGGACGGGACGGTGTCTCCATGAGGGCCCTGATGCGCCGCACCTGGCTGGATCTGCGCAGCCACAAGTTTCTCAACCTGATCACGGTGGTCACGGTGGCGCTGTCCATGCTGATCGTCAGCGCCTTCCTGCTCTTTGCGGCCAACACCGGTGAACTGCTGGACTCCTGGCGCCGCGGGGTGCGCATGATGGTCTACCTGCAGGACGGCCTGGGCGACGCCCGGCGCCACGATCTGCAGCAGGCCTTATCGAAGCTGCCGGACATCTCTGAAGTGCGTTACATCTCCAAGAAAGCGGCCCTGCGACAACTGCGACGGGCCCTGCCGGGCCAGGCCTCCATCTTCGCCACTCTTCGCGAAAATCCCCTGCCGGACGCCTTCGAACTGCGCGTGGCGGTGGCCGCTGCATCCCGGCGGGGACTGCACAAAATCGCCGGGACCATCCGGTCCATGGCGGGTGTTTCCGACGTGGAGTACGGCCAGCAGTGGCTGGTGCGCTTCGCCGACGTCACCCGCCTGCTCCGGATGATCGGCTACACCATGGGGGCGCTGTTCCTGGCGGCCGGCATTTTCATCGTGGCCAACACCGTCCGCCTGCTGCTCTACAGCCGACGCGATGAAATCGAGATCATGCGCCTGGTGGGCGCCACCGACCGCTTCATTCACATGCCTTTCTACCTGCAGGGTGTTTTCCAGGGTGCGCTGGGCGGGGCCGTGGGGGTGACGGCACTGTACCTGGCCTACCTGTACGTCGCCGGCGGTTTCCAGCACACCGGCCTGGCAGGCGCCTTCACCCCCCGCTTCCTGTCGCCCACCGAGATCGGAGTTCTTCTGATGGGCAGCACTCTGGCGGGTTGGCTGGGATGCTTTCTGTCGTTGAAACAGTTTTCCAGGCTGCAGGAAACCGCGTGATGCCCGTGTGCCACACCAGAAACACACCGCTGCTGCCGGCCCTGGCCGCCTGGGCCCTGCTGCTGGCGTTGTGCGCCCCGGCGGCCGCCCGAACGGCGGTCGTCACGGCCGACGCCCTGCACCTGCGGGCCGAACCTAGCCGCGAGGCCCGCGTGCTGGCCACGCTGAAAAAGGACACCCGCGTGGAGGTCGTCGCGGAC
>Ga0256914_1001653_pt1 | contig 19626 bp, 37 predicted proteins | sample HulkmetaG_FD_191571 | JGI IMG/M metagenome (GOLD analysis project Ga0256914, IMG submission 191571) | Hydrothermal chimney microbial communities from Main Endeavour vent field at the Juan de Fuca Ridge, Pacific Ocean - Hulk | ecosystem: Environmental > Aquatic > Marine > Hydrothermal vents ... | reverse complement strand
TGGCTCCGGATGCTGGAGCAATGACACCACGCCATAAAATGGGCCATCACATAGCACTGTATCCAGAAATTGCGTCACGTGATGCAAACGGATCGATGCTCCGACGAATCTTCAAATGCTGTCCGTTAATGAATCGTGCGTAGTGCTGCATGATTTGTGTCGCATTTTTGTGTCCGACAATCTGCGCAATCTCTAAAACTGATAGCTCTCCGCGCATCAGCATGTGGGTGATAAAAGTGTGACGCGTGGAATACATATCCCTATACGGAATCCCTAGCTTTTCAATGAGCTTCGACCAGTGGTGTCTCGGGGTGCGTGAACCTGTAAAATGAGATCCGCTATCGTTCGGGAAAAGCCAGTCCGTCGCCATGAGGAGCTGGCCCCGTATAAACGGCATCAGGCTGTCGAATATCGGAATTGTTCTGACAGAAAAGCGCGTTTTCGGGGTCGTGACTCTTCCGTTTCGCAAGCTGCGCTCCACCCTGATGGTCTTGTTGTGCAAATCAATGTCCTCTTTTTTGATGGCGAGAATTTCGCCCGGCCTGGCTCCGGTATAGAAAGCGACGGCCAAATAGTTGCGAAACCACCCCTCTGCTGCTTCGAGTAGCATATCGACTTCTTCCGCGCTGAAAGGGTCGCGTTCCTGCTCCTCGTGGGCGGGCAGCGGGATTTTCTTCGCAGGGTTGGTCGAGATCGCCTCGTAGTCTATGGCGACATCGAGGATAGCGGCTAACACGCCGAGGTATTTCCTGGTTGTTTTCGGGGACGTCGAGCGGAGCATGGCCTCCGCAAAATCCCGGACGTCTCCGCGAGTGATCTTTCTTACGTCCCCGTGGAAATATTCCTCCAGCCTCTTGACCTGCGCACGGAGCTCCCAGTATGTTTTGAGGTGCTCTTTCGACCTGAGATACCTCCCGGAATACTCGGAAAAATCTTTTGGGAGCTTCGCTTCTTGCATTTCTCGCTCCAACGTACCGTTCAAAATCCTCTCTCGGATTTCCGGAACGATCTCTCTTTGGAGAAACTCCCTATTTTTTGGGGTGTCGTCTAGCCGCGTGCTCTTCTGAACCACGCGGCCACCCACCTCGTATTTGATATAGAGCTTTCGCCCTCTTCGGTAAACGTTTACCATGATCTCCTCCATGTGTGACGGCGGAAACCGGGCTTTCTATTGTAGCACGGCCTCCATTACTTTCTGGGCGACGCCTCCACGTTCGCCTCTCACCCACCGTATCATTGCGGCCACGTCCCAGAAGGGTTCCGGGTCGTCAGGCTTCTGGTAGTAGTGGATACCGTTTCGGAAGGTCGTTCCCTTCCTGCGCTTGAGCCAGTCTTTCGATCTGCCAATATGCTTCGCCATTTCACCGGTGCGCATAAACGCCGCTGTTCTCATGTGCGCCTCCTTAGAATGGAATCTCGTCGTCCCCGCCCATTTCCGGGATGGTCTGCTGTTGTTGGCTTGGGGGTTGCGGGGCCGGTCTCGTCTGCGGCGGCTGGCCCGGTACGCTCTCGCCCTTCTTGACGACGGGAGTGACCTGCTCGACGATGATGACGACGCGACTGTGCTTCTGGCCGTCCTTCTCCCACCGCTCCTGTTTGAGCCTTCCGTTGAATACGATTTTGTCGCCCCTGGAATACTTGTTGACGATTCCTTCGGCAGTCTTTCCGAAGGCCGTGAGGGTGAAGTAGCTTGTCTCCTCCTTCCACTCTTCACCCTGCTTGTAGTAGCGATTCTGGGCGATGCGAACGGTCGCCACTGCGAGCCCGCTCGGGCTGTATTTGATTTCAGGGTCGGCGGTCAGGCTTCCGACCATTGCAACGATATTCATTTTTCATACCCCGATCTCGCGCAGATAAGCTCGTCGCGCATTTTTGCAACGTCTCTCGGCAGGTCGCCAATGAATGGTTCGATGATTTCCCATCGTGCGACCTTCCCCTCTTTTGCCCGCTCCATTCCGTGGTGGTAACAGTAGGAGTCCTTCCAGTAGAACCTAATTCCTGGCAACGCGCCCGTGTGGGAGCGGACAAGCACCGGCTCGAATCGCAATGGCTCCCACTCCTCATACTCCAGTCTGAAAGCCTCGTTCCTGAGCTCTTTCATGGCACCTCGCTCGACTCGCCCTGAATAGATATTATAGGCTACGTAGTGAATGCCATTAGGCAGGTGTAGAGTTCCGTATGCAATACCATCTTTAATCGCAACGGTGAGAAATCTCATACCTTCTTTTGTGTAGTAGGTTACGCCTTCAACAATTGGTTTTTTTATTTTGGTTTTCATTTTTGCTTCCTTTTCTTCCGCACCCGCTTGAAGTGGCGGGAGCCTGTTGTATCCTTGCGCCTGGGCGACGCTCTGATTTGCCGAAGGTAGAGGTTGTCTGTGATGCCGCCGTTCGGGGTCTCGATGTTAGAGAGCGTCCCGTGGATATACCCGCCGACGAACGCCTCGGTATCGAACGTGATGGAGCCGTCCGGGTGCTTCTGGAAGCACTCCTCGCCGATTGCGGATGCAATCTGCATGAGGCGGTCACGATGCCACTCCGGGTAGAAGTGCTCTACGTGGTATTCCTCCCACTGATTGACGAATTTGATGAGGACGTATGAGCGCTTCTTGCTGTCTATCCGGTCGGAAACTTCGATGATTTTCAGGCTTTGAGGCCCCGGCCTTGCGTTATAGATAATTTCACGTTCATAGTCCGTCGCGTCGATAATCATTGACCGCCTTTTTAGTCGGCAGTATCGCCTTTTTCCACCTCGTCATTCAATCGGCTTTCGTCGTCCATCGGTTCGAAATAGTCCTCAAAGACCGACTCTTTGACGAAATGGATTCCGTCCGCGTCGCGCAGCTTCACCCATCCGTCTTTCGAAACGGCAAGAACCTTCACCGGCTTATTGGGGCAGTATATTCGGCGGTAGTGGCGTCCGGGTTCAGGACGCATAGCCCGCCTCCGACTTGAACTGTTCGATGAGCCCGGCTACTCCTCCGGGGTCGGAGATAAACTCCTCGATGTTTTCGGCAGTGATGCCTCCCCAGCGAACGAACGCCGCGCAATCCTCGGGGGCGAGCCCGGCGTTGATGAGCGTTCCATAGTGGGCGACGACCGCCGCGCTGATCCCGTCACCCCCAGCAGCGGCCCTTTGCTTTGGCATAGTCGGCTCGGGGGTCGGCCGAGGTGTAGGGGCTTGGGGCTTTGGGGCGAACACCTCCTCGGCTTCGCGCTCCGCTTCGGTCATAGGCTCCTCGATTTCGGCCTCGGAGTAAGTAAGGAGTCCCTTGTCGGCTTCTCTCGGGTGCGGCCCGACCCCATGAAACCAGTCAGCCCATGCAGTGAGGTTTTCCGTTTCAAACCACGTGGCAAGCTCGGAGTCCTCCATGTCGAGAAGCCCTACCCGGACGACAAAATCTTTGAGCTCCTTCTGCTTCACCCCGGCGGCCAACAGCGCCGGGTAGTGTTTGGAGATTTTCAGCGGCATCCGCTTGGGAACCTTCGGGGCTTCTTTCTCCCCGGTGGCATTGCTCTGATTAGGCGTATTGTCGGTAGTCGGTGCAACATCTCCATCACGCACCGGCTTCCCTCCGCCATCGAGCTTCATCTTTCCGTAGTCGGAAGCGGGGAACTTTCCCTTCCCGGAAATCACATCGTCGATGCTCTTCAGCCGGTCGTCGTTGCTCGCTGGCTCCACAACGATTTCTTCGCCAACCTCCGCCTCGTCGTAGAGGCCGGTGATGGAGAACGCCTTGCGGAGCGCCTGGACTTCCGCGACCTTCTTCAGCATGGTCTCGGGCTTGTTTTTCCAGAAGGAGGTGATCTCCCCTTTGCTCGTTCGCTGGACGTACTCGTGGTAAGCGACCTTCACGGTGAAGGGCTTGTCGGTATCGGTGCGATAGACGGTGGCCGTCGCAACGAGGTCGGGCTTTTCGACCCAGCGACCGTTCTCGAAAAACGGGACGTTCTCGATGTGCGTTTCGCTTTCGATGCCGCCGAACTTGCCGGAGAGGTGGGCGACCTTGTACCAGGCATTGCGCCCGGGCATCGGCTCAACCCGCGTGACCCACCGACCGTTTACGTTCTGCTTGCGCTCGACGAAGTAAATTTCCTTCAGGATCGGGTTGAGCCCGACGCTTCTGGCCACCTCCATGCAGTAGATCATGTCGGAGTCGGTCGCCGCCGGCGGGAAGAACTGATTGCGGATGACCTTCTTCTGCTCGTCCGTGAAGTCGATTTTGTATTGCTGTTCCGTTGCTACGAGTGCGTTCTGGCTCATTTTTTCACCTCCATTGTTTTTCGCTTAATGTCCGTGATTTCGCGCTTGATTTTGTTGAGGGCGACCCGCGCCCGCCGACCTGCCGCCTTGGACTTGACCGAGGACTCCAGGAGCTCCGCCGTATATCGCAGCTCGTCGGCGAACGAGAGAATCTCGTTTTTGATATTTTCAGGTGCCATGTTTTCTCCTTTTGCTTTAGTTGGCCCACTGTGGGAGTGAAATTTTCTTGACGACCGAGGCCGCCCCCCGCTTCCGGTATTCCACCCACTTCATCAGCAGCTCTTGATAGTTCTCTTCGCCTTTTCGGATGCTGTCGGCGTCCAGCTCATATACGCTCACCATGTACGGAGCGCTCGTCTCGACGACGACGAACAGGAACATTTCAGCCTTGTATCCGGCCATGTTCATCGTGGAGAGATACCATGCCGCCTGTCGGTGGTAGCGGTAGTCGTGGATCGCCTTTGAGAAGGCGTACTCGCTGCCGTCCTTGGTGGTCTTGAGGTCAATGATGAGGCGGAAGTCGCTGCGGTAGTAGTCGGGACGGCACTTCCGGGTGATCCCGTAGAGCTCGTCTTTGACGAACACCGACTTCTCGGCCTCGCCGTCCTTGAGCAGGTTGCCGACGATGGCGTTGGCCCGCTCGGTCATGTCCTTCGCCTGCTGCCACATGTCTGCCGTGACGACGGTCTTGTCGCCGACGGTTTCCAGCCAGGCGGCCTTCGCCTCCTTGTAGGCTTTCGAGTTTTTGTTGAGGTCGCATCCCTCGAAACTCTCCGGGATGAACTCGTTTTCCAGGTCGTCCGGCTCCAGCACCATCTTGTGAACCAAACTTCCAAGATCAAAACTTTTCCCCGAAAGCTGAAACAGATGTTTGTTTGCCAAGTGCTGCGGGGATTTTTCAAGCAGTCGAAAGTCGCTGCTGCTGATACCTTCCGCCGCGTGATATTCTGCGTTGGTCATTTTTGTACCTCCAGTTGTGTGTGGTGGGCGGAGCAGGGATCGAACCTGCGACGACCCGGTTATGAGCCGGGGGCTCTGCCGGCTGAGCTATCCGCCCGATGGTGCGAGTTGCGGGACTCGAACCCGCGACCTTCTGCTCCCAAAGCAGACGCGCTACCAGACTGCGCCAAACTCACATTGCCCCCGGACGAACCGGGGAAGGAGGAAAAGATGGAAAAATCAATCTGTGGGGCGCACTATGCAGCCAGCCGGGGGGTGCGCCCCATCGACTGATTTCATACGAGAATATTACCGTAACAGAAATTAAATAAACCTTAAAAAAGGTACTGTTTCAGTGAAAGATTGCGTTTTATGCTCTTTGGAAGTTTCTGAGTTAGCGGAGGGGTTCCCGGAGGTGTGCGCCGTCGCCGCTCATAGAGAAGCGATGACGTTGGTGCATTTGGAGAGGCGGATGTCGCCGCGCACGTCGTCGAGAATCACGGTGATCGGCTCGTAGGATGGGTTGAGCGGCAGGAGAACGAGCGTTCTGCCGTCCTCGGAGAGTTTCATCTTCTTGATGCCGCTTTCGTCCGCGATCGTATAGTGAACGATGTCGCCGTTGTTGGGTTCCGCGTCGGGGTCGCAGATCACGATGTCGCCGTTGGAAATCCTCGGGCTCATCGAATCCCCTTCTGCCCGGACGCCGTAGGCCCCTTTCCTGTAAACGGTCGCCGGAACGTCGATGTAGTCGATGTCGTCCGAATAGTAGCCGTTCGGAACTCCGCACGATGCGCGACCAATGACTGGGATTTTTCTCGTTAGAGGGACCTCCTGGCTTTCGTCGAGAAGGTAGTCGATGGTTACCCCTAGAAATTTTGCGATGGCTGGGAGCTGGTCTCTCGGAACCCCATAGTCGTCATAGGATAGCCACCTCGTTATGTAGTTGTTCGGCACGCCTAGGTGTCGGGCCAGCTTTGTTTTGGCTCCTCTCCCCATTTCATTTAGTAGCGCGTTCAGTTTTTCCCGTGTGGTCATTTCTTCCTCCTTATATATCTATTCTTTCTATTATAGTAGAAATAAACTTCTGAAACAGTAAGAAAGTTTTAAGCGGTTTTCTTTTACCATTACAGAAAATATCCTATTGGAGGTATCACGATGAAGGACATCGAGACAGGTGAGCGGAGAGGGAGGAGGGGGCCTAAAATCAACGGTCTTGGTGTGAGTGATATTGCCCGCATGACCGGGTTGCACGATGCGGAGGTGTCGCTGGCACTCAGTGCGAAGCGGCTTCTCCGGCGGAACAAGCTGAAACAGATTTATGAGGCAGGACTACCGATTGAGCCGTTTGTATTCGGTGAGCAATACTACAAGGAGGTGGTGATGAAAGAGGAAGGATGAAGCGCGACCCTGTGGAGGCAGGGCCGCAACACACACATGGAGGAATTTTTTGTGGAGGCACAAAAAAGACCACGAGGGGATTATGCCGAAAGGCCGGAATGTTTGTCAAGGAGTATGAAATGACCGAGACTCAAACCGCTCAAATCCTCCGGCACTTGGAGGAGCGAGGAACGATTACGCCGATGGATGCGTTGACGGACTATGGATGCTTCCGGCTCGGGGCGCGGATTTACGAGCTGCGCCAGCGGGGCTATGACATCGAAACGGAAATGGTGTCAAGCGGCGGGAAGCGATATGCACGATACCGGATAAAGCAAAAGGGGGCAGCATGAGCTTTATGGCGATGGCATGGGCTTCAAAGCAAAAGACCGGGAGCCCGACAAAGAAGCTGATCCTTTTGTTGCTTGCAGATAGGGCAAACGACGAAGGCTATTGCTGGCCGTCGATACAAAGTATTTGCAGCGATTGTGAGCTTTCAAGGGATGCCGTGATTCGCAACATCAAGAGGCTCGAAGCTGACGGGCTTCTTTCGGTGATTAGGAGAAAAGAGGATGGAGTAAATCTTCCAAATCACTACAAATTGCACTTGCAGGGGGTAGTAGCTCAGAAAGACCAGGGTAGTAGCTCAGAAAGACCAGGGGTAGTAGCTCAGAAAGACCCTAACCTATCAATAGAACCTATCAATGAACCTATAACTCCTAAATCCCTTTCCGGGGAAAAACCGGATGGTCGTGGGCTAGAAGCTGAATTGCTCGTAACCCACGACAAAGACATGAAGTATCCACTAAACGTCGATGCTTTCAATGAGTTTGTCGAATATCGAAAGGCGAGCAGGCACCCGAATGTAAGTGCTCATGCTGCAAAGAGAATCATCCTCCTACTTTGCAAGTACCCGAGCGATGTTCAGGCGGAGATAGTCGAAAAGAGTATCAGGAATGACTATAGGGGCCTATTTGAACCAAAAGCTGGCGGGCAAGACCCAATGGATGCCCTCAGACCTCCAAAGCCGTTCAAGGACGCGGTGTGGGACGAACGAAGAAATAGGTGGGTTTCAAGATGGGCGTAGGTGAAAATCTTGAGCGCTGTGTCCTCTCGTCGTTCCTTTTCGTCGGCACTTGCCACGACAATGAGATCAAGGACGCTTTCAAACTGGACCCCGTTTTGTTCTCGACACCGTTTCGCCGGAGGCTTGCGGAGCGGATCAACGAGGAAACAGAAGGGGAGCGGGCCTATCAGGTGCTATGTGCGGACGTTGAGTGCGCGGTGGCGGGGACGCGGCATGAGCAGGAAATGATTGACATCCTGTCGGCGTCACCTATGCCGCTTTCGTCCGCGAAGAGGCTCCACGATGAGCTGGCCAGACTGCGACGCCTACAGGTAGCAAAGGGGGCAGCATGACACTCGAAGAAATCAGAATGGCGAGCGAGGAGGCAAACCGCCTAAAAGCTCAATATGTCAGGGCCTACGAGCTGGGGGACGATGCGGAAGCCCTCAAGCTGGAGCGGCGCTATCTCGACCTGCGCCGCCGGGTGATCGACGCCGTGACAGATACGGTCGAGAAGAAGCGGGCAGTGCCGCTGGCGGAGATCAAGCGGCGGGTGGCGGCGATGCCGAAGCGCCCGAAATACGAAACCGGGATACGTTCCCTTGACGCAGAGCTGGTGACGGAAGAGCAGAAGATGCGAGGCGACATCGGCGGATTCACCCTGGGGAACTTCATCCAGATCGCCGGGAGCCGTGGGGCCGGAAAGACCTCCATCATGCTCAAAATTCTAACCAATATCAGCCTGCGCGAAGCGGTGCTTTGGTGCGACTTTGAGATGGGGGAGCGACGGGTCGTGGAGAAAATCAAGCCATTCCCCCACGACGACACGCGGCTCCACTACTACAACTCAAGCCGGGAGCTGGGTGACATCATCGACGAGATCAAGCTCCACTACGGCGGCGGGGCGCGGCACTTTGTCATCGACAGTGCTATGAAGATCGTCGTCTCTGGCGTCCGGGAAAGATACGACCGGTTCAGTGAAATCAGCGCCAGGCTATCTGAGTTGACCTCGACCTTGGGGATCAACGTCTATCTCATCAATCAGATGAGCCAGACGGCCGAGCGCGATGGGGTGTTCGCTATCAAGCACGGCAACGACGCGGAATATGACGCCGACTACATTTTCTACGTCACGAAGGTCAAGAAGATCGGCCCGGATGGGAAACTGCTTCGGAATGAATACGACGAGGTTGAGTTCGATGAGCAAGTTCGGCGGATTGTCTGCACGAAAAACCGTGAGGACGAGCGACTGTTTTCCGTCCTCGTTCCAAAGAGCGAGATTTTTGGCGTCACGCCATACGAAATCACCTACGAAGATTGAAAGGATAGAAGATGAGCAAGTGGGTAAGCAAAATTGAGGATAAGGGAATCCGCCTCCTGGTGGAGATCGGTTGGAAAGGCGATGAGAAGTTTATGAAGCGCATACAAACGGCGCTCCGGCGGCTCGGCAAGCAGCTCGCTATCGACGGCGAGATCGGGCCAATCACGGTCGCTGCGCTCAACAGCGTGGACCCGGAGGCGTTTTTTGGCGAAATGTTCGAGATCACACACAGCATGAAGCCAAAGTTGGGGGACGACATCCCGAAATGGATACGGGCTGCCGTCGGAGAGATCGGGGTGAAGGAGATCAAGGGGCCGAAACACAACAAGCGGATCATCGAATATATGAACGCGACAAAGTGGGGGAAGTGGGTGCGTGACGACGAAACCGCGTGGTGCGCCGGGTTTGTCGGCTGGGCAATGGTCGAGGCCGGATACATCGACGACATCCCGGACTATTCCCTGGGTGCGAAGAGTTGGCTGCGGTTCGGGGTGAGCGCTCACAAGCCGGTGTTCGGGGCCATCGCCGTCAAGTCCAGGAAGGGCGGCGGTCACGTCGGGTTTGTCGTCGGGGCAAACCCGTCCCGGGGGACGCTCTACATCCTGGGAGGAAATCAGTCTGACGCAGTGTGCGTGAAAGAGTACCCGGAGCACGTTTGGCTTGACTTCCGCATCCCGGAAGATTACACCCCGACGCGAAAGCTGACGAAGTGGTGCGGGGCCTCTTCCCTGGCCGGGACGGAGGCGTGACATGGACTATGTAGCCAAATTCCACGAGGCGCTGAGGCTGCTCCACCTGGCACGGGACGAGGCTGACCGCTTCTACATTATGCGCGAGGTGGAGAACGCCCGCCAGGCGGCCAAAGAAATGGGGCAGAAGGCAAGCCGGGTGCTGTGGAACAGTCACCGTCGTCGGCGACCAGAAAAGGGGTTCAAGTGATCGAGCTCAAAAGCTGGCAGTGGCACTACCGTATCGACGAGGACGCCGGGAAGGTGTGGGCAGTAAATCACGTTTGGAAAAACAAGAAACTCGTCGAGCGGCTGATGCTGTTCAAGGGCTTCCAGCGGCTCCCGGAAGCGTATGAATACCTGAGCGATGTGACGCGCTGGCCGGTGTGGAAGCTGCGGGCCATTGCAAAGAGAATGAAGGAGAAAAAATGAGTGCAAAGGAGCTGAAGCGATGGATGAAGTATTCGTGGGTGCGGTGGATGAGCGCCGGTGAATTTGCGTTGATGAGGAGAAGAGGGTGTGGATTTTTTCAAGACGATTAGTGGAGGATTACGAGAATTGTCGTTGTTTGCAGGAGCAGGCGGCGGAATCCTCGGTGGAAAAAAACTCGGATGGCGAACGGTCTGCGCGGTCGAGATCGACGAATACGCCCGACATGTACTCGTCGCACGGCAAAACGACGGATCGCTCGATCCGTTCCCGGTTTGGGATGACGTGCGAACGTTTGACGGACGGCCGTGGAGAGGAATTGTTGATGTGGTTTCTGGGGGGTTCCCGTGCCAGGACATCAGCATCGCCGGAACCGGTAAAGGTCTCGAAGGAGAACGCTCCGGGCTCTGGTCGGAAATGGCGCGAATTGTCGGCGAGGTACGACCGCGTTACGTCTGGGTGGAAAACTCACCGATGCTTGTTCGAAGAGGACTTGCCACCGTCCTCGCTGACCTTGCCTCGCTGGGGTATGATGCGCGATGGGGTGTTGTGGGAGCGGACGACGCCGGAGCTCCCCACAGGCGAAAACGCATCTGGATACTGGCCCACTCCGACGGTCCGCGGCAACACGAACATGCCGAAACAGGGGACGAAACGCGGAACGGGCCTGGCGACTGCGGTGCGGACATGGCCGATGGTAATTGCATCAGCGCGTCATGGATGGTCGCGCAGACAGAAGAGTGCCATTCGCGGCTGCCGGATAGATGACGTAGTAGAAAGAGAAGCCGGCGACAAGACACGATTGAACCCCGACTGGTGCGAATGGCTGATGGGTTGGCCCGTCGGCTGGACGCGGCTCGATCCGATGAGGCGGGACGCATACGACTACGATTGGAGCGTCGATCCGGCTGACATCGGAAAAATACCACGCACGACGATTGAGCGGACGCATCGGTCGCACCGCATACGCTGTATCGGGAATGGACAGGTTCCACAGGCGGTAGAGTTTGCGTGGAGGTTACTGAATGACAAGACAGAATAGTCGCGTCAGGGCCGGGCTCCGCCGGCTCATCGAGGAGCAAAAGAGGATAGTCCGCGACTCCAAAGCTGCGGCAGACAAAATCCGGTTCGTCCTCATCGGCCATAATCAGCTCAACGAAGCCCAGAAGCGGGCGCTTCGCGAAGCCATAGAGCTGTTGGATCGGGACTGATGACCAAGTACAGAAACAAAAAAGCGACAAGAGTTGTCGGGAAAGAGGTCTATGAGTTCGACAGCCGGAAGGAAGCGAAGCGCTTCGATCAGCTTTTCGCCATGCTCCGGGCCGGGGTGATTTCCGGGTTGAAGTTGCAGCCGGAGTTCATCATCGCCGACCGTGTGTTCGATAAAGCTGCCGGGCGCTGGCTTCCGGCCAGGAAATACGTCGCGGATTTTGAATACATGAAGGACGGGAAGCGCGTCGTGGAGGATGTTAAGAGCCCGGCGACCCGGAGCGAAAGCACGTATAGGCTCAAGCGCCATCTGCTTTTGCTACACTTTGGGAAAGAGATTGATTTCAAGGAGGTATGATGAAAAAGTTGGCGGGCGTTATCCTCTCGACCGCCCTGGCGGTCGGGGGAGGGGAGTATTGGATTCCCACTAACGGCAAAATGAAAAGCGGGAATACATTTTCGGCGGCGGCGGCGAAGGAGTATGGTATCCGCACGGGGAAGCGGGTGAATGGGAAAACAAAGCTTGTGATAAAAGTGGCTGTCCCGTGCCTGTTCCTGAGCAAAGCAGACTTCCCGCGCTCCGATTGGAAGAGGGTCGGGCCGTTTACGGTTGAGGTTTATGATGTGGCAGACGACTCCGGGCGGTTTGCACTCGGGGTTATAAAAGAGAAGCCAACAGAAAAAAAGATGTGGGATGTTTTCGGGAATGGGTATAACTGCAAAGAGTTCCCGAATATGGAGTGGTGGAAAGCCTACCGGTGGACGGGCTCCAAGTGGAGCCAGGTGGGTTCCGGGGAGTTTCGGATTGAGAAGTAGCTATCCGATGTAGTTTAGGGCGAAGTATATCACCAGGTATGGGGCCAGGGCTGCCAGGGTCTCGATGATGGCCTCGATGACTTTCCGCTTCATGGTGTGATAACCTCTTCAACAAAAAGAGGGTTGGGCCCATCTTTCCCGAGCATGTACCACCTTTCCATCTTGTCGCTATGTTCCCTTTTGTACGAAAAAAATATCGTGTGCCACCCGTTCCTTCTGGACGGAGCGGCTTTTTTTGCTTCGCGTAGCGTCTGAAATCCGCAGTCCCAATCTTTTCCGAACATATTGTGGCGTGATTCCCAGCCCCAAAGTTCTTCTCTTTGCATAATGTTTTCCTCCTGTGTGTGATTTTTGCCGGGTGCGCCTGGCTCCCGCCTCTGCCTACTGGCTGCTGGCATAGTCGGCGGCCCCTCGGGGCGGCCTGCTATGCCCGCTCAATATCCGGCGGCCTCGGCTACCGGGTCGCGCTGCCACGTTTCCAGCGGTCGCCACTTCGGGAGCGCTCTGCCGTAGAAATTGCGCCCGGCGGTGAGCTCATCGACCGGGCAAACAGAAACTCCCCCGGACGATAGCGGGCCGTCGCAATCCCTCCCGCTGGTGCTCCATTCCAGCCGGACGACTCCCCCCTCTGGGATATACTCGTAACGCTCCCAGGTGGCGGTGTACCCCTCCTCCGTCGGCTCCGTTTCCCCCCATTCGTAGATGGGGTTTTCTGGGGTCAGTGAGATAAGCTCGTCGTTTCTCCTGCCTCCGTAGAAAGTGATTTTTTCATTCATCTTCGATGTCCTCCTCTTCCAGGTCTGCTTCAAAATCCGGGAACCATTTTTCAAGCAGCTCATCTTCCCCGGCTTCGATAAGCAAGCTGCGGGCCTCGGCGTCGGAAATGAGATAGCCATAGTCCCGATCCCCTTGCCATTGGCTGGTGCGGATAAACACAAATCGCTTTCCGTTGATGGTGCGGCGGAGCTTTGTAATCCCGCCGTGTATGCCGGTGGCTCCCCGGAAAGTGTGATTGCTTCCGTCCCAGGTGTCAAGCCGGGTATTTGTCTTGACATAGCCGACCACTTCGGGGTAGCCTCCTTCGCCGGGGTTTTGGGTGTAAACTGGTACTCTGTAGCTCATTTTTGTGCCTCCTTTTCGTGAATTTTGAGGGGTGTCCATGATTTGGCCATCTTTTCGTAGATGTCGGCGTAGCGTTTGATTCCCTCGGCTTTTCGCCCGCACGCTGCCGTGTCGTGGCTTTCGTAGGGGCGCGATTCGATGATCGAGAGAAGTTCTTCGATTGTTGCGGCTTCCGCAATATTGCTACCGGTTCCGCACTCCACACTCGGCTTGTGCTCGGTTGCTACCTTGTAGCCTCCCAAGCGGTAACGTTCCAGATAATAAAGCTCTCCCGGGTGCTCCGGGTGCTCAAAATACGCCCATTTCATGGCATACTCTGCCCGCTCCGGGGTCGCTACTCTGTAGCCTGCTTTCACTAGCTGCCGGATAGCTTCCGGCTCGATGGGCTTAATCATTGGTCTTTCCTCCTATGTGTGTAGAGTTGCCGGGTGCGTGTTTCTCGCTCCTCGGCTCTGCTCGCTGGCTGCGGGCATAATCGGGGCTCCCTCGGGCTCCCCTGTTATGCTCGTTTATAGTCCGCCCTCCTCGCTGTAACTGTAATATCCGTCGTCGGGCGTGATGATGAGGTGGTCGAGTAGCTCTATCCCCAGCAACTCCCCGGCCTCCCTGAGTCTGCGGGTCACTCGGTCGTCGTTCTGGCTCGGGCTGGTGTTCCCGCTCGGGTGGTTGTGGGCGACGATTACGGCGGCGGCTCCGTCGGTGATTGCGTCCCGGAATACTTCCCGGGGGTGGACTAAGGACTGGTTGAGCGTCCCGATGTGGATAACACGAGCGACGATAGGGCGGCTCCCTGAGTCAAGGGTGAGGGCCAAGAAATACTCTTTTTTCCCGATGTCGTCGCCGACCATCGCCCGGAAGATCGCCGCCGCGTGCTCCGCCTGCGTGATCTTCTCCGGGGCCTGCTCTTCCACTGTTTGGATTTTTTGGATTTTCATTCTCTTTTCCTCCTTGTGTGTGTGGTTTGGCCTTGCGGCTTAGTCGGCTCCCCTGCCGGGGGCCTGCTAAACTGCCGGGCTTTCGTGGGTATGCTCTACGGCTTCGGCGTAGGCTCGCCGGGCGGCCTCCTCCATCTCTTCGCAGCGTTTGCACTCAAAAAAGAAGTGCTCCGGGGTTGTTTTGCCATGTAGTCGCAGCTCGTCGTAACGGGTCGCTGCGGCTCCTGCTGCTTCTGCTGGGCTGAGTTCTGCGCCACAGCACCAGCAACGGGGGCGGCTCCCGTCCTGCTGGTAAAGGGCTTCCGCTACTTCCCGGGCTCGCTCCCGGGCTCCTTCGTTGTTGCCGAAGGCTTGGAAGGTGTAGCGCTCCCCGTTTTTCAAGCTGAGGGCGTCGTTGCTGATCACAAGCTCCCAACCTTCCCCGCTGGCGTAAACTGTGCCGAAGTGTCGGGTGGTCTCGTGGTGTTCCCGGCTGCTGTGTCCGTATAGATTTTTCATTGCTGCATCCTTTCAGGCTCTGAAGCTGTTTTTTGCGGCCGCGCGAAGGCGGCGGGCCTCGTCCTGCGTCCTGCTGCGCTTCCAGCGGGCGGCGTCCGCTATGGTGCGGGCTCCGTCCCTGATGGCTGCTTTGAGCTCCTGCGGCTTCATCTGGTGGCCTCCTTTCTGAGTTCTTCCAGTGTCCGGCGGGCGGTGCCGATGAGGCTTTCGACCTCTGAAAGGTTTGCTTCCACCTCCCGGGCTGCGCAGAGTTCCGTGAAGTCGTTGAGCGCCTCCCATGTTTTGCCGTCGTCGGTGCTGCGGTAGAGTGTGAAAAAATAGCCAGCGGCTCCCCGCTTATCTTCCGGGGCTCCGGGGTAGCTCTCGACCTCTCCGGGGGCGACCTCGCGGGCGGCCCTCACTTCGTAGCGTGTCATTGTTCTTTCCTCCTTGTGTGTAGTCTGTAGGGCGTCCGGCTGGGCGCTCTATCGGCTACACGTTCCCGGCTTCTGCCTGCCTCGCCGGTGCGGTTACTTACCCGGGCGGCTCGCTCCCGGTCGGAATGTCAAAGAACACAACAGCAAGATAACTTACTGTTACAGAAACTATAGCATGACAAAGATTAAATCTTTCTTAAACAGTAACAAATTACAGCGAAAAAGAGGAAAAATATTTCTTTCGCCTTTCTCCATTGACTGCAACGGAAACTAATAGATAAAATGCCGATAGCGATAAGGGGGGATTTAGGGGGGCTAAATTGGTTTTCCCCGGTTTTTCCCGGTTCTCTCCGGTTGATTGGTTCTGTTATAGAGTATTTATTTAGGGGGAAGATAGTTTGAGCTTCGGGAGCAGAAAGAAGCGTTCTTTTAAGGAGCGGGGGAGATTGGGCGGGGTGCGTCCGGCTTCCGCTCCGCTTTCGCTTCCCGTGCGTGCGCGTGCGCGTGTAGGTGTGCGCGATTTCTTACTATTTACGGCGGCGGCCGCTGCTGTTCCCGCTGCTTTTGGTGTCAAATCTGGTTACAGTAGCGTTAGAGCTCCCATTTTATGGGCTTTTACTTCGGATATTGTAGCCGGGGAAGCTGTGGCGAGAGTTGGGAGCGTAGCCAGCGGAACCGTTACGCCATCCAGCGGGACCCACCCCCACCCCCGCCGACGCCCTGGCGGCGAGGTATGTAACCCCACACCGACCCAACCCAATTTTTCCACCTATAGGAACCTTTATCCAACCTTAAAGGAGCACACATGGAAATCGTAACCATCAACCTGGTACGGCGTGACGAGGAAACCGGTGAACTGGTCGAGTGCCTGGATGCCGTTACGGACGGCGAAAAGGCGTGGCTTCCGGCGGAGGACGGCTCGGGCGGGCTGGTTCCGGCAAAGCCTCCATACACGGTGACGGTGAAAATATCCGTGCGCGATACGGTAATCACCCATTCCTGGAGAGTCGATGGCTAACGCACCGGTTCCGAAGTTCCTATCCCGTCACGACAAGGAATACATCCGGCTGTTTATTCAGTACGGGGACGAGCGGAAGGCGCTGCGGGAAGTGTTCGGACCGGGGACTCCGAAAAAGAAGCACGACGAGATTTTCAACAAGCCCCTGGCGCAGAAGTATTACCGCAAGCTCATGGAAGAGGCGGACGTTTCCCTGGACGTGGGAGCCCACCTCGCCATGAAAACCCTGATGCGCTCCCTTAGCGTGAATTTCGCCGACATCTACGACATGGAGCGCGGGCGGATGAAGGACGACGTGCCGGAGGAGTATTACGACGCGGTTCAGCAGGTGAAGTTCGACGCGGAAACCGGAGCCGTGACCCAGCTTTCGTTCGTCAACAAGCTCAAGGCGGCGGAAATGGTGCTGAAGATGAAGGGGCAGCTCAACAAGCAGGTGGATGTCAACGTAAATCTTTCCATCGCGGAGCAGTTGAAAAGCACCGATGTCGAGGATGAGGAGGTCGATGCGCTCATTCGCAGGGTGCTCAGTGGCGGCGAGCCCATCGACGCCGAGATTGTGAAGGAAGAGCCCAATGGGTGACGAGGCCAAATTCCTCGAAACGGTGCGGAAACGCGACGGGAGTGTGGCACGCTGCCGGGATTGTGGATGGCTGAGACCGACTACCTATCGGGGCGAAAAGATGTGGAGGTGTGCCGCGAAAGCGATATTCATCGAGGACGACATTTTCGCCGCGTGTCGTGAATTTTTTATAGAAAAGGGAGAGTAATGGACTTTATGGATGAGGTGGCGCTGCTCGAAGCGCGGGATAAGGACGCGATTACGATTGCGAACCGTGCGAGAAAGTTTTTCCCGGTCGCCCCGGTCGCCATTCTGGTCGATATGAGCACATGGAAGCGCATGAAGTCGAAGGATTCGGTCGAAACTCTCGACGGGCCTTTCGCACTGAGCGTGGACGACATTTCCGAAAAGGAGGTGGTGTTCGTCCCGTTCGAGCATATCGGTGAGGCCAACGAGGTCATTCAGCTTTGGTGGGCGCTGATGAACGACTCGATATGCCGATACCGGATAGCGGGGTAATCGAATGACCAAACAGGACATCCTCATCATCAAGGCGGCAGCAAAGAGCATCGTGTTCTTTGTAACCGTTGTGCTTCGGGTCAAGCCCTCGAAGCAACAGATGGATGTTCTAAAGGCGATAGATGAAGGGGAGCGCCATATCTCGATACGTTCTGGCCACGGGACAGGGAAAACGACCCTCCTCGCCTGGATAGTTCTTTGGTGGGGGATATTCCGGGAGGACGCGAAAATCCCCATGACCGCGCCGACCTCCCACCAGCTTTACGACCTCCTGATGCCGGAGGTGCGGAAATGGTGGGAAAAAATGCCGGATATGCTGAAGAACGAGGTCGTTATCAAGCAGGAGAAAATCGACTACGCCAACGGCAGCTTCGCGGTTCCCCGGACGGCCCGGAAAGACCAGCCCGAAGCCCTCCAGGGGTTCCACGCGACCCACCTCTCCTTCATCATCGACGAAGCTTCCGGTATCCCGCAAATCATCTTCGAGGTCGCGGAAGGGGCTATGACCGGCGAGAACACTCTTGTCGTCATGGCGGCCAACCCGACGCGGACGGAAGGTTACTTCTACGACAGCCACCATAAAAACCGATGGATGTGGAGGTGCTTTCAGTTCAACGCCGAGGAATCCGAGAACGTTTCGAGGACATGGATTGAGCAGAAAAAGCGGCAGTATGGCGTGGACAGCGACGTTTACAAGGTGCGGGTCAAAGGGGAGTTCCCCTCCCAGAGCTCCAACGCCGTCCTTCGGCTTTCCGATGTCGAGGACGCCATCGTGCGCGAAGTGTATGACGACTCCGGGGCGGAGGTGTGGGGCCTCGACATCGCCGACTACGGGGACGACCGAACCGTGCTCGTCAAGCGAAAGGGAAAATGGTTCCATTCTATCGAAGTCCGGCGCAACCTTGACCTCCCAGCCATCGCCGGGTGGCTCATCTGGGAATACACCAACGCAAAGCGGAAGCCGGTCATCATCTTCTACGACGCCATCGGGGTCGGTTCCTCCCTGGGGGCCGTCTGCTACGACAAGGGGCTCCATATGCTCGTCGGGGTCAAGGCGTCAAACTCCGCCGACGACTCCAAGAAGTTCGAGAATAAACGCGCCGAGTGGTACTACACACTCAAGGACATTCTCCCCGACGCGAAAATCCCCGATAACGACGAGCTTGTAGGCGAGCTGATGGCTCAGAAGTACAAAATCAGCAATACAGGGAAGCTGATGCTGATCCCCAAAGAGGAGATCAAGAACGAGCTGGGGCGCTCCCCGGACATAGCCGACGCAATGGCCCTTTCCTGCGAACGTGCGCTCATCGTCGATGCGACCGCCGTCGAAGAGGAGATGGGGGACTGGGCCGGTGACGACGACGGGGTGATCTTTACAGAAGGAGGGGCTGCATGGTAAGCGGGCGGGAGCTGAACAGGTGGGCAATCCGGGAGCTGGTGGACGGCGACCTGCTCCGGCTCTATGCCTTCGTCGTCAACACCGGCATCGACCGAGTGACGCTCAACCGGCATGAGGCCGCCGGGTTCGTCCTCGATGAGCTGAAAAAGCGTGGGTACAGCGCCGAGAACGTAAAGGACTTCCTACGGAAACACGGTCTGCGGCCACGCCGGGTCGGGAGCCCGTCGCCAGGGTTGCGCAACGCCCTGAAGCTTTTTGGCTCCCCGGCGGAAATTTTGAGAAGGGGCGACGAATACACCTTCCATTACAAGCTCAAAAAGGGAGTAATCGAATACATGCTCATCGAAGAGCTCGCCCGGGCCGGGTGGACGCCGACGGAAATCTGGCGAGCGACCGGCTTCGGGCGGCGAAGAATCCAGCGCATTGCGAAGAAAGTGAGGGAAGCAAATGGCGAATAAAAGACAGACACAGATTTTGACGCTCATCGACGAGGCAAAGAAGGGGTTTGACCGTTATCGTGGCGATTTTGTCACGCTCGAAAACATCTACCTCAACCTTCTGCCCGAAGAGCTCATCACAGACCTCAAAAAGAGAAAGAAGAGCCACATCACGCCGCAGCTCGTCCGCGCGAAGGTGCGAAAGGTCGTCATTTCCGTTCTCAAGACCTACTTCGAGAACGAGCGTTTCGCAGCGGTGACGCCGGAGTTTCCGACCCGCGACGGGTTCGAGGACGTGGAGAAAATCCAGAAGGCGCTCGACATCTGGACGACGAAACGGCTCAACCTCTACTACATCTTCAAGCCCATCGTGACCGACGCGCTCGTTTATGGAACCCCGTTTGTGAAAATCTATTGGGGGAGCGACGGGCTCCGGGTGCAGCGGGTAAAAATCCGCGACATCTACATCGACCCGAACGCCGCGAGCATCTTCGACATCCAATATGTCGTGCATCGCGTCACGACGACGGTCGGCAGGCTGAAAAAGCAGTATGGCCGGAAGTTCAAGTGGAAAA
>Ga0256914_1001652_pt1 | contig 19642 bp, 18 predicted proteins | sample HulkmetaG_FD_191571 | JGI IMG/M metagenome (GOLD analysis project Ga0256914, IMG submission 191571) | Hydrothermal chimney microbial communities from Main Endeavour vent field at the Juan de Fuca Ridge, Pacific Ocean - Hulk | ecosystem: Environmental > Aquatic > Marine > Hydrothermal vents ... | reverse complement strand
CTCAAACTCGGATGCAGAAATTTTTGCCTTTTTTACAGAAACAACCCGGGAAGAACTTCCGGACATGGGACCTGCCTGCCTTGCATAGTGCACTTCCTTCACGACCTCTCCGGCATCTTGTATCTTCTGCTCAAGTTTCATGATCTGGGTTGCCTCCGAATTGGCAAAGGGCATGCCTTCAGAGGAAATCTTTTTCATCGCCTGCTCGAATTCGTCCAGTTTGGACTTATCTATTTCCTCAAGGATGTCCTTTTTTAATCCTTCCGAGACCCAATATTCCGCCAACGGTTTCCCGTTTTTTAAAATTACAAATTTCCTGGCAACGTAGCCGGCTATCTTCTCTTTTTTCCCGGTATCTTTCATTTCCAGGCTTTCGCCTCCGGTCTTTTTGCCACCCATCATCTGCTCTACCATTGCACGCTGTTCCGGTGGAAGGGCGTTGAATTTTTCCTTGAGCTTGTTCATCCCTGTTTCCATCCTGCCAAGCATTTCCTTGAGCGAAGTGACAGAATACTCCTTCTTGGCAGGATCCACCATTGTCATGGTCCCTTTCTGCAGATCCAGGATGGCATACGTCCCGTCCTGGGAGACCGTCTTCACCCTGTTGGCCTGGAAATACGATACCTGCCTGTGGGAAACCGCGTTCTGGCCCAGTGGGGTCATAGTGCGCTCCCTTTCGATTACGAGGCCGGCACAGGCTGCCTGGACAATCAAAAAACTGGAAACAAGCATGCCAACCGTTAAAAAAAGCAGATTTTTCGCCTTCATTTCATGACTCCTGGAGTATTTTTCTGATTTTATTGAAATCCATCTTCTTCGCAAACTGGTAAAGGACGTCCTTTGACTTGAGATTGGAACCCGAAATGGTAAGAAGCATCCGGTTCTGTATGATCACCTGGAGTTTTCCGGAACCATTGGCCTGGTTCCATTCTTCCATGGCCTTTTCCCCGTTCACCATGACCAGCCGGTTGTTTCCCACAAGCATGGGGTTGCCAAGTACCATTGCAAGACCGGAGATCAGGGGAGAGTCCGTTACAGCCTCAACCGTGACTTTCTGCCCTGCATCGCCATGGTAGGTCCTGGAGACAGTAACTCCCACGGCAACGCCGAGGCCTCCACCCCTGTTGATCTGCGGCTGGTCCCCGCTCCATCCGGGAGGAGGATCCGGCAGGATTACCTTGTAGCGTTCAACCTGCCTGTCCTGGATGAGCCCGGCAGTGAACTGGAGCTCGGACACGGCCTTGGAGTAATTGCCCTCCTGGTAGAGTTTTTTCGCCCTTTCAAGGCTGTCCAGCACGTCATCCGCAAAGGCAACAGATATACCTGTGAAAAAAAGCGCCAGAAAAATGGAGATAATCTTCATAAAATCCCTGATCCTTTCTTTTTATTATTTAAAAAAAGTGCTATATAGAGTGTTTTCCATTTTTTACTCATTGACTTATGTTACCTGAAAACACCTATTGACGAGGCCATGTAAGGTTAACACAGATGGATTCTAATACAAGAAAACCCTTCAGTTATGTCGCGGAAACCTACAGCCGATTCGACATCAATATAACAAGGGGCAAGGGCACAAGACTTTGGGATGACAAGGACAAGGAATACATAGACTTCACTTCGGGCATTGCGGTCTGCAGCCTTGGACATTGCAACCCGGCAGTGGTCCAGGCTGTAAAGGACCAGGCAGACAGGCTTTTCCATGTCTCAAACCTGTACTGGACGGAACCCCAGCTCAGGGTGGCCTCCATGCTGGTGGAAAATTCCTGCACCGACAGGGTGTTTTTCTGCAATTCAGGCGCAGAGGCGGTGGAGGCGGCAATAAAGCTTGCCAGGAAATATGGCCATGAAACAAAAGGCCCGGACTGCTTTGAAGTCATTACACTCAAGGGTTCGTTCCATGGCCGTACCCTGGCAGCCATCACTGCCACCGGCCAGCCGGTTTACCAACGCGGTTTTGAACCACTGCCTCCAGGCTTTACCCATGTTCCGCCAAATGACATCAGGGCGTTGAAACTTGCTGCCGGTGCCAGAACCGCTGCCATCATGGTAGAGCCCATCCAGGGTGAAGGAGGGGTAAGGCCCCTTGCTGACGACTTCCTCCTGACTGCAAGGAAGACCGCCGATGAGCTCGGGGCCCTTCTCATCTTTGACGAGGTACAGGTAGGCATGGGCAGGACAGGCTCGCTTTTCGCCTACGAACAGACACCGGTGAAGCCGGACGTTATATGCCTTGCCAAGGGCCTTGCAGGCGGAGTGCCCATAGGTGCCATGCTTGCCCGGGAAGAGGCCATGAAGCACCTTGGGCCGGGAACGCATGCCTCCACCTTCGGTGCAAACCCTCTAGCATGTGCGGCGGCAGGCGCTGTCCTGGAACAGCTCCTTAAAACCGACATCCTGGACCAGGTACGGAAAAAGGGTGAGTACCTGAAGGGCCGGCTAATGGAGCTTGCAGCTGACTGGGACAACATCAGGGAGGTCAGGGGCAGGGGAATGATCCTGGCGGTGGAATTCAAAAAACCGCTGCCCGAGATTGCATCCTGGCTCATGAAGGAGGGATTCCTGGTGCTCGTGGCCCACGGGCTTATCCTGAGGCTGCTTCCCCCCTTTGTGATGGAAAAGGAAGAAATGGATCTCCTGGTGGATGCACTTTACAGCTACAAGGCATCACACGGAAAATAATACATAAAGAAAAACCAAACCGAGAGACGGAAAATGAAAGACCAACCCAGACATTATCTCCAGGTTTCTGATCTTGACAGGGATCAGCTGTTGCAGATTATCGGCCGCGCCATTGAGCTTAAAAGAAGGCAGAGACAGGGCATTCCCCACCGGCCAGCCGCAGGCAAAACCGTTGGGATGCTCTTTGAAAAACCGTCCACAAGGACAAGAATCTCCTTTGAAGCCGCCATGTTCCAGCTGGGCGGCAGTGTCTCTTTTATGGCTTCCAGGGACCTCCAGCTGAAACGCGGTGAGCCGCTGAAGGACACGGCCAGGGTCCTGTCCCGGTATCTCGACTGCCTGGTGGTCCGGACCTTCGGCCAGGAAGTGGTGGAAGAGCTTGCAAACTGGTCAGACATTTCGGTGATTAACGGGTTGACCGACCAGCACCATCCCTGCCAGATCCTTTCCGACATAATGACGGTAATGGAATACAAGGGCACGGATCTTTCCCACCTCAAGATCGCCTGGGTCGGAGACGGAAACAACGTGGCCCATTCCTGGATACAGGCCGCTGCAAGACTGAACTTCACACTGGTACTCGCCTGTCCAGGGGGCTACCTGCCAGACACGGAAATACTGCAGGCGGCCAGGGCAGATGCGTCAAGGCCGATAGAAGTTGTAGAGGACCCGGAAGAGGCGGTAAGGGATGCCGACGTAATAAACACCGACGTGTGGGCCAGCATGGGCCAGGAAGGCGAAGCAGACGAAAGAATGGACATATTCATGCCCTACCAGGTGAATTCCAGTCTTGTCTCGCTTGCCAAGGAAGACGCGATAATCCTTCACTGCCTGCCCGCCCACAGGGGCGAAGAGATCACGGAAAAGGTGCTGGAAGGACCGAACTCAGTGGTATGGGACCAGGCCGAGAACAAGATGCACCTTCACAAGGCAGTGCTTGAATGGTGCATGAGGCTGGATGGAACGGCCTAAAAAACGGAGCAAAATTTCTGCCCGGGAAAACAGGTAAAACAACCATGGAAAACATCAACAAGATAGTACTTGCATACTCCGGAGGGCTGGACACCTCTGTAATCCTGAAATGGCTCCAGGTCCACTATGACTGCCCGGTAGTTGCGTATGCCGCGGATATAGGCCAGGAAGAGGACTGGAACGCAGTCCGCCAGAAGGCCCTGGACACGGGCGCATCGGCAGTCTACATACAGGATCTCAAGGATGAATTTGCAAGGGATTACATCTACCCCATGCTCAGAGCAAATGCCATCTACGAGGGGGTCTATCTCCTGGGCACCTCCATCGCCCGGCCCCTCATCGCCAAGGAACAGATCCGCATTGCAAGAGAGGAAGGAGCAGACGCTGTCAGCCACGGGGCAACAGGCAAGGGCAATGACCAGGTGCGTTTTGAGCTCACTTACATGGCCCTGAACCCGGATATCAGGATCATCGCCCCCTGGCGGACGTGGGACCTGAACTCCAGAAACAAACTGATAGATTTTGCCAACGAGCACGGCATTCCCGTGCCAGTCACCAAGAAAAAGCCCTACAGCATGGATGCAAACATGCTTCACATAAGCTATGAAGGCGGCATCCTGGAAGATCCCTGGGCAGAGCCGCCTGCGGACATGTTCACCTGGACCAAGAGCCCGGAAGATGCCCCGGACAAACCGGTCTATCTTGAGATCACCTTTGAGAAAGGTGATGCCGTGGCCCTTGACGGTGAAGCGCTCTCGCCTGCTGCAATGCTCCACAGGCTAAACGAAACAGGCGCCGAAAACGGTGTGGGGCGGGTGGATCTCGTGGAAAACCGCTTTGTGGGCATGAAATCCCGGGGCGTATATGAAACCCCTGGAGGAACCATACTCCGGACTGCACACATGGCCATGGAATCCATCACAATGGACAGGGAGGTTATGCATATCCGTGACGGCCTTATCCCCAAGTACGCCGAACTGGTTTATTACGGGTTCTGGTTTTCACCGGAACGCCAGATGCTCCAGGCAATGATCGACAAGACCCAGGAGCCGGTCAACGGCACGGTTAGGCTCAAGGTATACAAGGGCAACTGCACGGTGGTTGGAAGAAAATCCCCAACATCCCTCTACAGGCCTGACTTTGCCACCTTCGAGGAAGACAGCGTATACAGCCAGCAGGATGCCGAAGGATTCATAAGACTCCAGGGCCTGCGGCTCAGGATTAAATCCATGGTGGACAAAAACTCCCCATCAGGAAACCAAAGAAACATATGAAGGGAAGAAGGGCATACGAGCGGAGAAAAAATCTAAGGGTCCCCTTTGAAACGGAAATCACGGTCCGGAGCCTGGGTAACGGCACGGAGATAAAGGCGGAAGGCACCAGGGATATATCCATGAAAGGTGTATATTGCACCTGCACTAATCCCCTGCCCCAGGACACACCCGTTGTGATCTATATCGTCCTTACCGGGACGAGCTCGGAGCTGAAGCTAAGGATTGAAGGCCGGGTCGTCCGGGCGGAAGAAGGAGGAATGGCAATATTTTTCGATGCCATGGACATTGATGCCTTTATTCATCTGAAAAACATCTTATATTTCAATTCAGGCGATCCTGAAAGGATCGACCGGGAAATTTCCGAATCCTCATAAACTGGAGAAGACATGAGACGAAAACAGGCTGTTTACTATACAGAGATGTCACCATTTGTGGCCATAGGCCTTGCCCTCCTGGCCCTTGGGGCATTCTTCCTCACACTTCCAATCCTCATTGCCGCGCTGGTGGTCTTTGGCACATTCGCTGCATACATGGCCTGGCGTTTTACAAGGATGCTCAAACAGGCCCAGGAAGAAATGCTCAAAAACCAGGAGGCCTCCGGAGAAACCATCATCCACAACGAGGAAATAATCATAGACATCACTCCCGAACGGGATGAAAGGCCGCCCATAGGGCATGACCGCCCATGACCCCGTAGTTGAAAAAAGGAGGCTCAAGCTTCCCGAACCGGGCCTGGGCGACAACAGGAGCTTTGAAAAAAGGCTGAGGGATTCGCTTGCTGTCTTCTATTCCGAGCCGGTTTTTATTCCGCTCAGCACGGCTCGAAAACTCCCCGCAGTCATGAGCCAGTCCGGCTTTGACGTGGAAACCGTGGCGGTTTGCGGGGCATGCGGATGGGACATTGCCGAAGTTGCCCCAAAAGGAACCATATCCCATATCTACGGGCTTGCCATAGATCTTGGAAGCACTTCCGTGGTCTTCTACCTGGTAAACCTTGAAACGGCTAAAACCGTAAGGACCATTTCCCTGGAAAATCCCCAGAGGCGACACGGAGAAGACATCCTTGACAGGATACTTTTTGCAGGCCGGGGAGGCCTGGAGACACTCCAGGCAGAAGTAACCGGACTGATAAACAAGGCCGTTGATCAACTTACCAAAACGGAAGGGGTGAGCAGCGATTCCATCTTCTTCTGCTCTGTCGCCGGAAACACCACCATGTGCCACTTTCTCCTGGCACTGGACCCCAGCCATATCTGCAGGGAACCCTACATACCTGCTGTAAACAGGTTCGATCTCCTGAAGCCTGCTGAACTCGGGATCAACATGAACAGGCAGGGAGCAATCTACGTGCTCCCGAACGTGGGAAGTTATTTCGGAGGCGACCTCCTGGCAGGAATTCTTGCTTCCGGCATGTTTCAGAAAGAGGAAATCTCCATGCTGGTGGATGTGGGCACCAATGCAGAGGTGGTCCTCGGCAACAAGGACTGGCTTGTTGCCTGTGCAGGCGCAGCCGGCCCTGCCCTGGAGGGCGGAATTCTCTCCTGCGGCATGAGGGCTCAGGAAGGGGCCATTGAACGCATCAGGATCTCCTCCAGCGACCTTTCCGTCAGGTACGAAACAATAGGAAACACTTCTCCTAGGGGCCTGTGCGGATCGGCCATAATCGACCTCCTGGCCGAGATGTTCAAGGCAGGGCTTGTGGATCCGACGGGTAAGCTCATCACAGGCAAAGACCCGAAAAGATTCCGCAAAATCAACGGTGAATGGGCATTTGTCATTGCCGATGAAACAAAAACCGGCACAAAAAATCCCGTATATATCACCCAGAGCGACATAAAGAACCTTATCCGCTCAAAGGGTGCAATGTATACCATCCTGAACGTGGTGATCCAAAGCGTGGGCATTACCTTCCAGGATATCGACAACTTTTATGTTGCCGGGGCATTCGGCAACTACATAGACCCGGAAAATGCAATAACCATAGGCATGCTGCCTGACATACCCCTGGAAAGATTCAAGGGACTGGGCAATTCTGCGGGCACGGGGGCAGTCATGGTGATGCTTGACAGAAACGCCAGGAAAGAGCTTGATGAAATCTGCGAACGGATCACCTACCTCGAGATGAATGTCAGGGGTGATTTCATGAACCAGCTTACCGGAGCCCTCTTCCTGCCCCACACGGACCTTTCACGCTTCCCGACCGTGACCAGGAGGCTGAACCTCGATTAAACAAAAAAACCCGCCACTTTCACTACAAAAGTGGCGGGCCTGCATCAAACTATAGGCGGTTCCTTCAGACCTTGAATTCTCCAAGCATTGCCTGGAGCCTCTTGAAGAGCTCCTGCAACTCTTCCGAGGCCTCCTTCACGGCCCTGCTGCCGGTATTTGCCTTTTCACTTGACACCGCAATCTCCTGAATCCTTGAGGTCATGTCACTAACAGTCTGGCCCGCGGTCTGGGCGTTTCCGCTCAGCTCACTGGTGGTGGCAGTCTGTTCTTCCACGGCAGAGGCTATGCTTTCCGACTTCTCTGAGAGCTTTTCTATTACCTGCACCACCTGTTTTATGGATTCCACAGCACTGTTTACTCCATTTTTAAGGCCCTGCACGGATTCGTCTATGCCTATGACTGAATCCGCGGTCTGCTTTGCGAGTTCCTTTACCTCGTTGGCCACCACGGCAAAGCCCTTTCCGGCATCCCCTGCCCTGGCTGCCTCTATGGTAGCATTGAGGGCCAGGAGATTTGTCTGCTCTGCAATTGAACCTATAAGCTGGCTTATCTCGCCGATATTGTCCGACACCTCGCTCAGACGCTTTATTATTTCAGCAGCCTCACCTGCCTTGTCGCTCGCCTCGAGGGCCATCTCCCTGGACGTGCTGGTATTCTGTGAAATCTCAACCACCGTCAGGTTCATTTCCTCCATGGCCGCCACCACACCGTTTACCATGTCTGCCGTGACCTCTGCGGCATTTATGAGGGATACCGTGCCCTTGTTGGTGTCCTCGGCGATTTTGGCCATCTGTACGGATTCGTTTCGTACCTTGTCGGCCTCTGCCCCCACCTGTTCTGCATTATCCTTTGCCCGCTGCACAAGATCCCTGATCCTTGCAATAAAACCGTTGACAAAGGTTGCAGCCTCATCGACCTCGGTGGTTATGGCTGCCTGGTAGACATCCTTGCATTCATCACAGGATGAATAGGTACCATCCAGTATCTTCGGGCAGTGAACTTCGGAGGCATAGCTGCCGGCCTCGTACCAGCAGTGGGCCAGGTGTCCGTAACTCGGGCAGGTGGTCTTGCCGCACTCCATTATTTCGGAACAGTTGACTGCCTTTACCTGGAGTGTCCTTGTAAGGTCCGCCTCTCCGGTGGCAAGCTCCTTTAGCCGGTTTGCAAGCTCCTTGATAGGCTGTATGGCGCTGCGGTTTAGAATAAAGGTAATAACAGGTATGGCCAGGAGGACTGCTGCAAATATTATCGCAGCCATCATGTGCAGGCTGTTCTTTTCAGCAAGAATAATGGAAGAAATATCGCTCTTCATTACCATTATGCCAAGGACATCCCGGCTGGCACCGTGGCAGTGAAAGCAGCTCTTTTCATTCTTCATTATCCTCATGCCGAAGATTTCCCCGGAGTCCCCTGTTTTGTAAACGTCTACCAGGGATTTGGAGTCCTTGGTGCTGATGGCGTTTTTGGCAATGCTTGCAAGGTTGCCCGGAAGCAGGCTCCACAGGTTCTTTCCCCTTTCTTCCTGGGTTGGTCCGTACGTAACAAGTCCTGAGGTATCGGCCACGTAGACCTGGATACTGTCTTTCATGCCAGAAAGTATCCTGCGCACCCCTTCATCGTCGCCCACCTTCATGGGAAAATCTATGGCCATCCCTACTCCCTCCAGCAGGGTCGTGGCCTGTTTCAATGCATTTTGGCGGCTGATGTCTTCCATTGCCCTGTAGTGAAGAAAAAGCATAACTGTTGCGCCTATTATGAAACAGAATATGACCGGGGCCAGTATCCTTATCTTGATACCCCTGACGCGCAAAATATTTCTTGGATCCATGACTTACACGTGCTCCACTTGATTTTTTAATGGGCCCCGCCATGCAAAAGGGGCCTGAAGCTGAAAGCCTCCACGCGCTCGCTGGTGTGACATCTTTCACAGACACCCTTTATCTTGTCCACAGTCCCCAGGATATCGTCGGCATCCTCGGACTCCAGGTGTTTTGACCCTGGCCCGTGACACACCTCGCAGCCTACGTTTTTGAGGTCGGGGGTTTCCTGTTCACTTACAAACCCCCCTGGCTTGCCATATCCGGTTGTATGGCAGCCGTAGCATTCCCTGATTTCCTCCTGGGACAGATGGTTTCTCATCTTTTCAATCGCCTGGAATGAGTGGGCCTTCTTGGCATAGGATGAATAGCTTTTGTATTCTTCTTCATGGCAGTCAGCGCAGGCACTGGAGCCAACGTAATGGGCTTCGCCTGCATGGCCGCTCCTGCAACCGCATGCCATGATCCCCACGGTAACGGTCAGCATAAGAATTCCTGTCAGGATCTTTTCGCACATAATTTCACTCCGTGATGTTTTTTTATCCTGCCTCCAGCGGAAGGCCTGTTTTTGTTATCGGAAAAAGGGGATGAAATATTCAGTAAAAACCCTTAAGGAAGGGCGGCAGCAGACGTAACAAAAAGAAAAATGCAGGACATGTGAAATATTTCAAAAATAATTTCTTTTTACATGCATGGAGGAAAAACGTTTCCCGGGATCGAAAAAGACAGCCGCTTTCTGGGAATTTTCAGGGCATCAGAAAAATAGCCGGCATATCCAGACCGAGGCCAGGATGCCTGCGGCATCGGCACAGAGGGCCGCAGGCAGGGCGTGGCGGGTCTGTCTGATCCCCACGCTTCCGAAATAGACCGCCAGCACGTAAAAGGTGGTCTCTGTAGAGCCCTGCATCACTGAGACCAGGTAGGAGAGAAAGGAATCCGGGGAGCGGTTTACTATCTCCGACATGATGCCAAAGGCCCCGCTTCCTGAAAGCGGACGCATAAGTGCCATGGCAAGGGCCTCCGGGGGCATGCCTATCAGTCCGGTAACCGGAGACAGGAACCTTATGAAAATATCCATGGCGCCGCTTGCCCTGAGCATTCCTATTGCGACGAAAATGGCCACCATGTAAGGGATTATCTTTACTGCCGTATTGAAACCCTCCCGGGCACCCTCTGTCATGCTCTCATAAACCGGCACCCCTTTCAGGAAACCAAATATCAGGAAGAGACAGATAAGAACGGGTATCAGCCAGCTGGAAAGAAGATTGATGCTTTCAACACCGAACGTGACTTCCGGCTGGGCCTGGAGGAGCCTGGCCGCGGAAACAGCGACAAAGGTAGCGACGGCCCCCCAGACAAAAATTTTGGCCGCAGGGCTCACCTTTGCACTCAAATCCCCATTCGCCTCCTCCTGCACAGTCTCTTTTCCGCCTGTTTCCGAAACTTCCCCTTCCCCCCGGGTGAGCTCCGTCCATTTAACGTCTCTTTTTTCCAGGAGCTTTGCAGCCACGACTGCAACAAGGGTTGACACAAGGGTAGCCAGGATGGAAGGAAGAAGTATTGCAGCAGGATGCGATGCATTCGCTGCCGCCCTGACGGTTATGACGCCAAGGGGCAGCAGGGTCACGCTTGAGGTGTTGATCGCAAGAAACAGGCACATGGCGTTGGAAGCCGTACCCTTTTTTATTGAGAGCCTGTCGAGTTCCTGCATGGCCTTTATGCCCATTGGAGTGGCAGCGTTTCCAAGCCCCAGGGCATTTGCCGACATGTTCATGATCATGGCCGACATGGCGGGATGATCAGCCGGCACATCTGGAAAGAGCCTGGTCATCACGGGCCTCAGGCATCTGGCTATGATCCTTAAAAGGCCGCCATCTTCTGCAACCTTCATGAGCCCCAGCCAGAGTGCCATTGGCCCGATGAGGCTTATGGCCAGGGTTACCGCCGACTTCGCAGAGTCAAAGGACGCCTTTGTGACCTGGTCCATAGTGCCGGTATATGCCGCGGTCACCACGGCGACCAGTATCATGCCGAGCCAGATAATGTTTATTGCTGCAGGTTTGTTGTCCATTGAAACACCGTGGGGTATCTATATAAACAATGCCCTCTTCTTAAACCCGCCCTGTTGACTTAAGTCAATGCCCCTTCTGGATGAACATTAGTTTAATGTTACCATCCCCTCCTGGCTGCCGATGGCATGAAAAAGGTCTTGGGAGGGCCGAAATCCAGGACAATAAGAGGTGACTATAATGAAAATTCTGAGAAAAATCATAGAAATTGATGAAGAGTTGTGCGACGGCTGCGGGCAGTGCGTTCCTGCCTGCGAAGAAGGCGCAATAGAGATCGTCAACGGCAAGGCGAAACTTGTTGCTGAAAAATACTGTGACGGCCTTGGCGCTTGCATGGGAGACTGCCCCACCGGGGCGCTTCGCATCGTGGAAAGGGAGGCGGAAGACTTTGACGAAGAGGCGGTGGAAAAATACCTTGAGGCCAAAAAGGCCGATCGAAAACTCCAGCCTGATGCCTGCGGCTGTCCTTCCAGCCAGTTCAAAGATCTCGGTTCCACGGGCCTTGGTGCCGTGGCGCCTGCAGCCGCCCGGTCTCTCCTGGGCCACTGGCCCGTCCAGATCCGGTTGATCCCGCCCCATGCCCCGTTTCTCAAAAATGCACATCTCCTGGTGGCAGCGGACTGCGCGGCAGTTGCCTGCCCCGATTTTCACCAGAGGTTCGTTCCCGGCAAGGTGATCATGCTGGGATGTCCGAAGTTCGATGATGCGTCGGATTACGTGGCAAGGTTCAGGGAAATCTTTGAAAAAAATCCAATAAGTAGTATTTCTACCGTGATCATGGAGGTTCCATGCTGTTCGGCCATGCTTGGAATACTCAAAAAGGCCATGGAGGATTCCGGCAGATCCTTTGAGCTAAGGGCCACGGTAATCGGCCTCAAGGGTAACATCCTGAGGGAGGAAACCATAACCTGACCGGAAAAACACAGGAGAAAAGACGTGTCAAAACTTGACGCCCTGGAGGCCATTTACGATTTTTACGACCGGTTCACCGAGGGCTTTTCAATGGCCTGTACCAGGGGATGCAGTACCTGCTGCACCACAAATGTAACACTGACCAGCCTTGAAACTGACTACCTCCTGAAATCGGAACGGCTGGACCAGGAACTGCTTGGAAGGCTGGAGGCCCAACGGCAGAAAGAGCATTTTGTACCGAGTACCACCATCAACACCACTGCTGCCATGTGCCTGGCGCAGAAGCCCATACCGGAAGAAACCTCCCCCATCACCTTCAACCCCTGTCCCTTGCTGGACGAAGGCGGGCTCTGTTCTGTCTATGAACACAGGCCCTTTGCCTGCAGGGCCATGTCTTCGGAAACCGTCTGCACCGATGGGGGCCAGGCCGACATGCCCCCATTCCTTGTAACGGTGAACCTTGCCATTTACCAGATACTGGAGCACATCGACGCGGAAGGCTGGTATGGAAATCTCCTGGACATGATTCCCATTGTGCAGGCAGAAAAGGACAAGACGGAAGGCATGGTTGCTTCCCAGGAGGGAAGAATCAAGACCAACAGGCGGCTGCCTTGTTTCATAATCCCCCCGGACGATGCGATCCGCTTCAAGTCCTTCATGAGGAGGCTTTCGAAAAAGGAGGCAGGAGGCATCTCCCTGGGAGAACTCCTCCCTGAAGAATACAGTATTCTGTCATGACCAGACGGCCGGCATCCGCCCCTGCACAAGGGTCAACAGGATACCGGCCAGTCTTTGAACCCGGAAGTGGCAGCTTCCCGGCTTAAACGGTTAACCGGGAAAAGATTCGGTTTTGGCGCGGCTTTTCCCGGAATCAACCGTATGCATGGGTGCCGAGCACGCAGGGCACACCGTATTTTTCCTCGACTATCTTTTTGAACTCCTCGAAATCGTGGTTTTTGCACATCGGAACGGCCTTAACCATGCAGTTGCTCAGGTGGATGGCGTCAACCTTGACGTTTTTCATCACGCTTCCGATGTTGTTGATTGTGGCCCTGCCGGGGCATGAGCAGCGCAGAAACCCCACGATTGCAGGATTGTCATACTTGGCAAACTCCCCGTTCTTCTCCTTGACTGCACTTATGCACTTGTATTCTCCTGGGCACCCGTAGCCCGCATCCATGTAAGAACCGCACCCTATTACCAGAATGTTCATGGCCTAACCTCCTTTCATTTTTCAATTATTATTTATGAAATTACATTTGTTTTGAAAAAATTCAAGTCTTGCTCAAGGTACAAGTTGACTCGAATCCTCTTTTTAATGATAATGCCGTGGATTTCTGCTGAAAATTATAATACAAAAAGGCATCAAAGACCAGGAAAGACAAGTGAAAGAATTCACTGCCAGAGAAAAACAGTTCATGCGCTCGGCCATAAGGCAGGCACAAAAGGGCCTTGGATTCACATCTCCCAACCCTGCCGTAGGGGCAGTCATAGTCAAAAACGGTGAAATAGTAGGCAGGGGATACCATAAAAAGGCGGGAACTCCCCATGCAGAGGTCAATGCAATAGATGATGCAGGAAGGGCTTGCAGGGGTGCGGAAATCTTTGTGACCCTTGAACCCTGCAACCATACCGGGAAAACCCCGCCATGCACCAGAGCCATCCTTGAAGCCGGAATAAGGAGGGTTGTCATTGGGGCCATGGACCCAAACCCTGCCGTAAAGGGAGGCGGGGCCAAATTTCTCGCATCCCGGGGCCTTCAGGTGGATACCGGCCTTCTTGAATCCGAATGCATGCTTCTTCTGGCCCCGTTTGCAAAATGGGTGAAGAAAGGAATTCCCTGGGTCAGGGCCAAGACGGCATGCAGCCTTGACGGCAGGATCGCGACCAGGACAGGCCATTCGAAATGGATCACCAATGAAAAGGCCCGTGGCTATGGGCAGCAACTCAGGAAGATCAGCGATTGCATACTGGTGGGAAGGGGAACGGTTGAAGCGGATGATCCCAGTCTTACCTGGAGGCCGAAGAGGAAACCCCCTGTTTCAAAAAGGCTTCTTAGGATCGTCCTTGACAGCAGGCTCAAGAGCCCGGTTGATTCAAAGGTCTTTTATCCTGGCGAGGATGCGCCCACCCTTGTGGCTGCAACAAGGCCTGACCCGGAAAAGAAGGAGATAATCGTGGAAAGAGGGGTTGAGGTGGTGGAATTTCCTGAAGATAGCCAGGCAAGGCCTGACCTTTCGGCCCTCCTGAAACACCTCGGTTCCATGGGCATCCAGTCCGTCCTGGTGGAAGGCGGAGCCGGGGTGCTCGGAAGCTTTTATGACCAGGGCCTGGTGGATGAGGCATTCTTTTTCCTTGCGCCCATTGTAATTGGCGGAACGGATGCAAGGGCCGCCATCGGTGGCCTTGGGGCAGACAGGCTTTCCCGGGCAGCAAGGCTCAAGGAGGCAAGCATGAGGCAGCTTAACGACAACTGGCTGGTCAGGGGGGTTGTCTCAAAACTGGAAGAGCTCTGGAGACATTAAACATGTTTACCGGCATCATAGAAGGGCTGGGAACCATTACGGGCATATCTGCAGCATCAAAAGGTGTGAGGTTCAGGATAGAACCTGATTTTTCCATAAATGACCCGCAGGTGGGTGAAAGCATTGCTGTCAACGGGGCATGTCTTACAGCCACCGGCTTCGGCAGCGGCTCTTTCACCGTGGACGTATCTCCGGAGACACTTTCGAGGACCACCCTTGGGGAACTGAGAACAGGCTCCAGGGTCAATCTTGAGCGGGCACTCAAACTCTCCGACAGGCTTGGAGGCCACATCGTCAGCGGGCACGTGGACTGCGTGGCAGTAGTCGAAAGCAAGTCAACACAGGGAGAATTCACCATCTATTCATTCCGGCTGGATTCCAGGTTTGACCGCTACATCATCGAAAAGGGTTCAATTGCAATTGACGGCATAAGCCTTACCGTTAATTCATGCGGCAAGGGAACGTTCAGCGTTTCCATAATCCCCCATACCGCCCAGCTGACCACCCTTCCTCTAAGGAAAACCGGCGACAAGGTTAATATTGAGTTGGACATTATTGGCAAGTATATTGAAAAATTGCTTTTTGCTGCACAAGGCAGGAATGACCGGGAAGATGCAGCCGGAACGGGCGTTGACAGGGATCTCCTGGCCCGTTACGGGTTTTTGTGATCCTTGATTTCACCTGGTGCCGGCAGCATTGCAGCAGGAAAACACAGATTAAAATATTGAAATAAAAGCTGGAGTCTAAAGATATAACCATGGCAAAATCCACGATAGAAGAAGCAATAGAAGACATAAAACAGGGTAAAATGGTCATCCTGGTGGACGACGAAGACAGGGAAAACGAGGGAGACCTCTGCCTTGCGGCAGAAAAGGTCACGCCCGAGGCCATAAACTTCATGGCGAAATATGGCAGGGGCCTCATATGCCTTGCCCTTACCGGGGAAATGGTGGACAGGCTGGGGCTTCCCATGATGGCATCCAAGAACACTTCCCGCTTTGGCACTGCCTTCACCGTGTCCATAGAGGCAAGAAGGGGAGTTACCACAGGGATTTCCGCCCAGGACAGGGCCACCACCATCCAGACGGTGATGAAGGACGGGTGCGGCCCTGAAGACATAGCCACCCCGGGGCACGTATTCCCGCTCAGGGCAAGGGAAGGAGGGGTACTGGTCAGGGCCGGCCAGACAGAGGGTTCTGTAGACCTTGCCAGGCTTGCAGGCCTCAAGCCTGCAGGCGTTATCTGCGAAATCATGAAGGATGACGGCACCATGGCAAGGATGCCGGACCTTGAAATCTTTGCCCGGGAACACGGGCTCAAGATAGTCACCATTGCAGACCTCATAGAATACCGTCTGCGCACCGAGAGCTTTGTCAGGCGGGAGGTGGAAACAAGGCTTCCCTCCCGTTTTGGAGGGGAATGGAAGCTCATCGCCTATACCTCGGTACTCGACACCCATGAACACCTGGCACTCATCCTTGGAGACAAGGAGATCATGCCCGACGAGGAGATACTCGTCAGGGTTCACTCGGAATGCCTTACAGGGGACGTTTTCGGTTCCCTGAGGTGCGACTGCGGCCCCCAGCTCCAGCGCGCCATGATGCAGATCGCAAGGGAAGGAAGAGGGGTGCTTCTTTACATGCGCCAGGAAGGAAGAGGTATCGGGCTTATCAACAAGCTCAAGGCCTACCAGCTCCAGGATCACGGGAAGGATACGGTTGAAGCCAACAGGGAGCTCGGTTTCAAGGCGGACCTGAGAGACTACGGAGTAGGCGCCCAGATACTCAGGGACCTTGGAATAAAGAAGATGCGGCTTATGACCAACAACCCCAAGAAGATAGTTGGCCTGGAAGGCTACGGCCTGGAAGTCGTGGAAAGGGTGCCAATCGAGATCCCGCCCCAGGAGGAGAACATCAATTACCTGAAATGCAAGGCAGAGAAGATGGGGCATCTGCTGCACATAGACTGACAGATGGACCGTTTTACAGGGACGTTACAAGGGAGGACATAAATGCCGAGAAATTTCGAGGGAAATCTCAATGCGGAAGGGCTGAGGATCGGTATCATAGTGGCCCGGTTCAACGAATTCATATCAAGCAAGCTCCTGGGAGGCAGTCTCGATGCCCTTATCCGCCACGGGGCAAATGACCAGGACATAGAAGTGGCCTGGGTGCCGGGGGCATTTGAAATCCCCCTGGTGGCCAAACGCATGGCAGCCTCTGGAAAATACGACTGCATCATCTGCCTGGGCTGCATAATAAGGGGCGCCACGCCTCATTTTGACTACGTTGCAGCAGAATCCTCCAAGGGTATTGCGCAGGTGGCCATGAAGGCCGACTGTCCCGTGGCCTTTGGAGTTCTCACCACGGAAACCATCGAACAGGCCATAGAACGTGCAGGCACCAAGGCCGGCAACAAGGGCTGGGACGCCGCACTTGCAGCAGTGGAAATGGCCAACCTACTGAAAGCGATTGATGTCTGATGGCAAGCAGGCGCAGGGGACGCTCGATTGCACTCCAGATCCTTTACCAGGCAGACTGGGCCAGCGACATGAAGCCCGGAGATGCCCAGGAATTCGTGGAACAGAGCCTGGAGGAATACGAAAAGGACCTTGCACCTGGGGGCAGGCCAAATGATCCGGAGCTGACACGGTTTATCGGCATGCTGGTCTCCGGGGTGCTAGACAGGCGCCAGGAGATAGATTCCATCATCAGCAGGTTTTCCAGAAGGTGGAAACTTGAAAGGATGGCGGCTGTTGACAGAAACATCCTTCGCCTGGGAATCTTCGAACTCTGCTACCTGGAAGAGGTCCCGCCCAGAGTTGCCATAAACGAGGCGGTGGAGCTGGCAAAAAAATTCGGAGATGCAAACTCCCCGGGCTTTATAAACGGCATCCTGGATGCCGTGTTCCAGGAGGTCTGCAGCAAGAAGCTCCGGGCATCTTAAACCGGAAAGCACAACGACAACTTGACATGCATACCATGAAATACGATTTCACCGAGATAGAACAGCGCCAACAGAGACTCTGGGAGGAAAAGGACATCTTCAGGCTGGATGACAGGTCCGCCACGAACCCCTACTACTGCCTGGAGATGTTCCCTTACCCCTCGGGCAAGATCCACATGGGGCACGTGCGGAACTATTCCATAGGCGACGTGATTGCCCGGTTCAGAAAAATGCGCGGTTTCGACGTGCTCCACCCCATGGGATGGGACGCCTTCGGGCTGCCTGCGGAAAATGCCGCCATCAAGCACGGGATCCACCCTGCCAAGTGGACCTATGAAAACATCGACTACATGCGGAAGCAGCTTAAGCGCATGGGCCTTTCCTACGACTGGTCCAGGGAACTGGCAACCTGCGATCCCGGCTACTACAAGTGGGAACAGCTCTTTTTCATAGAGATGCTGGAAAAGGGGCTGGTCTACACGAAAAAGTCCAAGGTGAACTGGTGCGAACAGTGCCAGACAGTGCTTGCCAACGAGCAGGTGGAGGAAGGCAGGTGCTGGAGGTGCGACACCGAGGTCGAGGAAAGGGAACTCGACGGGTGGTTCTTCCGGATCACCGCCTATGCCGACGAGCTCCTGGAAGGTTGCGAGCGCCTCAAGGGCTGGCCGGAAAAGGTCCTCGTGATGCAGCGAAACTGGATCGGGAAAAGCATCGGCGCCGAGATAGAATTTCCTGTAAGGGGCAGGGACGAGTCCATACGGGTATTCACCACCAGGCCTGATACCCTCTTTGGTGTCACCTTCATGAGCCTTTCTCCTGAGCATCCCCTGGCCCTTGAGCTTGCAGCAGGCACCGAGCAGGAGGAACAGGTCAGGGAATTCATTGAAAAGTGGAAAAAAAGCCTGAAGTCGGACCGGTACGGCGAGACTGAAAAAGAAGGGGTCTTCACCGGCAGCTATGCCCTGCACCCCGTAACAGGCGAGGAAATCCCCGTCTTCATCGCCAATTTCGTGCTCATGGAATACGGCACGGGCGCGGTCATGGCGGTTCCAGCCCATGACCAGAGGGATTTTGAATTTGCTAAAAAATACGGCCTTCCGATTCGCCTTGTAATCCTTCCCCGGGATCAAGAAATAGACCGGGAAAACATGTCGGAGGCCTGGGAAGGCCCGGGGGTCCTGGTAAATTCCGGTCCCTTTGACGGGCTGGACAACCAGGAGGCCAAGAAGGCAATAGTGGATTTCCTGGAAAAGGAGGGCAAGGGCAGGCCCAGGGTCACCTACAGGCTCAGGGACTGGGGTATTTCCAGGCAACGCTACTGGGGAGCACCCATTCCCATAGTACACTGCCCCAGCTGCGGAGCAGTACCGGTAAGAAAAGAGGACCTGCCCGTGGAACTTCCCTTTGACGTGGAATTTGACCCCAAGGGGCGCTCCCCGCTGCCGGATCTCAAGAGTTTTTACCAGACCACGTGCCCGAGGTGCGGGGGAGAGGCCAGGAGGGAAACCGACACCATGGACACCTTCGTTGAATCCTCCTGGTACTTCGCACGTTACGTCTGCCCGGATGAAAAGGACAGGCCCCTTGACAAAAACAGGGTTGACCGCTGGCTTCCGGTAAACCAGTACATCGGCGGCATAGAACACGCGATACTCCACCTCCTTTATTCCCGGTTTTTCACCAGGGTTCTAAGAGACCTGGGGTATCTTTCCGCAGACGAGCCCTTTGACCGACTCCTGACCCAGGGCATGGTCCTCAAGGACGGAGCAAAGATGTCCAAGTCCAAGGGCAACGTGGTGGATCCAAATACCATGATAGAACGTTACGGCGCAGACACCGTGCGCCTTTTCATACTCTTTGCAGCCCCGCCGGAAAGGGACCTCGAATGGAGTGACAGGGGCGTGGAAGGGGCCCAAAGGTTCCTCCAAAGGGTCTGGCGCATCGTGACGGAAAACCTGGAGGAACTTAAAAAGGCACGTGCCAAGGCGAACTCAAACCCCTCGCAGGCAGCCTCCAGCCACCCGGCATTAAAAAAACTCAGGCAGAAGACCCACCAGACCATTGGCAAGGTCACCCAGGACATAGAGGAAAGATACCATTTCAACACGGCTATCAGCGCGGTCATGGAACTTGCAAACGAGCTGGCCTCGGTCCTTAGAAAGGATAATCCTGCAGGAGGCAAGGTACCGGAAGACGCTCTCTGGACCGTTGTCCTGGAG
>Ga0256914_1001651_pt1 | contig 19645 bp, 24 predicted proteins | sample HulkmetaG_FD_191571 | JGI IMG/M metagenome (GOLD analysis project Ga0256914, IMG submission 191571) | Hydrothermal chimney microbial communities from Main Endeavour vent field at the Juan de Fuca Ridge, Pacific Ocean - Hulk | ecosystem: Environmental > Aquatic > Marine > Hydrothermal vents ... | reverse complement strand
ACCGCCATGCTGCGCGCTGTTCCCATGTCTCCGATGTGGGGAGAGACTACCACCCGTTCTTCCCAAGCCAGGGCGATGCTGTTCTTCATCTGTCCACCTACCGCAAGACAGGGTTGATCAAGAGAGAAGGGCAAGGGAAGTTCCAGCGGGGTACAGCCTCGTCCCAGCCGCAAAGGGCGGAGACGTCCCCGGATAGGACGATACAATGCATCATCGGCAGGCCGGGCGATGGGACGGTCATGGTGCAGAAAGGTATCGGCGATCCGGGTCAGTCGCCGCTCCGCTTCGCACTCATCGATGATCACGGGTTCTCCCCCCAAGTTGCCGGAGGTGGCTACCAATGGAGCGTCAAACTCATTCAGCAGTAAGTGGTGTAGTGGACTATAGGGGAGCATGATGCCGATCTCCTTTAGTCCTGGCGCAACCTCGCCAGAAAGGGCTTGATCGTCACGCAGTTGGGCCAGCACGATGGGGCGAGCAGGGGAGAGCATCAGTCTCCTGCTTTCAGCATCGAGTTTCACCACACGTTCCACTTGCTGCAGCGGTTCCGCAAATGGTGCCGGGAACATCACAGCCAGTGGTTTATGGGGACGGGGTTTCCGTTCCCGCAGTTGTCTGATGGTTTCGTCATTGCGAGCGTCGCACATCAAATGGTAGCCACCGATCCCTTTCACCGCCACGATTTTTCCGGCTCTCAATGCAGAGATGGCTGCGTCGAGCGCCGTTCCCTCTACAGGATTTCCTGCTTCACTTTCGTGCCACAACCGTGGTCCACAGGTCGGGCAGGCGATCGGCTCTGCGTGGAAACGGCGATTTGTCGGATCTTCGTACTCCTTGCGGCAATCGGGGCAGAGCGGGAAACCGGCCATAGTGGTATTGGGGCGGTCGTAAGGAAGGGCGGTAATAAGAGTGTAACGAGGACCGCACTGGGTACAGTTGATGAAGGGGTATCGGTGGCGACGATCGGTGGGGTCCTGCAACTCTTTCAGGCAGTCGTTGCAAGTGAAACGGTCTGGCGGCAGATGAATGTCTACATCACCGTCTTGTTTGCTTTCACGGATAACGAAATGCTCGAAAAAGAGGGGGGAGCAGTGCTCCACTTTCAGTAGATGAGGTCTGGCCAGGGGAGGTGCGTGCTCCAATAGTGCTCGCCCGAATGCTTCTTGCGCATCGACCGCTCCCTCCGTATGGATCTCCACCCGGCCAACCCGGTTGATTACCCAGCCACTCAATCCCTGCTCACGGGCGATGCGATAGACGAAAGGGCGAAACCCGACTCCTTGGACCTGCCCCCCCAGGTACCAGCGTCTGGCTTCTATGCCATGCATGGTTCAACAACCTTTTTCTCTACCGTAAGTTCATATTATCCGATATGAAACTCTGGCTCCTTGATCCAGGTTGCCTTGCATTTGGGGCATTTTCCGGGCTTGTCGATCTTGTCACGATTGAACACAAATCCACACTTGCGACACTGTGCAGGAGTGATCTTCAGCGTCAAGCCCTCTTTTTTGATGCTTTTCCGGATATGCTCCAGCTCTTCTTCGATATCCTTGGGTTTTGTTTCGAACCGCCGGGCGAGTTCGCTGACACTGCTGCTCTGCTGCTTCAACAGCTCGATGATGGCTTTTCGGTACACATTCTCTCCTTTCGTTCTATGTTGTTTCCGAGGTTCGGGGGAGCGGATGCTCCCCCGAAAGGGGGCACTTTATAACAAGATCTCATAGATCTGCTCTACCTTTTCCCATTCCTCACTACCGGGGTTTTTCAATTTCTCGTCGAGGGTGCGGAAAACCTTGGCCAAGGAAACGGTTATGCCACCGGCGATTTCGGGAATGCGATCTCGGGTGGACTGGGCATAATCGAGATCCAGTTGTGGTAGCCCGGCCAGTTTGTCCAATATGATTCCAAGGTTGAGCGCCTCGTCCAGCCTTCTGAACTCCTGGATGTTTTTCTGTAAACCGGCTGTGATAGGCAGATCCGCTTGTTCGATCACATCTCGGCCGTTCATCTTCGCCGATGCCTGACCCAACAAGAGCAGGTCATAGAGCCGTTTGGCAATGAAATCCTCCAGGCGTTTGAGATCGCTTTTGTCGATATCCAGAGACGCGGTCTCCCGGAAAAGCCGTTCAAACTGCCTCATTGCCATCACCATGATGTTTCTCCTCTTTTTTTTCGTCGCGAATGGCTCCTTTTCCGGCTTGTTCCTCTAAGGACCTGCGGTTGTTCTCCCTTACCCCGAGTGCCACCGCAACCAGGTACCAACCGTTCATGATCAATTCAATGGAAACCAGAAGACCGATGACCCAAAGTCCGGAGGCGGGCCAGTTGGCAACGATGATGACGCCCAGAAGCAAGTCGATGATACCCACGGTGATAGGCAAGATCCATCCCCACTGCTTTTTGCGGGACTGCAAGGCGTGTGCGATCCGCATCCCACCCATGAACATGAACAAGGCTGCCAGTGCCAAAGTGATACCCAGCGAAGCAGCTATCGGATCCACGAAAATCAAAATACCTACCAATATGTAGACGAGGGCGACGGCAAAGTGCAGCAACCTTCCGGACCAGCGCCTCTCTTTGGCTTTGATTCCCTGCAAAAACTGAAGGACGCCGGCAGTGAGGTAGAACGCACCGAACACGAGAACGGTGGTCAGGGTGACGAAGGTGGCGAGATAGAAACCGAAGGTGCCGAGCACCAACATCAGCAGCCCCAGTGCCATGAGCCATCCCCATCTGAGGGGATATTCCTGGGGGAGGTGGGGCTGTTCAGAATGTGCGGTTGATGTATCCATTTGGGTTACTCCTTTCATCGGAAAAAAGAGGATGCCGGGGATCAAGGGGTGTTCCCGCGGCATCCCGGGTCATCTGGGTTTATTTCTTGCTGTGTGAAGCCTCTTTTTTCAACAGATCAGCAAACGAATCGGCCAGTTTCTCGTATAGTTTCTCGACCATGTTCTTGCCCTTGATCTCTTTCTCGAGCTCCACGAGCTGTTTCTTCAGGTCGATATAGGCGGGGTCGTACCCCTGCGTGTAACCCAGAAGGTTGGCGACTTCGAGTTGCTCCCGAGCTGCCTTGACCAGTTTCAAGATCTTTTCCTTGCCCTTATCCTTATCCAGCTTGGAGGCCTGCTCAATCAGGCTCTTGGCCCGGATCAGACCCAGCGGGATGGAAGTGCTCTTGGTTACGAGGGAGTTCACAGTGGTGTCAAGTGTGGCGATGGCTTGGTCCCGTTTTTTGTCCCGCAGATATTTCACCGCCAGTCGAATGGCATCGGGGTAGGTTCCCATGGGCATGTAAACGGTGCTGATCACCATCTCATCCCGAAGACTGGAGAGCAATATGCGAGCCTCCTGTACCTTCCCTTCATCGAGCAGTTTTTGGACCTCTTTGATCTGTTGCTTGATGAAATCCGGTGTGGCCACCAGGTCGAACAAGGTAACATAGCCATCTACGGGAGCCAGTTTCAAATCCGGTTCCGCAGCCAGCGCGATCTCGAATTTACCCACAGCCGTCTCTAGCGCAGACAGTGCTTCATCGTCCTTTTTCTCTTCCAGCAGCTTGATGGCTTTCAATACGTGCTCCATCCCTGCGACGACGTTGGTGTTTACTTTCTCCAGCAATGTCGTCTGTTTCTGCTGCTCTTTCTGGATCGCCTCTTTCACGGAGGAGGATTGAGCTTGTGTCGGGTTGGTATTTTCTCCGGAACTTGCCCACAGAGCACCCGAAGAGAGCATTGATACAAGGACCAGTGTCGAAATTGTCTTCTTCATCTTTTCATGACTCCATTATTGATGTTGAACATGAGGAAACTTCCGTAACCTGCAGTAACAAGGAGTGGGGGAGGCGGTTTGAATTTTCAAGAAAGAGAGTGAAATTTTTTTAGGGCACGTATTCAGGCCGAGCAGCGAACCCCACCCGACCACCAGATCCTGCATGCCCCTTCGTCAGAAACCATACAGGGCCCAATCGGATTGCGTGGCGTGCATACAGTTCCATACAACCTGCACTGGTCTGGATATTGTCTGCCCAGAACCACATTGGCGCAGTCACACCCTTTTGGCATTTGCCCGCCCGCTTGGGGAAGAGCCTGGACATGAGTGGCGAAACGGAGGCGAGCGTCGTGGGCCTCGAGAGAGGCTTTCATCTGGTATCCGGATTTGGAAATGGTGCCAATTCCGCGCCAATTGGTGTCCACTACATCTAGCACCTGTGACAGACAACGTTGCGCATCCCTGTTGCCGCCGGGACGGACTACCTCGGGATAACAATTGTCGAGAAAGCGGCGTCCCTCCTGGAGCTGACGTAATACGGAATGGATAGCGGCCAGCAGCGACTCCGGGGTGAATCCTGCCACTGCCGCGGGTAGCTGGTGGTCGTCCACCACAAATTTCCACTCCTCTGGTCCCATGACTGCGGAGACATGCCCTGGTGCGACAAGGGCATCGAATCCAGCCTGCCCGGAGGCCAGCAGCATCGCTACCGCCGGCCAGGTGAGTCGCCCGGAGAGCAATACACTGAGGTTCTCTGGTATCCCTTCGGACAGCATGGCTGCCACCGGCGCCGTGGTGGTTTCAAAACCTGCGGCAAAGAAGACCACTTCATGTTCCGGGTTGGTCTGTGCGATCCTGACCACCTCGAGAGGAGAAGCGACAGGACGTACATCAAAGCCGTTGGCTCTGGTCTCTGCGAGGGAACGCATCTCCCGTTTCGGCACATTGATCGGTACTCGCAACATATCACCGAAGGCAAGCAGAATGACCTTTTCCTCCGTCGCGAGGCGCATGGCCAGGCAGATATCTTCTTCCGGACAGACGCAAACCGGACAACCCGGTCCTGGAATCAGCTCAATAGTATCGGGCAATACGCTGCGCAGACCTGCCATCGTGATGGCCCGTTCATGACCGCCACATACATTCATAATCCGCACCTTGCACGGAAACGACAGGGCATGGATTCGGTCCAGCCATTGGCGTGCAGAGAGAGACATCAGGCTTCGCCTCGTCTTTCTCCCTGTTGGTGCCTTTCCAGTTGCGCCTGCAGCCACCCAAGCCACTGCTCCATATTGGTTCCGTTAGCAGCTGATAAGCAAAGCAAGGGAACATCGCTGGCCAGCTGGCGCAGGTGCTCTTCGGCCCTTTCCGGTCGAAAGTCACTCAGGTAGGGAAGCAGGTCACATTTGGTCAGCAGTACCAAATCAGCGGCACGAAATATCACCGGATATTTTGCCGGTTTGTCATCTCCTTCGGGAACCGAGAGGAGGGTGACATTGCAATGCTGGCCCAAATCAAAGCTGGCAGGACAGACCAGGTTACCTACGTTCTCGATGAACAGCAGATCGATCCCGGAAAGGTCAAGCTGGTGTAGGGCGCGATGGATCAGGTGGGCATCCAGATGGCAGGCATTGCCGGTAGTGATCTGCACTGCCTCGATACCCTTGTCCCGGATCCTGCGGGCATCATTTTCGGTTTCCAGATCCCCTTCAATGACGGCAATACCGAGTTTTCCGTCCAGTGCTTCGATGGTGGCCTCAAGCAAAGTGGTCTTGCCTGCTCCAGGGGAGGACATCAGGTTGATGGTGAGCACACCGTGTGCATCAAAGTGGATGCGGTTGTGTTCCGCCTGATGGTCGTTTTCGGCCAGCAGATTCTTCAGTACTGTGACGGCCTCACGACCCTCTGCCGTCTTTGCCGGTTTCCCTTCTTTCTCTAGCAGGTGCTGATTTCCGGAGGTGATGTTGCAGCCACAGGTATCACACATGATCGCTTCCTGGTTGTTCCAGCTGGTCGAACAGTTCCCACGTGGAGCGTGCCTCCTGCGGGGTGACCTTCTGGATGGCATAGCCCACGTGAACCATCACATAATCTCCAACCGTTACCCCTTCATCCTGAAGCAGGAACAGGCTGACTTCTCGCTCAATACCACGCGCCTCACAGCGTGCCAAAAAGCCGTCGACGGACAGGATTCTCATTGGGATGGCGAGACACATGGCGGCTCCTTTTCCCTTTTCAACAGCTCGACACGATTCAGTACCATTTCATCTCCCGAGATGAGTTGTGTACGGAAATCGCCACATTGCTTGCAAAGCAACCGGCCGGGAGAAGCTTCTGTTTCCGCATTGCATTGGGTACATCTTACCACCACTGGTGACAGCTCTATGACCAGTTCGGCCGCCTCTGCAATGCTTTGCGCGGCAGCCAACGGCCAGGATTGCTGAAGCAGATCCGGCTCCACACCCGAGAGCGGACCCACTTTGAGCAGGATGCGGTCCACCCGCTCTGCATGATGTTTCCTCGCCACTGTTTCTACCTGTTCCAGCAGGGCAACACAGATGGCATATTCGTGCACGACTGGCGTTTCCCCCGTTTGGTTACCTCATGTTGGTGAAGTTCTCGCCTGATTTGGAAATCCATCTTCGTGGAAAACGAGGTCTCGGTAACAATGCCGTCGGTTCGATAGATGTTGTTGCAAAAAGGGCCACCGTACACTGGCGTGCACTGTGGCCCTTTCCTTCGGTGGAAGTCCTTTTCTTCGCGAGATCATGAGACCTCGATCTTGCGCCTTCTGGCCTTTGTCACTTTAGGGATGGTCAACTCCAGCAATCCATCCTTGAAAGTGGCCTTGGCCTTGTCTCCGTCTACTTCAGCAGGAAGCACGATGGAACGGGCAAAGGTTCCGCTGACGATCTCGCGACGATGGTATTCACCTTCTTCCTTTTCGGTCTCTTCGCGGGTGGTGGCTTTGATGGTCAGGGTATTGTCTGTAACGGAAATATCCAGATCCTTCTTGTCCACACCCGGCAACTCAGCCTTCACCAGGATGTCATCATCCCTTTCCACCACATCCACTTTCGGAATCCGTCCTTCGAAAGGTGCTGCCAGCTCGCTCCATTCCGGCCACTCCCAACGGGCAGGGCGCAACCAACCTCTTGGAAAGAAGCTGTCCAGCAGCCGTTCCATCTCTTCAAAAGGCGTCAGCACCCGCGTTGCTGTCCTTTGAACAGCGCCCTCTTTTCTGGTCGTTGCTACCTCTTGTTTCTGTTCGGTCATGGCTATTTCCTCCTTTGTTTACGATAGGTCCATCGCCAAATCTGTGATAGGAGGTATATGGGGTTGGAGGAAATGCTATTCAAGGTGGCTTGTGTCGGGAGGAGAGAATTTTTCCAAAATCTCTTCGACTTCCTGTTCAGATATGTCATACCAGTGCTGGTAGGCTTCAGCCACCGCAAAATGGGGACCGCTTCGAAGATTCGGACAATAAATTTCATCAGCCATTCTTGCGATGACAGGAAGGCTCTCCGCATGAGCAGTGGGGACGGCAACAATCACTTTTGACGCACCTTGCTTGCGAAGGGTGGTGATGGCCACGCGAAAGGTTGAGCCCGCTGCAATACCGTCGTCAACCACAATCACGGGATGTTTGCCGAGATCAGGCCATGGGTGATTTCTCCGGAAACGTTGGGCACGCCGTTTTACCTTTTTGGAAGCTGCGTCTACGGCTTGTTGAATAGCAGCTTCATCCAGACCAAAATGGCGGATATACTCCTCGTTCAGCCAGACATTTCCATTTGCACTGATGGCGCCAAAACCAGACTCAGTATTCCAAGGGAGGAGAATTTTGCTGACTACCAGCACCTCCAACGGCAACTCCAATCTTTGAGCAATCTCTGCGCCCACTGGAACGCCGCCCGCCGGGATGGCCATTACAATGGCATCGGTCCCCCTCCATTCCTGCAGCATGTCTGCCAGCACTATCCCTGCATGGCGACGATCTCGAAATACCCTGATACGTTCCCTTAGTTCGGGTAGATCGTGGATCGGAGCAATTTCAATACTCATGACTCATGATCGACGATCGCGATTTTAGAGGGTGGGTGGTGTTCCTCCGGCGTGGGTCTTTTCATATACCTCCTGAGCTTTGGCAGTACGTTTGGCAGCAGGATAAGCCTTGAGCCGTTCCAGCTCTATGGGTAAACCGGTGTCTACGCAGATACCGTAAGTCCCCTCCCGGATTCGCCTCAAGGCGTCTTCCACTTCGTGCAGTTCATCGAGGAAATGGTCGATTTCTGCATAGTTCAGGTCTACTAGGAGATCGGCTACTGAAAGATCTTCCATATCGTGAACTTCCCCTGCCAGCTTCTGGAACTGTTCTTTATCAGACTGGAGCAATGTTTGACGGATCTCCTCACGAAGTTCCTGATAGCGTTTCTCGAGAATTGCTTGAAATTCCCTGATCTGTTCCTGTGTCAGCATGATGTAGCTCCCGATGATACTTGCATTTGTGGCGTTGTTTTCCTATATGAAATATAGTTCTGTCAGGTGATCGATTTTTCAAGGGCAAGCTGGAATGGCATCAGACGAACCATCACGACCTGTCCTTCTGGCGATTTTGGCGCTCGTCCTGGTAGCCATCACACCACAAGTACCGGGAGAGGAGATAAACAAGATGGCGATGATATTGACATCCACAGCATTTACCCACGAAGGAGAGATCCCCAGTCGATACACCTGTGATGGCGAGGACATTTCACCACCTCTTGCATGGGATGGCATTCCCGCTGCGGCGCGTTCTCTCGCCTTGATCGTGGATGATCCAGATGCCCCGGATCCCGCTGCTCCAAAAATGGTGTGGGTACACTGGATATTGTACAACATCCCCCCGGATATCGATGGCTTGCCTGAAGGAATGGCAGAGCTTCCACCTGGGACTCTTGAGGGGGTTAACGATTGGCATCGAACCGGCTATGGGGGGCCTTGCCCTCCAGTAGGACGGCACCGTTACTTTTTCAAGCTGTATGCACTGGATACAGTCCTGCCCGATATGGAAAAACCTACCAAGGCTGAGTTACTGCGTGCGATGGAGCGGCATGTGCTTGAGAAGGCTGTTCTCATGGGAACCTATCAGCGGAGCGTCCCCTAAGGAAACTGTAAATCTCGTTAAAAATGAGAGGGTACGCCGCCGTATAGTGACGAGGGATATTGGCTTTTGTCAATAAATAGCTGATTTGCCAAATCAGGAAGTGATCTATAGCATTGACGGGAACGATAATCCCGTGTTAGCTTTAGGAAAATCCGCGAAAAAGTTTAGAGTGTTTCCAAATAAAAACAGTATTTGAATCGGCCCGCCTGGCCTATAACCCCCCACGGATAGATATATAAAATTCTCCAGCGGTGTCGGATTGTCCCGATGGGAAACTCCCTCGTGAGAGAAGAAAAAAAGGAGTGAGCTGAGGTTTGGCAGTGCTTGGATGTCGGACGGGCGCTATCCTGCAGTACGTAGTCTGCGGGTAGGGACGGGGTGAGCATATCGGGTGCTCCAGAAAAATCTGCTCCCGTGTCCCTGAAAAACACAAGGTCCACTGGGTTGCTTGTCTCTTCCTCTATTGGTTGAGGATGAGGACATTCTCCAGAACGGGATAATGAAAAACTTCAAGCTCATATTCACCGGCCCTGTAGGTGCTGGTAAAACAACAGCTATTCGCTCGGTCAGTAACTTAGTGTACAGGGACAGTGATGTAAAGACATCTGACAGCCTCGGAGGGCGTAAGCGGACGACGACCGTTGCCATGGACAACGGAGTGGTTCAGCTTGGTGCAGGAGAACGGGTACACCTGTACGGAACTCCTGGGCAGGAGCGGTTCCGGTTCATGTGGGATATCCTGGCTAATGATATCGCCCGAGACTGTGTCGCTCTGGTCATACTGATCGATAATACGCGAAACTATCCCCTTAGGGATTTGAAGTATTACATCAGCGAGTTCAAGGGACTCATTGCTCGCACAAAGCTGATCGTCGCAGTGACACATACTGATCTCAAGGCGTCACCGACGACAGAGGATTACAGACGATGGCTACACAAGAGGTCCATCTCTGCCACCGTGGTCCAGGTCGATGCCCGGGCGGAAAAGGATGTATTACTGGTTATAGGCATTGCGTTGGAAAAAGTGAGTTGCTTTGGCAACAAATACTCCGTTTCAGGTGCGGAGTCGGCATTGAAGGAAGACGATATGGCGTACTCAAAAACGATACCACCATCACTACTGGCCCATTTGGGGGCGAAAGAGGATGAGAAGGTTCCCGTCGTTCATGACGTTGTCTCCCGGCTTGGCGTGGAGGATGATAACAAGGATACAGCTAACAATAAACAGACTGAGGAGTCGGACTCCATGAAAGAGGAAACAACTCCGAGACAGCCGTTAAATCAACACCCCGATTCTGACGGGGGAGGGGGTTACGTGGAGAAAGTGGTCATGAAAGATTCCATCGTCAATGATGTGATGAAAATCAAGGGAGTGAAAGGAGCTGTTCTGGTTGACTCTATGGGGGATGTTATCGCATCCTCATTCGAGGATGCCGGGCTGATGGAATTTATCGGCTTTTTCTCCGGCATTGCGAAGGCCTTTGAAAACGCAGCCAATCTTGGTGAACTGCGCAGCGTCACACTGAAAAGTTCCTCTGAAGAGAATTTGACACTTTATCTGGCAGATGAGCAAGTCCTATGCATTCTCTCGAGTGGAAGGATATCTGTACGTATGTTAAACCAGCAGGTTGACAACATTATCCAGTGGGGTGGGAAATGAAAGAGATCCTCGAAGAACTGGGAACTCTTGGCGGAGTTTACCACGGTTGCGTTGTGAAGGATGGCCATGTTGTCTCCACTACGTTTCCATCCCTATTGAATGATAACCTTTCGTTAATCGCCCGGATCACCGACCGGATTTTCAAGGGAGCGGATAGCGTCGAGCATTCATATAATGAGATCTATTTTGAACTGGATGAAAACTATCTCCTGGGATACCCGTTAGAAAATGGAATAATGGTCCTTCTTCTTACCGGGAAAGATGTCAATTTTGCATTAATTCATATGACTGTGCGGTCTGCTGGATCCCAGATTGCCAACGCGCTTCTGGCACAATCACAACCTGATTTATCCGCACCTGTAGCACCGGAGGCTCCGACACAACCGACTCAGCGGCGTGTCAACCCAAAGATCGATCCTGCCATGAAACCTGTTCTGAATGAGATTCTTGAGGCACTAACACTACAAATAGGCCCGGTTTCCAGGATTGTCATGGGGGATGCGCTGAAGAAATGGAGGAGTTCATTCGATCCTGTGGAAAAGAATATTCCAATGTTGATAAATATACTTGCTCAGGAGATCGATGACGAAGTTGGCAGGCAGGAGTTTCTGGATGGTTTGAAGGGGCCTCTACACTCTGACACCAGACATTGAAGGTCCTTGTGGTTACTTGTTACCAAAGACTGCTTTATACAGTGATTTTATGCTGAATATATCCATTCGTGGGGGGTAAAGTGAATAGAATTCGAAATAAATTGATATTGTCGTTGCTTCTCGTGGCACTTATTCCAGCAGTATTAATAGGTGGCTATGGGCTTTATTCATCAACTCAGGCATTGGGAAAAAGTGGTGAAGAACGTCTGAAAACAAAAATCGGCTCATTGACAACCAGCATTGAACGTTTTTTGAACAATGTCTATGTTGATCTGTTTTACCTGAGGGACTCCTCTGCAACATCCAATCTGTACAAGGCCTTGGCTAGTGGTGATGAAGAAGAAATAGCTGCTGCAAAAGATGCGTTGTCACGGGACTTTTTAAGCCTATCCTCCAACAGGGGGATATACCACCAAATCCGTTTTCTGGATACTGATGGCATGGAGATTGTACGAGTCGATCGTATTCGTGAAACCAGCAAGATTATTCCGCAAGAGAAACTGCAGAATAAAAAAGGTCGTTACTATTTTGATGACACCATTGCACTGGCAAATGGTGGAGTGATGATATCTCCACTGGATCTGAATCGCGAAAATGGGGCTATTGAAAAACCGTTTCGGCCAACCATTAGATATGCCACCCCTGTCTACGATGAACAAAACAATCTCAGGGGAATCTTGATCCTTAATGTATTGGCATCCAAGTTTCTGAATCAGATCAATCAGGCAAATGCATTCGGGGAGAGCCAGATGCTGATTGATAGCAAGGGATTCTATTTGGCCCACGTGAATCCCAAGAAAGTTTGGGGAAGTCCTGCTGATCTGGATACGGGAGAGAACTTGCTAAAAGATGAACCAGAGCTGGCCACTAAGGTGGTCAACTCCACTGTGGCGACTACACTGGAAAGCAGTGATCATCTGATCGCTACCGCGCCGGTGTTCGCAGATCGCGACCACAAAGTCCTGCTGGGAACCTTGATTGACAAGGTTCCTAACGCTGTCGTGTACGAGTCTGTAACCCGATTCAAAAATGTATTTATCATGATAGCAATTGTGGCTATTGGAATCACAGTATTTATCGCTATCGTTCTTGCAAATTCCATCGCTAATCCTATCGTTTACTTGACTCGGGCGACCAACAATATGAGTAAAGGGGATCTCAACCGCAAGATAGAGGTCAAATCGAGCGACGAAACCCAGGCGCTCGCCGTTGCTATTGAGCGTTTGAGAAAATCAATGAAGATTTTGATGGAAAAGTATTCATAGATTCTCTTTTCTCCTCCCGTCCTGGTCGCGCTACAAAGGCTTGTACATTAAACCCGGTGACAGCCACAGGTCATCGGGTTTGGTAATGTCGATAACAAAGTCCCGCTCGCAAAATTGGCTTCGTGATATAATTTTGGGCTATGATGAAAATAGCCGCAATCATGGTTTGTCGGGTATGAAGGAAAATCTGTTTGAGGCTGCACACGGATGTCTGATGATTTGCGATCCGGAGAAAAAAGTAGCCCGTACCCATCATGTTGCAGATAGCTGGCGGAAGGGGAGGTTTTTACTAGAGTCAATATCTCCACCCGATCCTATCGGTGAACCTGGACGTCCGGACCGCCCCCGTCTGGTTTCTCCAAAGGAATTGCCGCGTCGCAATCCCGGGTCAGCGGAGGGACACGCTGCACTGCTTCATGCCATTTGCCACATCGAGTTCAATGCCATCAATCTAGCATGGGATGCTGTTTACCGTTTCCGTGACATGCCGCAGGAGTTTTATGATGATTGGATTCGGATAGCAGATGAGGAAGCAACACATTTTACATTGTTGCGCCGCTGTCTATATCAAACGGGTTATCGATATGGTGATTTTGTGGCTCACAATGGGCTATGGGAGATGGCACAAAAAACCGCTTTCGATCCTTTGGTCCGTATGGCGTTGGTACCGCGGGTGCTGGAAGCACGGGGGCTTGACGTTACGCCTGGTATCGTGAAAAAACTCCAAGCTCGGGGAGATGAGTGTGCAGTTGAGGCACTGGAAATCATCATGCGTGATGAGATAGGCCATGTGGCTGCGGGGTCACGCTGGTTCAAATATCTGTGCGAAAAGCGGGGGCTGGAGCCAGAGTCCACCTTCCGCAGGCTGTTGTCCCAATATATGACAGGCCGACTGAAAGGCCCGTTTCACAAGGAGGCACGTCGCGAAGGAGGGTTTAGCGAGGCAGAGCTTGCTTATCTGGAATCGGTGGGAGGCTAAAAGCGAAGGGAGATTTTCAATAGCACTTCTCTGGTTTCCAAACAAAGAAGCGGGCCGTTTAAAAACGCCCGCTTCTTGAAATTACCATTGATTATAGCTATAGCTCTTCGGCGTGTTTGGCCAGATATTCAGCTACCCCTTCAGGGGTGTCTTTCATCCCTTCTTCACCTTTGTGCCAGCCTGCCGGGCAGACCTCGCCATGTTCCTCGGTAAACTGTAGCGCATCGACAACTCGCAGCATCTCATCGATGTTGCGACCAATGGGCAGATCGTTGACCACCTGGTGACGAACTACGCCTTCTCTATCGATAAGGAAAGAGCCGCGGTAGGCTACAGCACCATCCGGGGTTTCCACATCATATGCCTTGCAGATGGCATGGGTCATATCGGCGATCAACGGATATTTCACCGGACCAATACCCCCTTTCTCAACAGGCGTATTCCGCCAGGCATTGTGAGTATAATGGGAGTCAATGGAGACACCGAATACTTCCACGTTGCGTTTTTTGAACTCTTCCAGCCGATGATCAAATGCAATCAATTCCGATGGGCAAACAAAAGTAAAATCAAGAGGATAGAAAAACAAGACCGCATATTTCCCACTGCGGGCATCGTTAAAGTTAAAATCCTCGACGATGGTGCCGTCACCAAGGACAGCTGGTGCTGTGAAATCCGGGGCCGGGCGGCCAACAAGTACGCTCATGGGGATACTCCTTTGTTCATCATTTAGACCAAGTCTAAATCATTCTACACAATATAGGTGACCCGTCAATAGCGTAGCATTGAACGAGCATCGGTTTCATCAGTTTATTTTGAACTACTATATCTCTCCTGTGAAGAGAGAATCTCCGCCCTCGCATCGTCAGCGCTTGCCCAACCGTCGACCTTGACCCATTTTCCTTCCTCAAGATCCTTGTAATGCTCAAAGAAATGGCATATTTGTGCCCGCAGGAGCTCAGGAAGGTCCTCAGTAGAGTGGACATCACCATAAAGAGGAGTAAGCTTTTCCACCGGTACGGCAATGATCTTTGCATCCACCCCGGATTCATCGGTCATCTTGAGCATGCCTATTGGGCGACAGCGAATAACCGCCCCGGTCAGCAGGGGATAGGGGGTTATTACTAGCACATCGACGGGGTCACCATCTTCCGACAAGGTGTGGGGTACGAAACCGTAATTGGCTGGATAGAACATGGGGGTGGCCATGAAACGATCCACTATCATGGTACCGCTTTCCTTGTCCAGCTCATACTTGACAGGCGAGCTCTGCGCCGGAATCTCGATGATGACATTGATATCATTGGGGACCTCTTTGCCTGCTGGGATCTGCTCCAGATTCATGTTTTGCTGCCTCGATCGGAATTGAATGATTGAGTAATTGAAAAATGAGGCGGAATTATACTTGTTTGCCGCCTCTGAGTCATGCATCATTCCCGCACTTGGTTTGGAGAAACGGATGGGCTGGTGTAATGAGAATCGTATTGTTAGGAGCACCTGGTTCCGGCAAGGGGACTCAAGGTAAGAAGCTTGCGGAAAGATATGGGATACCCCAGATTTCTACCGGGGATCTGCTACGTGCGGCAGTTGCAGCAGAAACACCTCTTGGCAAACGCGCCAAGGCGGCGATGGAGGCCGGTCAACTGGTTTCGGATGAGATTGTTATGGGGTTGATCCGGGAACGGTTAAATGAGCCTGATACCGAACAAGGTTTTATTCTCGATGGTTTCCCTCGCAATCTCGCACAAGCAGAGGCGCTGGACGTCATGCTGGAGGAGCTTGACAAACCACTGCAGGTGGCGCTGCATATCGATGTTGACTTTGACATCCTGATGAAACGACTCACCGGTCGGCGCACCTGCGAGTCTTGCGGCCAGATGTATAACATCTATACCTCTCCGCCAAAACAGGAAGGTGTATGTGACAAATGTGGTGGACGTCTGATCCAACGGGCCGATGACAACGAGGAGACCATTCGCAACCGCCTAAAAGTCTATGAGTCCCAGACCATGCCGCTGATTGACTATTACCGCCAGCAGGGAAAACTTCATACGGTTAAAGGTGAAGGAAGTATCGACGATATCTTCTCCAAGATAATCTCTCAGCTGGAAGGAATAGAATGAGTAACCATTACGATCTTATCGCTATTGGAGGCGGTAGTGGTGGTCTGTCAGTGGCACAGCGGGCTGCAGCGCATGGTGCACGGGCTGCTGTGGTGGAAAAAGGGGCACTGGGGGGAACCTGCGTCAATGTCGGATGTGTTCCCAAGAAGGTGATGTGGTATGGGGCTCATCTGGCCAGTGCCCTTCGAGATGCACCGGACTATGGGTTCAGTATCGATCAAAAAGGATTCGACTGGGGAAAGCTGGTAGCACGCCGAGATGCGTACATTCGTAGCATTCATAACTGGTACCATACCTATCTTGCCGATAATAAGGTGGATGAAATATGTGGTACCGCTCGCTTTCTTGATGACCATACCCTGGAGGTAAAAGGGGAGCGTTATACCGCTGAACATATAGTAATTTCCCCTGGTGGCCGGCCGTTGGTGCCCGACCTCCCAGGTGCGGCATTGGGGATCACCTCGGACGGGTTCTTTGCTCTCACCGAACAGCCACAAGAAGTGGCCGTTATCGGTTCTGGTTATATTGCCGTGGAGTTGGCGGGTTTGCTAAACGCGCTTGGCAGCCATGTTACGCTGGTTTTGCGCAAACACCAGCTTTTGCGCGAATTCGAACCGATGTTGCGCGAGACGTTGATGGAAGAGATGCAAGAAAGCGGTATCAATATTATCACCAACACCTCAGTCAGGGAGGTGCTCGAAGAGGAAAATGGCAAACAGCGCTTGGTTTGTCAAGGCGGCCTTACTCTACAGGGGCTGGACAGCGTTATCTGGGCTATCGGCCGCATACCCAACACCGAAGAACTTGAACTGTCCGCAGCAGGAGTGACAACGGATGAAAAAGGGTTCATTCCTACCGATGAGTGGCAGAATACCAATGTTGACGGAATCTATGCGATTGGGGATGTCACCGGCCAGGCTGCATTGACTCCTGTTGCCATTGCTGCCGGGCGTCGCCTGGCCGATCGTTTATTTGGTGGCATGCCGGATAGCCGACTGGAATACAAGAATATTCCCACCGTGGTATTCAGTCATCCACCCATCGGCAGCATCGGGCTGAGTGAAGATGAAGCACGTGAGCTGCATGGCGATGCAGTCAAGATTTATCAGACGCGATTTACCCCCATGTATCACGCTTTTACTACCCATAAGCATATTACTGCGATGAAACTAATCTGCGTAGGTTCAGAAGAGAAGGTCATCGGCTGTCATATCATCGGGCTGGGAGCCGATGAGATGCTACAAGGTTTCGCTGTCGCCATCACCATGGGTGCTACAAAAACTGATTTTGATCGCACTATCGCCATCCATCCCACCAGTTCAGAGGAGCTGGTAACGATGCGATAACAGCCTCACAACAGCGTTTGAAATCACTTTACTCGGTTGAAACGGATAATGTGATTGCTGATAATTCCAGCCTTGATCATGTCCATGTCTTCCCCTTGGAAAACTGCCTGGCAAGGGGCCATTCCATCACATTCAAAACGGACTTCGTTCTCTTTAGTCCAGTTGAATCGCTCAGTATGAACAATCGCCTTTTTTTTCAGCACGCCAAATGTTCCCCTGACATAGGCCGCGCTCTTGCGTTCCGTACTGGCAAAGACCTTCTTTATGCTGGCTGGCTGTAATGATTTAGAGTAGGGGTAAGGAATATAGAGCAATACAACCCATCCGTCAGGATAAAACTTGATATAGAGACTATTCCCGGAAACCTCTGCAGCTCGTCCATCATTTCCTTCCCGGGAATAGTAACCGGAGTAGATATCAAGTTTATCCCCCGCGGATGCTGAGGTAAACCAGCTGCAGAAGAGAACGACCACGGTAATCCACAGCGGGGTAAGCGTAATCCTTCTACCCATCTTCCTCTCCTCTTGCTTCTACTGCATTACCAAAGACGTTATCTGTATAATAAGCGGCCATGGATCTCATCTCATTCATTCCTCATTTACAAGCCTTGCTCAATATCACAACGGTATCACTATTGATTGCAGGCTATTACTTTATTCGTAACAAAAACCAAACTGCCCACAAGAGTTGCATGATTTCAGCAGCAATTGTATCAGCCGTTTTCATGGCCGTTTACCTGATCTATCATGCAAAAGTTGGCAATATTCCGTTTGCAGGTCAAGGAATAATACGTCCATTCTACTTCATCGTCCTTTCTTCCCATGTCATTCTTGCTGCCGTCAATATTCCTTTGGTAATAATAACCTTGTATTACGCCATGGTTGGAAATTTTAGTGCTCATCCAAGATTTGCACGGCGAGCTCTCCCTATCTGGATATACGTATCCATCAGTGGGTTGCTGGTCTACTTGTTGGCTTTTCACCTCTATCCCGGTTAGACTTTAGAGAAGTTTGTTTACACTACAGGCAGTCGGCTTATGGAGATACTTCTTTTTACCGCCGCAGGAATTGCTCTCTATTTCGTTTCCGATTGGATACTACTCCGTATCGAAGATTATCTAGGCAGACGCCTGGAATATCGAACGCTGGTTTTCTTTGCCATCATTCTGGTTCTCTCCATCACTTCGTTTAATGTGATGCAATCGGTCCTGACCGGCATGGCCACCACCGATTCTGATCCGGGGAATACTGCTGTAGAGCGTTCTGCAGAGTAAGCGTCTTCTCTCGTTACACTTTTTTTCCTGGCCACATCGCTTTAAAAACAATGATCAGAAAGAGGATTCCACCAATGATTGCGATCATTCCTCCCAGGCCCATTATCCCCATGCCTGCGATCTCTTGAAGAGTCTTCAGACCCTGTTCACTACCCGCGGTTTTGCGTTGAACTCCATAACCACCTGACCACGCCAGTCCCAACACATGCATCAGCTGACCACCCCCATAGATGACTGGCTGCCAAGCAACCCACTTCCCGGCAGGTTTGCGGAAACCCAGCCGTGGAAGGAGATGATAAGTGATACCCATGTATGCTAACGTGACGGCAACGATGGAACCATGATAATGTGCGGGGATGGTCACATTGCTGCCGCTGATCATAAAGCCGATTACACCCCCAACGCCAAAAAGCAGGATCGAGGAAAGCAACGCATTGCGTTCAGCGCTACTTCTTTGCTCCGCAGCTTTGGTGGAGAAAAACGCCAGCAGAATCATCAGCGCCATTGGAAGGGCAGCAAGCCCCCCACCTACCTGCATTAGCCAGGTCAGACCCAGTAAGTATCCGGCGGATCCCACTTCATGCATCAAATAGATATAAGGGGTTGCCAATGCAGGGAGTGCTCCTACAGCAAAAAGAAATACCGCAATCCGTGGGGTTATTTTCGGGACAATGCCAGAAATGGTGGCCAACCATAGCCACACCACCAGCATCAATTGGACATGGGTAAACTGGATAGTGTGGCCAGCTCCCCAAAAAAGCAATTCATAGAATGCTTTCCCTTTCGCTGTAACGGGCATTCCATACCAGGATGCCAGCAAAGCCAGAACGGCCAGCAGACTGATAAACAAAGCGGTAAGCAGGCCAAAACGGAGTGCACCTTCCCCGCTCATCTCCCTTGTCACCGGCCGTGAAAACAGCAACCCATGAAGCGCCAGGGTAGTAAAGCCCAGTCCGAAAAGGCCCAGTCCACCAAGAAAAATAGGATCTTGCAAGACTGGTACATAGTTGTTCATCAACGGGTTACCCGCTCCAAGAAAAGGAGCGATGGTAATGATCACAGTTCCTCCAACACAAAGCCACAGTGCCAGCTTCCCCCAAGCAGCGTAGCTTCCACTCCCGTTAAAACTCCACAATACACCTGCGTAGGCCAGGAACCACACTAGCACGGTGAGATCCACGTGAACCACTAGTGCGGTGTGAAAGAAATCCACCCACGGAAAGATATCCTGAATTCCTGGGGTTCGGGACATCACAATAAGAAGAGTAAACAGCCCACCGATAACCAGAGAGGCCAGCGCTAACCATAACCAGCCCATAGTCAAACGGCAGGCGCCCTTGCCGGGGGTTTCAAGGAAAAAGCCTTGTTTCAAGATCCAGCTCCCGGAGTGGTTACTTGAAGATAAAACCTTGTTCGGTATTAAAATCTATAA
>Ga0256914_1001650_pt1 | contig 19650 bp, 13 predicted proteins | sample HulkmetaG_FD_191571 | JGI IMG/M metagenome (GOLD analysis project Ga0256914, IMG submission 191571) | Hydrothermal chimney microbial communities from Main Endeavour vent field at the Juan de Fuca Ridge, Pacific Ocean - Hulk | ecosystem: Environmental > Aquatic > Marine > Hydrothermal vents ... | reverse complement strand
CTTTGGGAGATGTCTATTTTATAGATATTTGGATCATCTTCGTTATATTTGCCTCCAACATAATAGTATCCGTTTTTATCAAAAGTTCCGCTGTAAAGCTGATAGGAAGGAAGCCCCTGCACATTTCCGAGAGAATCTACCGTTCCATTTGAATCTATTTTCAAAAGTTCTCTGCCATAGAGTCCATAGATAAAATTATCTTTAGGATTATAACCTATTGCATTATATGTTTTATTATAATAATTTCCTATCAGATTGAAGGAAAAAGGAGTTGTTGATGTGTCGATACTGTGAAACCATATCTTGCTTCCGTCAGGCTCTCCGCTTCCCCTTTTTATGCTGCTTGAGATATACATTGTGTTATCACATGTAAAAGGAGTTTGACACTCCATTGCCCCTCTTGCTTCTCCGCTTTGATAATCTTTTCCGTCTTTTTCATAGTTGTAAATAGTTTGAATTTGTGTTGTATTTAATGCTTTATCAAAAATTTTTAACTCATCCATTTTTCCTTCAAAATCCTGACTTGAGTTAAATCCTCCGTTTATAGTGTCTTGATCCTGACCCAAAACCAAACCGTTTTCAACCAGTGTTACGGCGCCTGTTGGCATATTTACACATCCTGACTGATTTCCGTCTATATAGATGCAGTTTTGCGCTCCCTCTCTTGTCCAGACAAGCTGATGCCAATTATCATCGGCAATATCGGGTATCGTGATACTTTTACTCTGATCATTTAGGATTATCGGAGAAAATGTTGTTGAGTTTGAAAGCCACATCAAAATCGATTCGTAATTAGAGTTGTTTTTTGTTCCGGATACTATTGCCTGATTTCCTGTATTTGAAGTTTTGATCCAGACAGATATTGTAAAATCTTCTATACCGTTTAGAGCATTATAATCCAAAGAGATATAATCATCAGTGCCGTTAGCACCAAAATCGGCACTTCTGCCCAGTTTTGCCAAACTTGAGGTACTCATTTCATATCCGATTCCGTCATAAGAGTTTGAAGAAGTGTCTTTTACCTCGTTGGCAGTTGAGTTGTAGGAACACTCATCAAACCGGTATTCGGCTTTCAAAGAAGCAGAAAGATTCATATCGTCGTTTATGATTGTTCCTATTGCTTCACTGTCTGAAAATACGGCATTTGAAGATATATCGGATAAAATTACCTTAAAAGTTTCATCATCTTCCACTTTTGTATCTCCGTAAATCAAAATAGAGACTGTATAAGATGTTGTAGAACCTTCTAATGTTATGGTTTTGGAACTTGCCGCTTCATAGTCTTTATCACTTGTTTTTGCCGTAATATCCTGAGTTTTATATTTAAATGATACACCTTCTTCTCCTGGTTCTTTACTGAGAGTAACTGTAAAGTTTAGATTTTTTTCTTTATCATTTCCTTCCGTTATATTTGCATCGGATATTGAAACGGATATTTTTTCATCTTTCATACAGCCGTATTCAGAAGTGTTATTATTGGTATCTGTTGCGGTTGCGGTTAATAAATCCCCGTTATGATAACTTACTCCCTGCGGGACGGATAGATTACAGCTGAATGTTCCGTTTGAGGAACTTTGGCATGTTCCTATATACCATTTGCCTTTTCCGTGAGGTACCAAAGTGCCGTCTCCTTCTTCTACTTCACCATTGCTGTTTCCGTCATCTTCTGCTTTATAAATCTCTATCGTATGGGTACCGCTTATTTTTTGGGTTGATTTTCCCACATATCCCTCTATATGCAGACCTCCTTCTTCCATCATTGAGGTTGATGTTATGACAGGATAGTCCATTCCTTTATTTGGTTTGCTAAGAGAGGTTGTACCGTTATTGGGATTGACACCGTCTCCGTTTATATTTCCGCTTGAGTGTGTCTGATCTATATCGATAGACAATCCCTGATTGTTGTAAAAAGAGTTTTTGGATATCAAATTTCCTTTTCCCGATGCTATAACAACACCGGCTCCGGGATGATCTTTTATGATGTTGTATCTTACGATATTGTTGTTTCCGTATATTCTTATTCCGCCGTTTTCTCCACCGTTTGCAGGATTTGAATTTCCCTGACCGTTGGCTCTTATCGTATTGTTTTCTATAAGAACAGAGCTGTCTGCTCCCCATCCTTCTATTCCGTAAGCTTCGGCATATTCGATTCTGTTCTTTTTGATGGTGATCGTATCACCGTTACTGTCTTCATAGGTGATACCGTCTCCGTAAGGTTCATAGGCAGGATAATAAAGATAGTTATATGTAATATCACAGTGACTTGATGCCCAGATACCTGTATAGTGGATATGGGCTATGTAGTTTTTGGTTATAAGAGCATAATTGCTTTTATGATAAACAGCGTTATTGACTCTGTTTCCTGCTCCCGGATCGTTTCCGTTTGCGCGGGGACCTATAAAGTTTTGTTCTACTTTGTTGTTATCTCCCGAAGCTATCAAAACAGCCGGACTTTTATCATCATTTTCATTGTTGTTTTTAGCGGCATTATAGAGGGCTATATTTTTTATATTGTTATTTGAAGATTTTATGACAAGTACACCTTTTGTTACTCCATTGCCTCCGGCTGAAGCAAATTTGTCATTTGCGTTTATTTCAAATTCGGGTTTGTTAAAAGAAGGCAAAAGGGTTTCGTCTCCGCTGTCTTCCACACCGTCGTTTCCTGTACCTACTTTTCCTACTCCGCCACCTTCTCCTCCTATACTTCCTGAATTGTCATCTCTTACAGTGGTACCGTCATTTAGACTGTATGCCGTACCGTCTATAATCGTATAGTTGTCTTTTATAGTCGGCAGTGAAGAGTTCAAAAAGACACTCCACCATGAAGAAGAGGCGTTTTTTGCAACAGAAGGAACAAATCTCATGTGATTTGCCCCGCTTATGGCATTTGCATTTTTGATAAATTGTCTGAAACTTCCCTGTAAATTGCTTGAATCGTTGATATTTGTTACAACATTGAAACTAAATCCGAAATTTACATCGGTAACATTTTGATCCGTTATCTCTACTTTAGCCACATGTTCTATTTTCCCGAAATTTGAATAATCGTCCGACAAAGTTCCTCTGTTTCCTCCATAACAGCTTCCGGCATCTGTTCTTGTATATGTTCCGCCGGAACCGTCTGCACAAAATCCGCCTTTTGGCGCATAGGTTTGTTCCGCCCATACATCATCTATCGTATAACCACTGTTAAATCCGGAAGACGGAGATATGGTATTGGCAACTACTGAAACAAAATATGTTCCGCTGTTTTGTATGGAGAAGTTGTATTTTCCGCCGTTTGCGGTTTTTTTGAAAGTTATAAATGTGTCTTGACTGTCAAGGTATCCGTTCCCGTTGTCCTGGAAAAGTTTTACTTTTGCATTATCTACCGGTTGCATATTTTGATGATCACCGAGGACATCTTCATAAATCGTACCTGATATCTCTTTTGAAGAGGCTATATCATCATTTATAATTGTTCCTGTGGCATTGGAATCCGGTATAACAACATTTGTAGGATTTGACAAAGTAACGGCAAATGTTTCATTGTCTTCCAAATCGGTATCACCTTTGACAGTTATGGAAATGGTTGCGCTGTCATTTCCTGATGATATATTTAAATTCCCGCTTTTGGCAAAATAGTCACTTCCTGCGGTTGCGGTTATATCACTTGTAGCATAATGAAAACTTACACTCTCTCCTGAAGGTACGGATCTGTTTAGTTGTACTGTGAAGTTCATCGTTTTTGTACCGCTGTTGCCTTCTGTAACATTTGCATCTTCTATTGTGGCTATCAGGTTTATATCTCCTCCGTTACAGGAGATTGCTTCAAAGTCGCCTGAAACGGAGTCATAATTGACTGCTTCGGTTAATGCTCCTGTGGAAGGATTTATCTTATAGATTCTGTGATTTGAGCTGAGTTCATTTTCTATATAGAGATTTCCGTCTGCCGCATAGGCAAGACCTTCGGCATCCACTATGGAAGCGGTATCGGTTAGATATGTTGTATGTCCTGTTGAGAGATCTATACGATAAAGTTCGGGAGTATCACTGTCATAGTCATAATCATCTGTTCCGTAAGCTTCGCCGGTAGAAGGATTTATGGCGATACTGTCTATACTTGTCGTATCTCCGGTTATGCTTTTGGGGTAACCGCTTTTTATACTCCAGTTGTCATTTGGATCAAATGCATAGAGTTTTGAATGATACTCTTTTGCTATGACATATAGAGTTTCTTCTCCTGATGAAGGATCTATATAAAATTCCGCTCCTTCTACACTGTAAGGAAGAAGTTCCGATTTTATCTTTGTAACACTTCCGTTGTTTGGATCTATCTGATAAAGATCAGAAGGATCACTGTCTGAATCATTATCACTTTTAAAAGCATAAACTTTTCCGTCTGTTGCCCTGTAAGCGCTTCCTTCTCCGTTAAATTCTTTTGAAAGAGAGATACTTTGTGGAGTAGGCAAAGGAGAAGCTCCGGGATTTGGATAAAAGGTTATAAGTTTTTGTCTGTCGTCTGGCAGTGCGTAACAGATACCGGTTGTACCTGCCGAATCGTCATCTTTGATCGTACCTGTTGCTTCATCATCAGCGAATGTGGCATTTGTAGGATTGGTCAGTTTTATCTTGAATGTTTCATCACCTTCAACATCTGTATCACCTTTGATTTTTATTTTGACAGTAGCGCTTGTATCACCTGCATTCATTGTAACAGAAGAGTTTTTATAGGTAAAATCAACTCCGCTTGTTGCGCTTCCCGTATCTATCGTTTCATAATCAAAAGTTACCGTTTTACCGGAAGGAATTGCTATATCGGAAGTAATATTAAATGTTATCTCTTTTTCTCCGCTGTCTCCTTCTGTAATATCTGCATCTGAGATTGTGATTTTGGGAGTACCGTATTCCCATCCGTTTCCATAGATTTTTAAATTGTCTATCTCATGATAGTTACAACCTCCCCCCGTTCCGGAAGAAAAAGCCAGACGAAAGTTTTTTGGTTTTGTACCCTGATGATATTTTGATGCCATAGCATCAAAACTGTCTATAAGAGTGTACCATTTGTCTTTGTATCTTTTTAATTCTATATAGAGGTGATTATCTTTGGTACTGTCAACTGTGAGTCTGTATTTACCGCTTTTATATAATTTCTTTTTTTGGGAATCACTTTTTTTATAGATATATCTTGCAAGTCTTGGAGATATGTTTTTTTTGTATGCCAAAAGTCTGTAACCGCTGTTTGTACTTCCTCTTATCCCCACACTGTTTGGTTTTTCATTGTGTTGTAAATCATTTTTTGAATCGGTATGACCGTTTATATCTTTTCTTCCCTCATCATTTACGGTAAATGATCCAAATTCGTCAAGACCTATACCAAGCCATGCTTTTTGAAAACCGAATTGATATTCATGAGAACCGTCAACCATCTCTATATATCCGTCGGCATATCCCAAAGAGCCTCCACTTGCTCCTACTGTTGGGTTCATTCCGACTGATGAATCAAAAAGGATGATTGATAATCCGTCAGCTCCCCATTTTCCGGCACTTTTATCCCTATAATCATTACCGTCTTCACATCCTCCGTATGCATAATAATCAAATTCCAGAGTGAATTTGTTGTTTTTTGTAGGAAATTCCCAATCAAGCGTAACGGCAGTTGAGAGATCATGTTTTCTGTTAGTCAGTCGTAATCTTTTATTTACTACTTTTGGAGTAAATCCTCCTTTGGCTTTGAGTGTTCTGTATTTTGAAGAGAGACCTTTGTCGAAATTATCGCTGAATATCGGTGTATCTGCAAAGATATCAGGAGTTAAAATCAAAAGAAAAATTAATGAAAAAAGATATTTAAAATTTGGCATATTTTATCCTCTGTCAGGTTTAAAAAGTGCATACGGTATGCACCTTACGCATTATCTGTAAATCGGTTTTATAGAGGATTTTTTAAGTTATTGCCATACTCCCTGTATCCTATATCCGCAGTAGGGGCATGTTCCGCCAATATCAAGTTTATTTATAACAAATTGTCCTAGATGTCCTCGTCTGTCTATAACTATTTCATTGCATTTTGGACAGTAGGTTGACTCATGTATTTTATCATTTATATTTCCTACATACACATAGTAAAGTCCGGCTTCTTTTCCTGCCTCATAAGCTCTTGTCAATGTTGAAGGGGGAGTGGGAGGAGTGTCTTTCATCTTGTATTGGGGATAAAATGCCGAAACATGCCAAGGTATTGATTTGTCGATATCGGCTATGAATTGTGCCATCTTTTTTATCTCTTCATCCGAATCATTGTGAGAGGGGATCAAAAGAGTTGTTATCTCTATCCATATTCCTTTGCTGTGGGCATATTTGATACACTCAAGTACCGGTTTTAGTCTTGCAGCGCAAATATCCTGATAAAATTTGTCGTTAAATGATTTTAGATCTATATTCATAGCGTCAAGATAGGGTGCTATCGTGTCTATGGCTTTGTGGGTTTCATATCCGCTTGTAACAAAAATATTTTTCAGTCCTTTCTGATGAGCCAGTTTTGCCGTATCGTATGCGTATTCAAAAAAGACCGCAGGTTCATTATAAGTATAAGCAATTGACGGAGAGTCGTACTCTTTTGCAGTTTCCACTATCTTTTGCGGTGGTAAATTTGTACCTGCCACTCTAAAGTTATGTTCTTTTGGATATTGGGATATATCGGCATTTTGACAAAATTTACAGGAAAAATTGCATCCTACGGTTCCTACCGATAAAACTTTTGAAGAGGGTAGAAAGTGAAAGAGTGGTTTTTTCTCTATCGGATCGATATTGAAAGCGGCTGCCAAAGAGTATGTTAAAAGTCGAAGTTTGGAATTTTCTACTTTTCGTACTCCGCAGATACCGTATTCTCCCTCTTTTAATTTACATCTTTGAGAGCATGCTTCACAAAGTATCCTTCCATCATCAAGTTTTTTTGATAACCATGCAACAGCTGACATAAATCCCTCCTTTTTAGCTAATTTTTTTAATATTATAGCACTATTAAATAAATGATTAATGGTAATTATGTTTTAATTATCTACTTTATTGATCTTAGGAGATAAATTTGTCCAAAAAAGCGCTGTTGTTACTCAATATGGGGGGTCCTCATAATTTGGAGGAAGTGGAAACCTTTTTAAAGAATATGTTTAATGATCAAAGAATTCTTACTATGCCCTCTTTTTTTAGAAAAATAATAGGAGCCATGATCGTACAAAGCAGGAAAAAAGAGGCGAGGAAGAATTATGAGGCTATCGGAGGTAAATCACCTATTATTGAACATTCCAAAGAACTTACGGAAAAGATTTCAAATCATTTAAAAGATATTGAGATATATTATGTTATGCGCTATACACCTCCTTACTCTTTTGATATTTTGAAAAATTTGCAAAAAAATGCAGTGGAAGAGATATTTTTACTTCCTTTGTATCCTCACTTTTCCACAACAACAACGGCTTCATCTTTTGACGATATAAATGACTCTTTGAAAGCTTTAAACTATAATCCGAAAGTGAAAAAAATTACAAGTTTTTATGATCATATCGGTTATAATATTGCTGTTGTAGAGAAAATAAAAGAGGTTTTGAAAGGTAAAAAGTCAGAAGAGTTTGATCTTGTTTTTTCTGCTCACGGGATTCCACAAAAGATGATAGAAGAGGGTGATCCCTATCAAACCCAGATAGAGAGAAATGTAAGGATACTAAAAGGGCTTTTGATAAAATCCAATATAAAATTTAACAATATCCATTTGGCATATCAGTCAAAAGTGGGACCGCTTAAATGGCTCTCTCCTTCATTACAGGAGAAATTAAAGGAGATAGAGAATAAAAAAGTTGTTATCTATCCGATATCTTTTACTTTGGACAACTCCGAAACCGATTTTGAGCTTTCGATAGAGTATAAAGAGAAAGCCAAAGAGATGGGATTTGAAGAGTATATTGTAAGTAGATGTGTAAATAACAGTGACCTTTTTGTCAAAAGTCTGATAGATATTTATAAAAATACTTAAAACTTATGGAAATTATATTTTTAGGCACATCAGCCGGTAAACCGACACTTGAGAGAAATGTTTCCGGTATTGCTCTTAGGATAGAGCAGTCTTCATGGTGGTATCTTTTTGACTGTGGTGAAGCCACTCAGCACAGGATCATGCAAAGCAGCCTCTCTATGGGAAAACTTAAAAAGATTTTTATAACCCATTTTCACGGAGATCACTTTTTTGGACTGCCCGGACTTTTGAGTACGAGAAAGATGGACTGTATAACGACACCTTTGGAGATTTATGCTCCAAAAGGGATAAAGAAATTTATGTCTGTTGTAAAAGAAGTTGCAAAGATGAATCTCTCTTTTGACCTTAAAATTATCGAGATAGAGGAGGGGGCAAAATATGAAGATGAGATTTTTGAGATAGAGGTTGTAAAGCTTGATCACAGTATCGAAAGTTATGCCTATGTTTTAAAAGAGCGTCCAAAAAGTGCAAAACTGAATGAAGAAGCATTAAGAGAGTTTGGTTTAAAACCTTCCAAACTTTACGGAGAGTTGAAAAAGGGTAAAAAGGTTGTTTTGGAAGACGGCAGAGTGATAGACGGCAAAGACTATCTTCTTGATCCGACAGAGGGCAGAGTGATCATCATAGCCGGAGACAATGCCGATCCCTCTTTGTTGGAAAGGTGGATGAAAAAGGCTGATCTTTTGATACATGAGAGTACTTTTACCCAAGATGTTTTTGATAATCTTCCTGTAAAACTAAAACATACTACTGCCAAATCTTTGGGTTTTTGGGCGCAAAAAGCCAAAGTCAAAAACCTGATAGCCACTCATATAAGTGCCAGATACTCTCCTTTTAAAAGTGACAAAGAACTTAGTATCTTTGATATGGAGAGAGAGTTAAAAGAGTATTTTAAAGGAAAGGTTTTTATAGCCAAAGATCTTGATACTTTTTATCTAAACAGAGATAAAGAGCTTATGCTTTTGAAGTGATATAAAATCCTGTAACGGAAGTACGATTTTGTTATAGGATATGACAAAATCGTACTTATTTAAGATTATTTTTTCAAATACAAAACACCAAGAGGCGGCAGTGTGAGATTGAGTGAATACTCTTTGCCGTGCATTGGTATTTTATCCGCTTTTTTGCCTCCCATGTTTCCGATATTTCTTCCGCCGTAGGCTGATGAATCGGAGTTGAATATCTCCTTGTACATTCCCTCTTCATTAACGCCGACTTTGTAATCAATCCTTTCTACGGGAGAGAAATTGCAGACGATCACGATACTCTCTTTATCACTTTTTCTCATGAAACTTATTATATTGTTTTGATGATCGGTATAATCTATCCATTCAAAGCCTTTTCTGTCTATATCATACAGATACAGAGCCTCTTCATCCTGATAGAGTCTGTTTAGATCTTTTATCAGTTTTTGGACTCCTCTGTGAAGGGGATAATCCAAAACATTCCAGTCAAGACTCTGTTTATAGTTCCATTCGGCAAACTGTGCGATTTCACCGCCCATAAAAAGAAGTTTTTTGCCCGGATGTGCGGTCATATAGGCAAACAAAGCTCTTAGATTTGCAAATTTGTCATCATAAAGTCCCGGCATTTTGTTGATGAGAGAGCCTTTCATGTGAACTACTTCATCATGACTCAGTGGCAGCAAAAAGTTTTCGTCAAACGCATACCAGATCGTAAAAGTGAGTCTGTCATGGTGAAACTGTCTGTAAATGGGGTCTTTTTTGAAGTAGCTTAGTGTATCGTGCATCCAGCCCATATTCCATTTAAATTCAAAACCGAGTCCGCCCATGTAGGGAGGTTTTGTTACCATAGGCCATGCAGTTGACTCTTCGGCGATACTGACTATATCGTTAAATTTTGTGTACATGGATGTATTTAACTCTTTTAGAAACTCTATCGCTTCAAGATTTTCATTGCCACCGTATTTGTTAGGTATCCACTCTCCCTCTTTTCTTGCGTAGTTTAGATAGAGCATTGAAGCTACCGCATCGACTCTTATCCCGTCGATATGATATTTTTCCAGCCAAAACAGAGCATTGCTTATAAGAAATGCTTTAACTTCGTTTCTGCCGTAGTTAAAGATAATGCTGCCCCATTCGGGATGATAACCCTGTCTTGGGTCTTCATGTTCATAAAGTGCGGTTCCGTCAAAATTGATAAGACCGTGCATATCCACCGCAAAGTGAGAAGGCACCCAGTCCATGATAACCCCTATGCCGTTTTTGTGCATCGTATCTACAAAATACATAAAATCTTCAGGTTCTCCAAATCTTGCAGTCGGTGCATAATATCCCGTTACCTGATAACCCCATGAACCCTCAAACGGATGTTCGGTAACAGGCAGAAGTTCTACATGGGTATAGTTCATCTCTTTTAGATACTCTGCAAGTTCATCTGCCAGTTCTCTGTAGGTCAGATATCTGTTTTTCTCTTCTACTTTTCTTCGCCATGATCCAAGATGAACTTCATAGATGGATATAGGGGCATTTAGGGCATTGTGTTTATGCCTCTTTTTCATCCATTTCTCATCTTTCCATCGATAATTTTCTATATTCCATATTCTTGTGGCGGATTTTGGAGGAGTTTCCCAGTAAAAGCCGTAAGGATCGCTTTTGTCATGAACGATATTGTGAAATTTTGATCTTATGTGGTATTTGTAGGTAAGTCCCTGTTTTACTCCCTCTATGAATCCTTCCCAGATACCTGATTCATCTTCCCGCAGTTTCAAAGGATGAGAGTCGGTATCGTAGTTGTTGAAATCTCCTCTTACACTGACACTTTTGGCGTTAGGTGCCCATACGGAAAAATAGACTCCCTCTTTATTGTCGTTTTTTACGATATGGGCTCCGAATTTTTTATAAAGCTCCGTATGTTTTCCCTCTTTGAAAAGATAGATGTCATAGTCGGTAAAGAGGCTGAAATCGTGATGGATTGGATATTTCATTATTTTTCCTTATTGATATTTTTTACATTTTCTTTTGGCTATGGCAAGGCGGTAAATATCCTCATAGGCTTTGGCTGAACTTTCCCAGTCAAATCTCTTTGCCATGGCATTTTGTATGAGGGTATCTATCGCATCTTTATCGTTATACCATGTATCTATTGCCCACTTGACAGTTCCCAAAAGCGCTCTGCCACTTGCTTCATAAAATTTAAATCCCGTTCCGCTTTTGCTGTATGGATCATAATTTTCTATCGTATCATCAAGTCCTCCTACGGCTCTTACTATCGGTAGAGTTCCGTATCTGAGACTGTATATTTGGTTGAGTCCGCAAGGCTCGAACAAAGAGGGCATCAGAAAAAAGTCGCTACCGGCTTCTATCTTGTGGGAAAGAGCGTTGTCATATCCTATATGACAGGCAAATTTGTCTCTTTTCCAGTGTGCCACATGGTTAAACATATCTTCAGCCCAGCTTTCACCGCTTCCAAGCAGTACGATTTGAATATCCATCTCAAGCATACTCCAGATACTTTCGGCCAACAGTCCTATGCCTTTTTGTTCTGCCAGTCTTCCTACAAGTCCTATAACAGGAACATCATCTCTTTGGGGAAGTCCGAAATGTTTTTGAAGTTCTCTTTTACATACTTTTTTACCGCTTAGATCATCGGCATCATAATTTTGGGCGATAAATTTATCAACGGCAGGAGACCACTCGTCATAATCGACACCGTTTAAAATACCGAAAAGTTTGTCATTGTGAGATTGTATGATATGTTCAAGTCCCCAGCCAAATTCTGAAGTTTGGATTTCGTGCGCATATCTTTTGCTGACCGTAGTTAAAATATCACAATTTGCAATACCGCCTTTTAGGAGATTGACTCCGTCAAACTCTTCAAGCTCCTGCGGGGTGAAATGTTCCCATCCCACTCCCATTACATCCATCAGACCTTTATAAAATTTGCCTTGATGTTGAAGATTGTGAATTGTTAAAATACTTGCCGTATCTTCAAAATCACTGTCCCAAAGATAGCTGGTGTTTAAGAAAAGAGGAATTGCTGCCGTATGCCAGTCGTTTGCGTGTATGACATCGGGTTTGAAACGAAGCTTTTTGGCAGTTTGCATTGCAGCTTTGCTTAGAAAAACATATCTGTTGTCATTATCGCCGTATGACAGATTGTTTTCGTCATAGAGTCCGGATCTTCCGAAAAATCCTTCATATTCTATAAAATAGACAGGAACATTGCATCCGGGTATTTTACCCTCAAATACCATACACCAAAGCTCACCCATTACCCCCATGGGAACACCAAGAGCGCCTTCAAGAGGTTTTAGGTTGTATTTTTCTTTATCGACTATATAGTAACGAGGCATAACAACGATAACATTGTGTCCAAGTTTCTCCAAAGCTTTGGGCAATGCTCCCGCCACATCCGCAAGACCTCCCGTTTTGGCAAAAGGAACAACCTCGGAAGCCACCAACATAATATTCAATTTATTACTCATCTTAATAAAACCTTTTGATATATTTAATTATTTAAATTTTAGCATAATTTTTATGTGAAGGAGCTTTAACAAAAAGAAATAACAATTCATCTGTATCGGAGGTACGACTGAAAAGCCGTACTTTCCGGTTCTATTTTATTTTGAATGTCTCAAGAACCCGTGGTCCGTCGGGGGTTTTTTGTACCATGACAGGATATATGTTTTCTATGTTGTTATCTATCTCTATAACAAGAGAGAGTATCGTTCCGTAAGGTGCGCCGAGATCGGGATAGAGAGTTCTTGTTTTTATCAGGGTTGTTGCATTTGCGGGTAGTGTGTATGTGGTTGTATAGAGATTTGCGCTTTTTGAATAGGCTTTTATCGTTGCCGTAACCACTTTGGAAGAGATGTTTAGAAACTGTATAAATGCTCTGTAACTGCTGTGTTTGGCAGATGAATCTTTATAAATGTGCGGGATGATGATCTTGCCTTCTCCCTTTATACTTTCATCATTTTTATATACGGGCATAACCCTTTGACCGCTTGGTGATTTTTGAACTATTTGAGTGAAGATTTTGTTTGGATCCAGCGGTTTGTCTGCACAGGAGTACAAAAGAGTGATTCCAAATGATTCCAAAAGATTGGTTCCTTCCAAAGAGGCTTTGGATCGTATATCTTTTGCATAAATTACTGTTGAGTGGTTTTGTTTTAGATCTTTGTAGAGATCAAAGGGAGAATTGACATAATTTCCTTTTGAATCGTAAACGAGCGCTTTTATATTTACAGAGCATGAATCTATATTGAAAACTTTTATATATGTTCTGTAAGTTGAGGATGTATTCATATAGGGAGATGTATATCGCAAATAATCATTGCCTGAACTTTCTACACTGCTCATATAAATATCTTCATTGTTTATTCCCGCTCTTTCATCAACCCATACGATTTTGCCGTCATAGATTTTTGCAAATGTCTGATCGGCTTTGTTGGTTGTAACCTGAACTGTTTTTTTGGTTTGTATATCATACAAAAAGATATCCCAGTTTCCGTTTTTGTTTGAATACCATACTATTTTGTTTCCGTAAATTTTGGGATTTCTCTCATCAAAAGAGTCATTTGTGATTTGGGTTGTCTTTTTTGTCTGTATATCGTACAAAAATATGTTACAGCCTGTTTCAGTGCAGTTTTGCCATACGATTTTATCTTCCCAGATGTCAGGGTGTGCCTGATTTGCAGAGGCTATCTTCAAAGTGGTTTCGGTTGAGAGATCGTACAGATATAGAGAATTTCCGTCATCCCATACAACTTTGTTTTTATAAACAGAGGGATTTTCATTCCAGTTTTGGGATGATTTTGGGATGATTTGGGTGATTGTTTTTTGGTCGGTATCAAACAGATAGATAGCCGAATCCTCTGCCCAAACAAGATGATTTTCATAAAGAGAATATCCGTTTACCATTTTGGATGTTATGAGTGTCTTTTCTTTCGTAACTAGATCATACATATAAAGAGCATATTTGTTTTTTTCGTTACTTTCATAAACTATTGTATCTCTGTAAATGATTGGATTTCCCTGATAATCGGTGTCGGTTGTGATCTGAGTCTCTTCGCCTGTGCTTGTATCATAAAGATAAATATCAAAATTCTGGTTTCTGTAATCTTGATATACTATTTTGTCTTTATAGATATCGGGTGAGTTTTGATTGGTGTTGTTTGTTGTGATTTGGGTGATGTTTTGTGCAAAAACAGGATATATAAATAAAAATATTATACCGATAATTTTTATCATAATCTGTCTCCTTTTTATAAAATAATTTTTTCCTGATAGAGATATCCTCTTATTTTTGGAGGAATCTTTGCTGTTCTGCATTTTTCTTTAAAATCTTTATCCATTGTTGTTTTTATATAGGGTGCTATAAAAATTTTGTCTTTTGTTATGCAAACAGCCATTTTGTGTGAAACGACGGACTCTTTTTGATTTAAAAGCTCTCTTCTTGAAGCGTTTGAGAGCAGAATGGAATTTGCTTTTAGTATCTCGTCTATCTCTCTTATATTTTCGGTATCATCGTCTTTTTTTTCCAAAATATAAAGCTCTTTTTCTTTATATAGGATTTTTGGCTGATAGAGTCTGCTTTTGTCGCTGTTTAGATATTCAAAGCTTTTTATAATTCCGTTTTTATAAAGTTTCAAAAATGGTTCCGCAAAATTTTTTCTTATAAAGTTTCTTTTGTATTTTTCATCTTTATTGCTTTTATCTATAAAGTATTTTATCTTATTTCTCTTTAAAAAATCCTCTAACTCCTCTTTTGTTACATTTGCAAGAGGTCTGAAAAGTGTGTAATCCTCTCTCTCTTTTATCTCGTCAAATCCCAAAAGCTCTACAACTCCCGCGCCTTTTGAAAGTTGCATCAAAAACCATTCAAATCTGTCATTTAGCTGGTGGGCGGTTATGAGAGAGTTATAACCCTCTTTTTTGATGATCTCTTTGAAAAAATCATATCTTGTAATTCTTGCATTGTGTTCAAAATTTTTGTCTTTTAGTTTTACTCTTTTGATAAATGCCTTTTTGTCAAACCTTTTTGCCAAAGAGAGGGCGTAGCTCTCCTCTTCATAGGAAGTTGTACGAGTTTGGTAGTTTACCAAAGCTATATCAAACTCTATCCCATGGCTTTTTAGGATAAAAAACAAGGCAGAAGAATCAACTCCTGCCGAAAAAGCAAGAAGATTTTTTCTGTTTTTCAAAAGGCTGAGAGTTTTAGAGGATAGTTTGGGTAACTGTTGCAAGTAGTTTGTCTCCGGCTATATCGGTGATAAGAGCTTTGTATATCCTGCCTGTTTGGATCTGTTCTTCTATCTGGGAGTCATTGATCAATATCTCTCCGTCTATCTCTTCAGCCCACTCTGTTTTTTTGGCTCCGATTAGATATTCGTGTTCGCTGCTTTCTCCTTTTGCGATGATAAGAACCTCTTTGTTCAGATCCTTTTTCAGACTTTTTTGGAATTTTCTCTCTACTGTTTTATTTAGGATTTCTATCCTTTTTTCTATCGTATCTTTGTCTATCTTCTCTTTCATTTCATAGGCTTTTGTTCCCTCTTCATCAGAATAGGCAAAGATATTTACTCTGTCAAAATCAAAATCTTCCAAAAACTCACAAAGTTCTTTGAAATCCTCTTCACTCTCTTTTGGATGACCTACGATTACACTTGTTCTCAAAAATGAATTTTCACTCTCTCTCATCTTTGTCAGTTGATGGATAATCGTCTCTTTTAATGCTCCTCTTTTCATGATTTTTAGCATTTTGTCGCTTATGTGCTGGATAGGCATATCAAAGTAGTTGTGAAAGATCTTTGAAGAGATGATTTTGTCGATCAGTTGATCGCTTAGGGTTGTCGGGTAGAGATAGAGTATCCTTGCGCTTTTTACTCCCTCTGTCTTTTCTATCTCATCTATCAGATCAACAAGTCCATCTTTGATATTGAAATCTCTCAGATAAGAACTGCTGTCTTGTGAGATGAAACTAAAATCATAAAAACCTTTTTTGGTTAATTTTTCAACCTCTTTTACGATCTCTTTTAGTTCTCTTGATTTTAGAGTTCCTTTGAAAGAGGGAATAGCGCAAAAACTGCATTTTTGATTGCATCCTTCGCTCAGTTTTATATAAGCGTGATAGTTTGAGCCGGTGATCACTCTCTCTTCATCTTTTAAGAGATAGGTTTCAGGACTAAAAGAGCTTTTTTTGGCTTTTATGATTTCATCTATCCTGTCATAGTCTCCTACACCTGTGAAGATATCCACCTCTTTTAGCTCTTTTTGAAGCTCCTCTTTGTATCGTTCACTCAAACAGCCGCTCATAACCAAAAGAGAATCTTTTTTTCTCTGCTGATGCAGGTTTAAGATACTCTCCAAACTCTCCTCTTTTGCCGCATCTATAAAACCGCATGTATTTACGATGATAACATCGGCATCTTCTGGTTCATTTGTCAATTGGTAATCTTTCAGTTTTCCAAGCATCACTTCACTGTCCACAAGATTTTTGGTACAGCCAAGAGATACCAAATGTAATTTTTTATTCATATTTTATACCCATATATTATCGATAAGTCTTGTATCACCCACATATCCGGCTATCAAAATGATACTCTCTCCTATCTTTATCTCATCTGTTTTGTTGAAATCTCTGTCAGTGATCTCCACATACTCTATCCTGATCTCTTTTAATACATCCATCATATACTCTTTTATCTTTTTTGCATCTCTTTGACCGCTGATGATGAGATTTGAAGCTCTTTTTAAAGCTCTTGAGATCAAAAGAGCCTGATTTCTCTCTGTCGGGGAGAGATAGACATTTCTACTGCTCATAGCCAAACCGTTCTCTTCTCTGATAATATCGCAGGGAACTATCTCTATATCCAAAAAAAGCTCTCTTTTCATCTTCTCTATCAGATAGAGTTGTTGTGCATCTTTTTTACCAAAATATGCTTTTGTCGGTGAAGTGATATTAAAAAGTTTTAAAACAACTCTCAAAACACCGTCAAAATGTCCGGGTCTGTGGTAGCCTTCTAGGATATATCCTTTTATCTTCGGTGCATTTATCAAAACTTCATCGCTGTTTATATAGATATCCTCTTTTGTCGGTAAAAAAAGTATATCTACTCCCGCAAGTTCGCATATTTTGCTGTCGGCTTCTATCTTTTTTGGATATTTGTCAAAATCCTCTCCCTCCAAAAACTGGGTGGGATTTACAAAGATCGAAACAATGGTGTGATCGTTTTCCTGAACGGATCTTTTTATCAGTGAGATATGACCGTTGTGAAGCGCCCCCATCGTGGGAACAAAACCCACACTTCCTTTTAAAGTTTTTTTATAATTAATCAAATCATCTGGTTTAGAAAATATTTCCATTTTAAGTCTCTTTTTAGTATGATAACAAAGTTTTATAGAATAATTTAATATTATAGCAGATTTAGGAGAAAAATTGGATAGTTATGAATATAGTGAGCTTTTGAAGAAGCTTGATATCAAGATAGACAATATTGCAAAGATCATAAAACCGGACGATTTAAAAAAGAGGTTAAATGAGATAGAAGAGATAGAACAAAAGCCTGATTTTTGGAATGATGCAAAAGAAGCTGCCAAAATTCAGCAGGAAAAAAACAAGATAAACTCTATCCTTCAAAGATATCAAAAAGCAAAAAGTGCAATAGAAGATGCAAAAGAGCTTTTTGAGATGGCCTCAGGTGAAAATGACGAAGAGACTTTGGATGAGCTTTTCAAAGAGGCGGAAGGGTTGGAAGAGATCATCACAAAGCTTGAGATCGCGATGATGTTAAGCGGTGAAGATGACTCAAAAAATGCCATCGTCTCCATACATCCGGGAGCCGGAGGCACCGAATCGCAGGATTGGGCAAGTATGCTTTATCGTATGTATCTAAGATGGGCAGAGAGAGAAGGTTTTAAAGTGGAGGAGCTTGATTTTCAAGAGGGTGAAGAAGCGGGGATCAAAGATGTCAGTTTTATCGTCAAAGGTGAAAATGCCTACGGTTATCTAAAAGCCGAAAACGGTATTCATCGTCTTGTTCGTATAAGTCCTTTTGATTCAAATGCCAGAAGGCACACCTCTTTTGCCTCCGTGATGGTCTCTCCGGAAGTTGATGATGATATCGATATCGTCATAGAGGATAAAGAGATCAGAGTTGATACATATCGGGCGAGTGGTGCGGGTGGACAGCATGTCAATAAAACAGATTCGGCTATAAGGATAACACATATCCCAACCGGTATAGTTGTGCAGTGTCAAAATGACAGAAGTCAGCATAAAAATCGCGCAAATGCGATGAAAATGTTAAAGTCAAGGCTTTATGAACTCGAACTTGAAAAGCAAAAAGCCGAAAAAGAGGGAGTTGCAAAAAGCGAAATAGGGTGGGGGCATCAGATAAGAAGTTATGTATTGGCCCCTTATCAGCAGATAAAGGATACAAGAAGCAATCAGGCATATTCAAATGTAGATGCCATCTTGGACGGAGATATAACAAAGGTGATAGAAGATGTTCTGATCGCCGAACAGGAAAAATAGGAAAGGATAAAAATGGTAAATGTTTTAGATGAAACTTTATTGGTACAGTTTGGTTACAGACAGAGTGAAAATGCAAAAACACAACTCAAAAGAGTTATCAAAAACACAAAAGGTTTTGAGCATATAGGAAAACATCTACTTGCCCTAAATGACAATCTGAAACCTTTTGATTCTTATGTTACCCTCTCAAGTACTCATGACTATTTTAAGATAAAAAACGAAGGCAAGGATGAAGAGGAGATAGAAAAAGTAAATACTCTCATAAAAAAATGGGCTGACAAATACAAAGTAAAACTTCAAAAAGTAGAAGGGAAAGAGACTTACTATATCATAGGAGTTTTGTAAAAAAACAGGTGCATCCTTGGGATGCACCAAAAGATTTACTTTTCCTAAGCTTATGAAAGTTGTCTTGGCTTTGGGGGTGAAAAAATTTTAAAGAAAATATATACATTATTTTAATATAATATATATATTTTAAACGAAGGGGGTATCTTATGCAACTTGCTATTGATATTTCAGTTTCAACTATAGCTTCTTTAATATCTCAAATGAATTTAGATGAAATTGAAGAGTTAAAAAATAAAATTATTGAAAGAGAACTCTATTTTAAAAAGTTTCAAAAAGATGATATATCGTCAATAATTGAAGACTTTAAAAAAGAAAACTATTCTATGGACTTTTTAGCAGATTTAGAAAATGGCTTAAAAAAGAGTTCAATTTATAATGATAATTAAACCTTTAAGAGAAGATTTAGAAAAATATCTTAAAAAACATACTTTAGAAAAAAAATATAAAAAAGCAAAAGAGCTTTTTGAATATAATCCTTTCTATCCGTCTTTGAATACAGAATTACTTGAACCTAAAGAAAGATTGATTTATTCTTTTAGATTGGATAAAAAATATAGAGCTATTTTTATATATGTAGATAATAATACTATCGAAATCATAGCTTTTACTAACCATTATAGATAATTTGATATAACCGTACTTTGGATAAGGCAGTTGTTTTTTAGCGTAGCCAAAGCTATGCTAAAAAACAAAGTTACTTAAATACAGGGTGTAATAAACTTTGTGTCAATAATCTATTCCGTATTTGACTGCAAGAGATTTAAACTCATCGGAACTGATAAAGTTCATCACAAGATCAT
>Ga0256914_1001649_pt1 | contig 19653 bp, 14 predicted proteins | sample HulkmetaG_FD_191571 | JGI IMG/M metagenome (GOLD analysis project Ga0256914, IMG submission 191571) | Hydrothermal chimney microbial communities from Main Endeavour vent field at the Juan de Fuca Ridge, Pacific Ocean - Hulk | ecosystem: Environmental > Aquatic > Marine > Hydrothermal vents ... | reverse complement strand
TTGGACATTGCCTCAGAATGCTGTAACGGAAGGTTACTCTTCTGCCTTGAGGGTGGCTACAACCTCACAGGTCTGAGTGAGGGTGTGGCCGCGGTCATCAAGGAGTGTACAGGAAGGAGCATCCTGAACACTGAAGAGAGGGCACGGCTGGACCAGGCAAGAGACCTTGCCGACACTGCACAGCAGGCGGCAGAAACCCATGGCAGGTACTGGACCTTATAGGATAGAACCCAAATTGGGCGTCTCAAAATTTTCCTTTTTATATAGATACTGATCTGACCATTATAAGAAGAACATACATACAACCTTCACTGGCACATATCACACCATGTCAAACAACTGGACAGAACTGCTCAAAGACATATCAGAAGTGGCCAGACAGTCTCTGCACAACCTGGTCATAGACAACACCCCTCCCCTGCCCCAATGTTATGAGCGGGAATTTATAGAGGTGGCGTCCAACCTGGGAAAGGAGACCATACTGCAGGAGGTCCTGACAGATCAGGACCAGGTAAAGATCAAGCTGAAAACCATCATTGCCTCTGCAAGTGACACCTTCTCAGAGACCCAGAAGATACTGCGTGACTTTGAGGCAGACGCCCAGCGCAGCCTGGCCCTGCTGGAAAAGGAATTTGCCGATATCAACGAATTCGTCAGAAAAATAGACAGTGACAAGGGGGCCAGGATGGAAAAAAACCTGGACTCCTTCATGGACACCAGCAGCGAATACACAAAACGTATCGCAACCGCCATGCTGGACATAGGCAAATACAGGGAAAAACTTGAACTGCTCTCAAAACAGATAGACCAGGACCATCTAACAGGTGTCTACAACCGCAGGGCATGGGCCAATGACATCAAGGAGATATGTGAGGCAGCCAACAGGGATGCGCAAACCGACAAGGGCTTCTGCGTGGTAATGATAGACATAGACCACTTCAAGAGGATCAATGACACCCACGGGCACCCCATAGGCGATGCCGTGCTGAAACAGTTTGGTGCCCTGCTCAAAAATCACTTTACGGTCACAGGCTCAGCCTATCGCTATGGTGGAGATGAATTTGCCCTGATAATGCCCGGCATGGACTTTGAGGAGGCGGAAAAGCATGTCAAACTATTTCGGTCCAAACTGGCCAAGACAATCTTTGTGGCCCACAGGGGAAAGGCCAGGATCAATGTCACCATCTCCTGTGGCATTGCCCAGTGGATTCCAGGCAACAACCATGAGGAGGTGGTGGAAAAGGCGGATCACGCCCTCTACCAGGCCAAACAGGCTGGCAGAAACTGCATCATGATGGCTGCGTGATCACCAAGGTGACATCACCAGGTTTCACGCAGCACCTGGTATTATCTCACTGTCAGGGCCATACACCCTCCTGGAAAAGTCCTCGGCACCAAGCTCGGGATACACACTGCACCCCTCGTCAAGAATAATCTCCCGAGGCACCTGGGTCCGGGTACCTATCACCGTCAGTTTTCCATCAGGCCTTCCGATGGTACACCCCCTACCCATGCTCACACCTATGTCCGTAATGGTCCTTTCCACAACGCAGTCCGGCCCCACCTGTGTATCAAAGAACAGGATGGAGTCCCTCACCACTGCCCCTGCCCCTACATGCACACCTGGAAACAGGATGGAGTTCTCCACACTTCCCTCAACCCGTACCCCGTTGTAGATGCGGACGTTATTCAGAAGTCCGTGATCTCCCGCACCTATCAGGGCAGGCCCCCTGTCACGAATGGCCTCATGGTCGAGGTTAGTACGTAACCCCCATGTCTCAAGCCGTATCCTGGGCCTCTCGCCAAGGATATCCATGTTGGCCTGCCAGTACTCCTCAAGGGTGCGGCTGTAGGCCCAGTAACCGAAAAACTTGAATCCGTGGGCCTTGTAGGAACGCATCACTGCAGGCAGGATATCCCTGCCAAACTCATGGGACTCCTCCGAGGCATTTTCCACAAGCAACTTTTTAAGCACGTCCACGTTGAAGAGATAGGTGGTCATGGATGCCCAGTTTGAAATGGGTTTTTCTGGTTTCTCCTCATATGCCAGGAGCCTGCCGCCAGGCCCTGCAGTATCTTCTATCCGTCCCAGGCCAAACCGGGAAGACCCTGACAGCGGCACCTCTACAAAGCCTGCCGTAAGGTCAGCGCCTGATTCAATATGATACTCAATCATGTGCCTGTAATTCATGTTGTGCACATGATCGCCAGAGACAATGAGAACCAGATCAGGCTTGTAGGCAGAAATGAAATCAAGGTTCTGAAAAACCGCATCTGCTGTACCCTTGTACCAGTCTGACTCGTGCATGCCCTGAAAGGGTGGCAGAAGGGTGATGCCGCGATTCCGTCCTATCATGTCCCAAGCCGCCCCTGTGCCAATATGCTCCACAAGGGATGACGACCTGTACTGGCTCAATATCCCCACCCTCTCGATGCCTGCGTGCATCAGGTTGCTCAGGGAAAAGTCTATGAACCTGTACAGACCGCCGAATGGAACCGTAGACTTGGGTCTGAGATGGGTAAGGACCCCAAGTTCATCCACCCTTCCTCCAGCAAGGACCATTGCAAGAATTTTCGGCATCTCTCTGTTACCTCAAACCTGAAAAATTAAAAAATATGCTAAATCCAAACAGTATTCCCATACCACACGACAGCTGATGTGTCTGATATTTTTGCTTGATTTTACACCACAGAGGCCCATCTGTGCCTCAAGTGGACAAAGCGAACGGGTGGTGAGACAACAAATATCGCGCGGCATACTGCACGCCACCTATACGACAGATGGTGCTTTTTATCATGCTTTTAAAGCTCATCAGTTGCAATGCCTTGTTAGTAATGAACACGCAACCTGATATCTGCAACCAGCAGGAAATGCGAGGAGAAGACACCTCAGGGAGTTATGTAAACTGCATCTTCCTGGATATCAGAGGTGCCGTTTGAAAAATTTCTGCAACCCTGTGGTGTTGAAGGTGGAAATGTCTGTATCAGGGATATTCTTCAACGGTACCTCGGCCCGTGCGCTTCCCCTGTGCCCCCCTGCCGACCCCAGCTTGCCGAACACCTTGGTGGCAAGCTTGCCAGCGTCTTTCTTATAACCGTCACTACGAAATATCACGATCAGCTTCTCACCGTACTGGCCAGAGACAATGACCCAACCGATCTCGTACACATGGGAAAAGAAGTCTGCAAGCAGCACCAGTACGTCAGGATTGCCAACCCTGCCAACATGACAGTATATCCTGTTCTTGCTGGTCTTCATGGCCTCTATGGCAGTCTTGAAGTACTTCAGTTCTGATTTTCTGAAATCAGAATTCTCTATCTTGTTAAGCAGTTGCTGATTGATACGCTTGAACAGGTATTGAAAACAGAGTACGTCGGCAGATGCGGCATTTTTCGTAAAATTCTGGGTATCCGCCTTTATGCCGTAGAAGAGTGCAGTGGCAAGGGCTACAACCGGCTTGATCTTGGCCGCCTTGAGATACTCGGTGAGCATTGAGGCTGTGGCACCATAATCCGGCCTGATATCCACGAATTCAGCATCCCATCCCTGAGTCACAGGATGGTGATCAATGACTGCATTGAACTTTATGTTTGAAAGCTCTGGCCTGTGGGTTGGCTGTGAATCAAGCAGCACAAACTTTGAAAATTCGTCCCGTTTCGTGCCCCTGAGGGATTTCAATGGGATCTTCAGGAGGTCCCGCATGGCCAGGTTGTTCACCCTCTTTATCTGATTGGGGTGTACGATAACCACCTCGCTTACCCTGCGTGCAAGAAGCCGTTTGACTGCCATGGCACTGGCCATGGAATCAGGATCAGCCACTATGACCACCAGTACCCTGTCATCGCGCCTGAAAAGCTGTAGAAAGCTCCTGAGCCTCTCAATATGGGTCTGCCGTCTTGACACACGCACGCTGTGGTCCGGCGAAAGTATTGTGTCGGCCCCACTGTTTTTATTTTTATGCGAGCCGTTGCCTGAAGAGGCAGATGTTCTTTTTTTCGATGCCTGACTGTTTGCAGCCATATCAAGTAGTTGAAAGGAATGCACATCACATGCGACCACGCACTCCTTCCTGGCGAGCGGGCACGCAAAAGGCGCATTAACTGCGGATCCGGGCACCACTGGTTGGGTGGATGTGACCGCCTGCCGCCTCCCGAATATTTATGTCATCCCGTAATCATCAATAAATGTAAAAAATAATGCAAAAACACCCAATTTAACCTATAGCCCTGCGGTCAGTTGCCCTCCCAAAAGAGGCGCCTTAACAGAACTGGAGATGCCGGTGGCAAAGCCCTGCAGCACCCTGTGATCAGTCACCATTTAAAACAGGACGACGTAAAATTTTACCATGAACAAAAAAAAAGTGAAGTACAAACTTTCACCCAACTCGAGCGAATCCCAAGTTTACCTGCAAAGTTGCGATTTTTCCCCTGTAATTCGATGTATCATTGACAACTAATCTTTTTCATTGTAATCACCGTGTTTGCGACTTTTTTTATGGAGAGGAATCCGTCCTGTCCTGTAGACAGGCGAAAATCTGCACTTCCTCACTTACAGGAAGGACCAGGAGGCCAGATCTGTTTCTGCACCCCGCCCTGAGCGGGCATGCGAAACATGTGTGAAAACAGGGACATTACCTTGTTATTTTCACACTGGAACCTCTGGCAGAACAGGCTCCGGAGGTGGAATTTTCTCCGCCAAATCAGCCTTTTTATAAAAGTTCAGCTTTCCTCACTGCACAAGGGCTGTGCCGTCACACACCAGGCAGGCCTGTCCACAGGTGCATCTTTGCGCACTGTTCATACGGTTGTGGGGAAAGTTGAGAAAATATCTCTTTTCTAAGGAGTTTATTTATGTGCCGGTTAGCAATGAAAACCGCGAATCAGCCGTTTTCGCCATACGACATACTGCAGGCCATGGAGGCCATGCAGGAAGGTTATGACGGTAGCGGACTGGGACTTTTGTTAAGGGGAGTGGAATTTACGGACTTCAACTATGAGTCCGGCAGTCCCATTCTTTCCGGGATCGCCCACACCCGTGATGCCATGCACAGGCTCAACAAATTCATGCAGTCAAAGGGTTTCGTGCTGAAGTACGACCATGAATTTGACGTTGATCTCTCCAGGATAGAGGCATCTGACAGGTTCAAGTACTTTGTGCAGGTGTACAAACTGCCAGAGGCATGGGATACCCTTTCGGATGAAGAGGTGGAGGAACAGCTAACCCTCACCAGACTTGCCATAAGGAAAGATGGAGAGGAACACGGGGGAGACCTAACGGTATTCTCTTTCTGGCCTGATGTCATAATGATCAAGGAGGTAGGTTGGCCTCTGCAGGTAGGTAACGCCCTTGGCCTTGATTCCGGACGCATCAAATCCCGCATCTGCATGGCGCAGGGCCGTCAGAACACCAACTATGGCATAAACCTCTACGCCTGCCACCCGTTCTTCATCCAGGGTATCGGGACCATGACAAACGGAGAAAATACGGCGTTTGTCCCCATAAAAGACTGGCTCACAGGCAGACACTATCCGGCGTACATCGGTTACCAGTCAGACAGTGAGGTGTTCACCCACATACTCCACTACGTCACCAAAAAGCTGAAGCTCCCGCTCGAGGCATACAAGCACGTGATCACGCCTCTGAAGACCGAAGAACTCAACAACCACCCGCAGGGTGACTTTCTCATAGGGCTGAGAAACAGTTGCCGCCGCCTCATAATTGACGGTCCAAACTGTGTAATGGGCAGCCTGCCTGACGAGACATGCATCCTGGTCATGGATGCCAAGAAACTGAGGCCCGCCACAATCGGCGGCAAGCCCGGAGAATGGGCCATGGCCTCGGAGATGTGCGGCGTTGACGCCATGATCCCTGACAGGGATCGTACCCTTGATTTTCAACCTATGCGTGAACACACAGTGGTTGTTCCACCAGAACGACAGGAGTTTAAGATATGGTCTCAATTCGATCCATTCCCTCTACCCCAGGCAGCCTGAGCGTCAGGGACATGCCCTGGATCGTTGAACACAACGAGTCCAGGTGCACTCTCTGCGGAAGATGCACATCTGTCTGTCCCACAGGGGCAATAAAGCTCCAGTACATGCGCAAGCGTATGCCCAAGATGGTGCTCAATGCATCGGAGAGGGGCAATACCTTCAAAATATTCGTGGGTATCCGTCAGAGAACAGACGTGGAACACCGCTGCATAGGCTGCGGCATGTGTGCATCAGTATGTCCCAACCAGGCCATCAACCCGGTTTTCAATCCAATAATCGACAGACTCCGCTTCCAGAGCACCAAGGGCGGAAATGCAGTGAAACGCGGCGGCAGGAGAAACGTTCCAGGCCCCAACCTCCTGGACAGGATCATCTTTGACCGCATCTCCATGCTCACAGACCCTGCCCTGGATGCCGGCAGGCACGAGTTTGAACTCAACACCCTGCTTGGGCGGGTGCTGCCTCCTGAAGAGTACCTAAAACGCAAACTCTCAGGCCAGTGGATCCCCCCTGTCAGGGAGGTATTCCCGTTCATCATCGGCTCCATGTCATTTGGCGCCCTGTCACCCAACATGTGGCTGGGCCTGCTCCAGGGCGTGGCATACTGCAATGAGGTACTGGGCATACCTGTGGTGATGGCAACAGGAGAAGGCGGCTGTCCTCCATGGGTTCTCAAGAGCAAATTCCTCAAATACATCATCCTGCAGATCGCCTCAGGCTACTTTGGCTGGGACGAGATCATCAGGGCAATCCCTGAAATGAAATGTGACCCGGCGGCCATCGAGATAAAATATGGTCAGGGCGCAAAGCCGGGTGATGGCGGTCTTCTCATGTGGTTCAAGGTGAGCAAGCTCATCGCACGACTCAGAGGAGTGCCTGAAGGCGTGGATCTGCCCTCGCCGCCTGTCCACCAGACCCTGTACTCCATCGAAGAGTCTGTTATGAAGATGATACAGACCATGTCCATGGCCTGGGACTTCAGGGTACCGGTCTATCCAAAGATTTCAGGCTCCACCTCGGCCAAGGCAGTGCTCAACAACCTGGTGAGAAACCCCTATGCCGCAGGTCTGCTCATCGACGGTGTTGACGGAGGAACAGGCGCTGCCTACAACGTCAGCATGGATGCCATGGGCCATCCCATAGCCTCCAATCTGCGCGAATGCTACCTTGACCTGTGTGCACAGGGCAGACAGAACGAGATACCTCTGTTTGCCGCCGGTGGCGTGGGCAAGAACGGCAATGTGACACAGAACGGCATGGCCCTGATAATGCTGGGCGCAAGTGGTGTACACATGGGCAAGTACATCATGCAGGCCGCTGCAGGATGCCTTGGCAGCGAGAACAACCGCTGCAACGTGTGCAACATCGGTATATGCCCCAAGGGTATCACCAGCCAGAATCCCAAACTCTACAGGCGGCTTGACCCTGACAAGGTAGCAGAGCGTGTGGTCGAAACATTCAAGGCCATCAGGACCGAGATGAAGAAGATCATGGCTCCGCTTGGCCGCTCACAGAGCCTGCCCATCGGGATGTCAGATGCAATAGGCATTGAAGACAAGGCCGTGGCGGAGAGGCTGCAGATCAAGTATATCTGTTAAGTAAAGCACCGGAGAATTCAAAAGTGAGCGAAGTAATTATAAGAGGAATTGACAGCAATGGCCGGCGCATCAACTCAAAGGACTTTGAGAAGATGGTGCAGGAGGCAGCTGCAAAATCCGACAAACTGATACTTGAGACATTCGGCCAGCACAATGTTGGTGGCCGTCTGAAGGGTGAAGGCAGGAGCTGGGAGATCCACGTGAAGGGACCCTGCGGTCAGCGCCTGGGTTCCATGGGCACGCCAGGTACCAGGATCATATGTCATGGCTCTGCATCAGACGACGTTGGTTACCTAAACATAGGGGCTGAGATCACGGTCCTTGGCGATGCCACAAACGGTGTCTGCAATGCCATGGCCCAGGGCAAGGTCATGATAGGGGGCTCAATTGGTGCGAGGGGCCTCACCATGACCAAGTGGAACCCTGACTATGAGCGTCCTGAGCTATGGGTGCTTGGCTCCGTGGGTGATACATTTGCCGAGTTCAACTGTGGCGGTATCGGCGTCATATGCGGTGTGGAACCCAAGACACCCAACAACGTTCTGGGCTACAGGCCCTGTGTTGGCATGGTTGGCGGCTGGATATACTACAGGGGCAGGACCGACCAGACCTACTCCCGCACCAACGTAAAGGCCCTGCTGCCTGATGATGAACAGTGGCAGTGGCTCATAGAACGGCTTCCTGAGTATCTGAAGGCAATAGACAGGATGGATCTGCTTGAGGAACTCTCTGACAGGAGCCAGTGGAAGATGCTGGTATCCATTCCTCCACAGGAGATAGCCCTGCTGTTTTCAGGCGATATGCCCATGCACGAATTCCGCCGGAATGTGTGGGACAAGGAGTTTGGAGGAGATCCTCTCAGAGACCTGGCACCTGGCCTTGACAGGAGTCCCATAGGACTTATTGAAACAGGCGAGCTTCGCAGACGCCGTCCCTTCTGGGCCAACAGGAAGAGTGCTGCGCCCTGTGAATACTACTGCCCGGTCCATATTCCCACTGTTGAAAGGCTGCGCCTGCTCAGGGACGGAAAGACCAAGGAGGCGTACGAGATGATTCTCGAGTACACGCCCCTTCCTGCATCGGTATGTGGCCATATCTGCCCCAACCTGTGCATGCAGCACTGCTCACGGCAGATGGTGGACGACAGTATCAATGTTGCACTGCTTGGAAGACACAGCAAGGATCTCCCTCCGCCAGATGTACCTGAACCCATAGGCAAGAAGGTGGCAATCATAGGGGGCGGGCCTGCAGGCATGAATGCCGCATGGCAGCTTGCCAAACAGGGAATTGAGGCCCACATATTTGAAAAATATGACAAGCTTGGCGGCAAACTTGCCCAGGTGATCCCGTGGGAGAGACTCCCCATCGCGGTATGGGAGGCTGAGATAGACCGCTTCCTCAAGACAAAGAACATTCACGTACACTTCAACTCTCCAATAACAAAAGAAAAATTCTTAGAACTCGAAAAGGAATACGACTATGTGATCGTGGCGGTGGGCACACACGAGCCCAGGAAGATCCCGTTCCCTGGTCACGAACGTGTCATCCCAGCCCTTGACTTCCTCAAGGCGGCAAAGAGCGACAAGCCACCCAAGATCGGAAAACAGGTAGTGATAATCGGTGCAGGTAACGTGGGATGCGACGTGGCCTGCGAGGCTTACCGCCTTGGCGCAGAAGAGGTCACCCTCGTTGACATCCAGAAGCCCCTGGCCTTTGGAAAGGAAAAGGAGGCGGCCGAGGCCCTCGGGGCCAAGTTCGTATGGCCTGTGCAGACAAAGGAGGTCACAGAGGAAGGGCTCATCGACGCTGCTGACAGGCTCTATCCTGCGCAGACAGTAATCATCTCCATCGGTGACGTGCCAGCCCTTAACTTCCTGCCAGACACCATTGAGGTGGTAAAGGTTGCCGGAGGCGCATGGATAAAGACAGACCAGGCAGGCTGGACCTCTGATCCAAAGGTACTCGCAATTGGTGACGTGGAAAAACCTGGCCTTGCCACAAACGCCCTTGGCAGGGGAAAGACTGCGGCCCATGCCATTACCTGTGCCATAAAGGGTGAGGAGTTCCATCCGTTTGAGAAGGAGGTCATTGACCTCAAACGTCTCACACCTGAACTCTACATACCGGAAAGCTGCGCATGCGACAACGATGTTGAACAGGCAAAACGCTGCATGAGCTGCGGTATGTGCCGTGATTGCCACATGTGCGAGACCATCTGCCCCACAGGCGCGATAACCAGGGTCAAAATGGATGATGAGGGGGGATATGCATATCAGTCAGACAATGACAAGTGTATTGCCTGCGGCTTCTGTGCCGATACGTGTCCATGCGGGGTCTGGGTGATGCAACCCTATTAACCCAAAATCATGCATAATTTGCATAGCAGGTAATTGCCATAAACAACAAATAAAAAAGCCGTAAGAGGTGCATCACACACTGCACCTCTTACGGCTTTCTGCTTGCCTGTATAGGGTAATTTATTACCTGCAGAGGCCCCGGGCCGCCATCCTACCTGTTGTCTGACTGGTCAGTCACATCTATTACAGTATAATCCTTTACACTGAATGCTTCTGCCTCCTGCTGCTGCCTGACAAGTTCCTTCTCCATCTCTCTCATGGCCTTTCTGATACGCCAGGTAAAGTATGCCACCACTCCGCTGAATACAGCCAGGGCTGCAAGAAATATCGGGAGTGTAAGGAAGAAAAAGGCAAGGCCCAACAGAATGAATCCAATGACTGCGAACGGGGAAAGGGGTTTGTAATAGACCTCATAGTAAGTTCTCTTCATGTTTTTTCTCCATGGGTACTGTTTTGTATTACGTTGTCCTCCCCTATTCCCTCTCCAACCCCGAAAGCTCTGCATCAATCCGCTCAGGATCACCACTGTTGTAATACAGGATGTTCTTCAGATGAATCAGGGCATCTATATCCATCCTGCTGAAGGTAATTGCCATACCGCTGTCATCAGTACGTACCACCTGGCCCTGGATACGAAGGATCAACTCAGAACTCTCTCCCATTAGCCTGAGTTCCACAAGGCATCCGGTGCCTGGATCAAGTGGTTCATCAGTGGGCACGTACACCCCTTTGAGACTGATATCCCGCGTCTCATCAGAGGCTACTGTCCTGCCCTTGCGTCCTGCCTCGTCCACCTCTGTAACCGATACAGACGACCGAAAGATGACCCTTACATTCCTGCGGCGTTCCCCTTGGGAAACCATGTCTCAACCTCCCGAGGCCCTCTCGACCATGGATCTGATCCTGAGCCTCAGACCCTGAAGCCTGATAAAGCCCTCTGCATCCGCCTGGCTATAGACCTCGTCCTCTTCAAAGGTGGCAAAGTCAGGCAGATAGAGCGATTTGTCTGATTTTCTTCCAACCACCTGGCAGTTGCCCTTGTAGAGTTTCAGCCTTACCGTACCGTTCACCACTGCCTGTGACTCATCTATCATGGCCTGAAGCATCACCCGTTCAGGGGCAAACCAGAATCCATAGTAGACCAGTTCGGCATACTTGGGTACCAGGGTATCTCTGAGATGCATCACCTCCCTGTCGAGGGTTATGGACTCGAGCGCCATGTGGGCCGTACGCAGTATTGTGCCTCCAGGTGTCTCGTACACACCCCTTGACTTCATACCAACAAACCTGTTCTCAACAAGGTCCACACGCCCGATTCCGTTCTCTGCCCCAAGCCTGTTGAGCTCTGCGAACAGTGTTGCAGGGTTCTTTCTCTCTCCGTCTATGGCAACAGGATCGCCTTTTTCAAAGTCAACCTCTATGTATGTCGGGGTATCAGGGGCATCCTCAGGGCTCCTGGTCCATGTGAACATGTCAGCAGGTGGCTCTGCCCAGGGATCCTCCAGAATCCCGCCCTCATAACTGATATGAAGCATGTTGGCATCCATGCTGTATGGACGGGCCTTTGTCACAGGGACAGGTATACCGTGGGCCTTTGCAAAGTCGATGAGCTTATTCCTGGAATTCAGATCCCAGAAACGCCACGGGGCGATGATCCTAATGTCAGGCTCAAGGGCCATGTACGTAAGCTCGAAGCGCACCTGATCATTGCCCTTGCCTGTGGCTCCGTGGCTCACCGCGTCAGCCCCTGTACGCCTTGCCACCTCTATCTGCTCCTTTGCGATAAGGGGCCTTGCAATGGAAGTTCCCAGCAGATACACACCTTCGTAAATGGCATTTGCCCGAAACATAGGGAACACAAAGTCCCTTATAAACTCTTCCTTCAGATCCTGGATGAACACCTCACAGGCACCGGTATCCACCGCCTTCTGCCGAACGGCATCCCAGTCTTCTGCCTGACCGATATCTGCAGCATAGGCCACCACAGGACACTCGTATGTCTCCTGCAGCCATTTGAGGATCACAGACGTGTCCAGCCCCCCGGAGTAGGCCAATACTATCTTTGTGATATCCTGCTCTCTAACACCCTGACTCATTGCTTACTCCCCCTGAAGCCCCATTGCCCACTCTAATATGGATCTGTGTATGTGCATCTTGTTCTCTGCCTGATCCCACACCGCTGAACTGGGTCCCTCCAGCACCTCTTCTGTAATCTCTTCACCCCTGTGGGCAGGCAGACAGTGAAGTACAATGGCATCAGCCTTTGCCCTTTCCAGAAGCTCTTCATTCAACTGAAAGGGCTGAAATACCCGGCGCCTTTCATCCGCCTCCTCTTCCTGCCCCATGCTTGCCCACACATCGGTATTAACCACATCTGCAAGATCAACGGCCTCAGCCGGATCATTGCTCAAATGGATACGTTCCCCAGCCTCATCCCTGGCCTTTTTAAGTATGTCGGCATCAGGCTCATATCCTTTGGGACAGGCAAGATTTAATGAAAATCCTATCCTGGCCGCTGCCTGAATCCACGAGTGGGCCATGTTGTTACCATCACCAACCCAGGCAATCTTCAGATCTTCAAGATTTCTGCCCTTGTACTCAACCACAGTCATGATATCAGAGAGTATCTGGCAGGGGTGGTGCTGGTCTGTAAGGCCGTTTATCACCGGAATTGAGGACCACTGCGCAAGCTCTTCCACGATCTCCTGACCATATGTACGCACCACGAGGCAGTCAAGATACCTGTCTGTGACCCGTGCCGTATCCTTCAGAGGTTCTCCACGTTTGAGCTGAAGATCCCGTGACGGCATGAATATCACATTGCCGCCAAGCTGGTACATGGCTGCCTCAAAGGAGATACGTGTCCTTGTGGATGGTTTTTCAAACATCATCCCAAGCACCTTGCCAATGGCCGGTCTGTAGGGCCTGCCTGCCCTTGCGTTGTTCTTCAGCAGTATGGCCCTGTCTATCAGGGAAAGCAGCGTATCTCTGTCAAGGTCTGAAACCTGCAGATAGTGCCTGGTTCTTACATTGTTTTTTTTCTCTGTTACGGTTGTCATCTCATAAATCTCACAGCAAAAACTCTCTGCCTATGCTGAAATATCGGCAACTCTCTCCTCCAGTGCCTTGAGCATCCTGTCAATCTGATCCCTCTCCACAACAAGCGGGGGGAGGAACCGCACGATCCTGCCGTGCCCAAGCAGGACAAGATAACCGTCTTCAAGGAGGCGCATGGCAAAATCAGGCACAGGCTTCCTAAGCTCCACGGCCTGGATAAGCCCTCGTCCCCTGCACTCCTTCACAACAGCGTTATGGGCAGAGGCAATTTTCACCAGGCCAGCATGAAAGTATTCTCCAAGCTCTTTTACCCTTTGCAGGAAACCGGGCTGGGTCATGACATTTATAACAGCCATGGCTGCGGCACATGCCGGCGGGTTGCCTCCGAAGGTGGACGCATGGGTACCTGGTGGCAGATACTCCATTGCCTCTGCCCTTGCCACCATTGCACCCATAGGGAAACCGTTTGCCAGGGCCTTTGCAAGACACATAACATCCGGCTCCACAGGGGTCTGCTCATAGGCAAACAGTGTACCCGTTCGCCCCATGCCCACCTGTACCTCATCAAACATAAGAAGGGCCCTGTGCCGGTCACACAGGCTCCTGGCAGCAGTCAGAAACTCGTCTGACAGAGGCCTTACGCCTCCCTCTCCAAGCACAGGCTCCATGAGCACTGCAGCAGTCCGCCGTCCCACCGCAAGCTCAAGGGAACGGATGTCATTTACAGGCACATGGGTAAACCCTGCAGTCAAAGGCTCAAAGCCATGCTGGTAAACCGGCTGGCCTGTGGCTGAAAGCGCTGTAAGTGTCCTGCCGTGAAAGGAACCCTCAAGACATACGATCTCATATGCATCAGGTCCCTTCACCATCCTGCCGCGCCTGCGGGCAAGTTTTATGGCAGACTCAACAGACTCTGCGCCTGAATTACAGAAAAATACCCTGTCTCCGAACGAATGTCTGCACAGCAGGTCTGCAAGCTTCAGTTGCGGATCGGTCCAGTAGAGGTTGGAGACGTGCATCAGGGTATCCACCTGGCGTTTTACCGCCTCTGTTACGGCAGGGTGACAGTGGCCAAGGCTGCATACCGCAATGCCGGATACAAAATCCAGGTACTCCCTGCCGTTGCTATCATAAAGGCTGGCCCCTTTTCCTTGCACAAAGGTTACAGGAAACCTGGCATATGTATTTGCAACATGGATGTTTGCCGGATCAATCATTACCATTTCATCTCTTTGCAATTTAAGGATACAATCAATAGAATACCACAGCCCCTGTGATCAGCTATGACAATTTTCCCTTATACAGCACATTTTTGAGAAATACCATAACAATTTGCAATCAATCAGCATACTACAGGATACCTGAATATAGAAGCAACTCAACTGACAAAGCACCCTCTACCAGGCAAACATCCTGGAATTTGTAACACCATCAGCCAGTCGGATATCACGGCTAACCTTCAGATCAATGATGCACATACTCAACCTCTCCAGATACAACAGTTATCAGCCGGCCGTCTGCATCACGCACCACAAGACGGCCCAACTCATCCAGTCCGTACACAGTACCTGCCTTCTCACGCCCCCCCTGCCTGAACCTGACCATCCTGCCCAAGGAAGAGGATACCTGTTCCCACTGCCTAAAGAGCCCGGTCCTGCCAGAGACAGAGTGCAGTTCTACAAGCATACTGTCAAACCAGCGCGTCACACCCTCCAGGAGACTGTCCCTGTCCACACGGATACCGTTTGCCTCCAGCGTGGTGACAACATGCTTAAGCTCAGCCGGAAATTGACAGATATCACCTGAAATATTTACCCCAACACCAGCAACAACTGTAATTTTTTCAGAGAAAATTCTTGACTCACAGAGAATTCCGCACACCTTCCTGCCATTTATGAGCACATCGTTTGGCCACTTCAGGGACAGGCAGTTACAGTCAATATCTGAAAGTGCCTGGTATACAGCAAGGCCCGCGCACAGTGTGATTGAGGCAACGAGATCAGCAGGCAGTACAGGGTGGATCACAAACGAGGCAAACAGGTGCCCCCCCCTGCCCTGGCTCCAGTGCCTGCCCATACGCCCCCTTCCGGAAAGCTGCCTGTCAGCATAGACTACAAGGCCCGGCCTTGACATTATGTCTGGATCTGCAAGACAGAACGAGTTGGTGGAGTCAACGGATTCGAGGTGAAGGAACTGCCTACCCACAAACCTTGCGTGCTTCAATGGGGTAATTTCTTTCATTATTCTGACAAACAGAGGAGATACCAAATGAAAAGGGCTGACCTTTTGGGTCAGCCCGGATTCTGATCAGGCAAACCTGTCAAGTCACGAGGCAGACTACTTCTTTTCCAGCACAAACAGAAGCTGCCCCTCCTGGACAGAGTCGTTGAGTTTCACGGCTATCTCCTTCACCACAGCGTCAAACGGCGCCAGCAGGGCATTTTCCATCTTCATGGCCTCAAGGTTTGCTATCTCCTCGCCCTTGTGGACAATATCGCCCTCTCTGATGGCTCCTCTGTCCGGGTTACCGATACGCCACACATTCCCGTTTATTGGCGCACCGATCTCCTCCGGTCCCTTGGCCATGCGTATCTGCATCTTCTTTGCCCTTGGGGTCTCGATGGTATAGACCCTGGTCTTGTTGTTAACCTTCATGACCACATGGATGATACCGTCATGTTCTGCCCCGATGGAGACCAGCTCAATACAGTAGGGCTGCCCCCAGAAGATGAACTCCACCTTGTCCCCAGGGTTTTTCAGGCCCTCTCTCCACACATTGGTAGGAAGCACCAGCGGGGTGTCTCCGTACTTCTCACGAAATTCTATTATTCCCAACGCATCCTTGGGGTGCATGAGGTAGAGTATGAACTCACGCTCAGTGGCCTCCCGGCCAAGGGTCACCCCAAGGTCGTCCCTGATCTGATCAAGGTCATCGGGCTTTAGCTGATCCAGGGGAGAGGTCTCCTTGCGCATTGCAAGCTTCTCCTTCCACTCCTCGCCAAACGCGCTCCTGTAGACCCACTCGTCTGGCCACCCCATGGGAAGCCTTCCGTAACCACCAAGGAGCAGGTTCTTGAAATCCCCAGGCGCTGTGAAGAAGAGCTTGAGCAACTCGTCCTGTTCCTCAGGGGCCATGGCTGAAAAGTCCTGGTTCTTCTCCTCCACAAACTTTGTCAGGAGCTTGATGATGTGCTTTACGCCAGATGCCCCCTTTTCCTTGTCGTACTTGTTGACAATACCGCTGCAGGTTACCCATGTGATCTGGGAGCCAGGTGTAACGTCAAAGTACTTGACGATCTTGTTGTAGAGTGACATCACCTTGAGTATGGCAGGCATGAGGTGCAGGAAACCGCCCTTCTCCGCCTGCTCGAAAGAGCTTGGGAACGCGCCTCCAGGCATACGGTGGCTCGTCACCGTATGATCAAAACCCTTGAACGGGGACTCTGCCCATTCGTAGTGACCAATCCACTCACGCACCTTCTGGACCGCCTTTTCTGCCATCTCCCTGTCGAGAAGCACGTTGATGCCCGACTCCTCGAGATAGGCCTGGAGGGCAAGTATCGGGGCCTGTCCGTAGAAACGGGTAAGCGAGTCCTCCTCTGCATCAAGGACCTTGGCACCCGCCCTTGCAGCAGCAAGCAGGGCCGGCATGGCAAGCCCGTCTGTGGCATGACGGTGGTACTGGATGACAAGATCAGGATATGCCTGTTTTATGGCATCCACAAGACTCCTGATACGCTCAGGGCTGCCCACTCCCGCCATGTCCTTTATGCACAGCACTATCTCATCAGTGCCTGCACACAGATCCACAATATCCTTCACCACACTGAGGTAATACTCGTTGGTGGTCCACTCGGCCTGGGTAAACGAGATGGCGGGCTGAAAGAGCCTGCCCCTCTTCATAACCACCTCGGCAACGGCACGCATGTTTCGCACATCGTTCAAAAACGAAAAACAGCGCCACACGTCTATGTCCACACGCTGGACCACATACTCTATCACATTCTTTGGATAGGGCCTGTAGCCAAACAGGTTGGTCTCCCTTATCAGGGTCTGCAGCATGACACTTGGCATGCGCTCCCGCAAGATATCTATCTCCTCAAAAGGGTCCTCCTTGCGGTTCATCACCCCAACGTGCCACCTGGCACCGCCATGACACTCGGAACTAAAGAGATTCATCTCCTCATAGTAGGGGGCAAGGAGCTTGAGGTCATAGATCCGGTGCCGGTTCTTGTAGTCTGACTGACCGGCATCCCTCATGCCCGTGCACGTGATTGCCACACCGTCGAGGTTTCTCAGCTTTTTGACTATATCAGCCGGCCTCATGCCGGGCCGAAACATCTTCTTCTCAAAATTTTTCATGATTACATCCACTCCTGAGGGCCAAGGGCTGAAATTCTTGCCACATACTCCGCGATCTTCAGGGCCTCGTCCTGACTGTCCTTTACCCTGAACATGGAGATCAGCTCATCCATATGATTCTCTATGAACCTTGTGGAAAAGTCTCCCTTCTGAAAGGCCTCGTGCCTGATTATGGCAAGGAGAAGGGGAGTTATGGTCTTGACCCCCTCGATACGGAGATTACGGCTGAGAGTACGGTCCATTGCCCTTATGGCGCTGTCCCTGTTGCGTCCGGCAGTGAGAAGCAGCATGAACAGGGAATCGTAATAGGGGGGTATGTCAGCCCCTTCGTAAACCCCCTGGGCAACCCTGACACCAGGCCCCTGTGGTATCTGAAGCCTGGTAATGGTCCCGAAGGACGGGGCAAAGGTCTTTGGATCCTCTGCATTGATCCGCACCTCAAGGGCCCACCGGTTGGGATGCACGTCAGCCTGGGTGAAATTGAACTCCCTGTCCTGCGCCACATCTATCATGAGCTCCACTATGTCAAGACCGGTGATGAGCTCTGTAACGCCGTGCTCCACCTGCAGCCTGGTATTGACCTCCAGAAAATAAAACTTGTTGGTGGAAGAGTCGAAAATAAACTCCACAGTACCTGCCGTAGTGTAGCCTATCTCCCGCATGAGACGTACTGCAGTAAAACATATCTCATGCCTGAGGCTCTCGTTCAATGAAGGAGACGGGGCCTCTTCTATGATCTTCTGGTTACGCCGCTGAAGCGTGCACTCCCTCTCGCACAGATGGAACACGTTACCGTGCTTGTCAGCCACCACCTGCACCTCGATATGCCTTCCCCTTTCTATATATTTTTCAGCAAGCAGCTTGTCGTCTCCAAAGGCCTTCCTCGCCTCGGATCTTGCCTGTTCCAGGGCATTGGCAAGCTCGGTCTCCCTCTCCACCTTGACCATACCCTTGCCGCCTCCTCCTGCAGAGGCCTTGATCATCACGGGGTACTCCACCTGGTCCCTCTCCATCCACTCCTTTATCTGCTTTACATCCTTAACGTTACTGATGCCTGGGATGGTGGGCACATTCGCCCTGATGGCAAGTTTCTTGGCCTGTATCTTGTCACCCATACGACTGATGACCTCAGGCTCAGGACCGATCCAGATGAGACCCGCATCCTGGACCATCCTGGCAAATTCTGCGTTTTCGGCAAGGAACCCCCAGCCAGGATGGATTGCATCTGCTCCCTCGCGAAGGGCGGTATCTATGAGCTTCTCCTTGTTGAGATAAGATTCCGCAGGAGGGGCATCGCCAATGTGGACACCGGAGTCCGCAACCATCACGTGATGGGAAAGCCTGTCAGGTGTACTGTACACCGCAACAGTAGCTATCTTGCGGTCACGACACGTATGCATAATGCGCACGGCCGGTACTCCCCTGTTGGCAACGAGAATCTTTTTAATTTTGTCTTCCATCTGTAATAACTCCTGAACGGCTATATTTCCCTGCATTCACCCCGCTGTCCACTTGAAGGACAGCACTATTAAAGATGCACCGCCACAGACAAACCTCTGGACCTCACCCCCTTTGGCATAAAAGCATGGTGTAATGCCCCTGGAAGGTGCAGGGCCCTCTTTGCCCTGCATCTTCACACTGAACCGCCTGGAACTGCATGAATGATGAGGTTTTACGATGCGGAAACCGGCACGACCTAAAAAAAACCCCTCTTTTGGAGGGGATTCTTGCGGAGTGGGGTTTTTGACCTGTGTGCCAGCGAAAAACAAGTGGTGGGCGGTACTGGATTCGAACCAGTGACTTCCACCGTGTGAGGATGGCACTCTGAACCACTGAGTTAACCGCCCTGAGTTGACAATAATAGCCCCTTTGATATGTTTTTGCAAGTTTGACTAACCGACATAACGAAACCACCAGACACATTTATCTCAACTGACAGTTTTAACCTAAAAATTTCAAACACATATCCTTTGTTCAACAAACAGCCCCTTCACTGTAAGCAGCTTTTATTTTCTAAAAGTTCGCTCTACATCATTGAATTTTGCAGGGGGGCCTGTTATAAAGGCACATTTCACTCTTTCAGGGGGTTTATCAAATAATGGAAAATGTGGCGAGCCAGGTAACTGAGGAACAAACTTCAACTGTTGTCTCAGATTCAGAGGCAACCAACGATCAGTTAGAAGAAAAGACCAGCGACCAGAGCACTGACATCCAGACCGCAGGGGACAAGGTCAGCACGGACAGCACCGAAAATAGTGCAGACGATGACTTTGATCCCGATGAAA
>Ga0256914_1001648_pt1 | contig 19655 bp, 12 predicted proteins | sample HulkmetaG_FD_191571 | JGI IMG/M metagenome (GOLD analysis project Ga0256914, IMG submission 191571) | Hydrothermal chimney microbial communities from Main Endeavour vent field at the Juan de Fuca Ridge, Pacific Ocean - Hulk | ecosystem: Environmental > Aquatic > Marine > Hydrothermal vents ... | reverse complement strand
GCCCAGGACATACAGATTGTTGCGGCTGTTCATGCCGAAGTCCATGACCTCCATGTAGGAGCCGTCATCGCCGTAAATGGCTTCCTTGAAGATCGTGGTGCCGTCATAGGCGAATCCTGCGACGTAGGTGACCGATCCGTTGGCTTCGGGAGCCAGGGTGTCTCCGTCGAGGAAGAGGGTATCCGGGGCAAAATCGCAAACAAAGAGCGATCCGTCGTAGTTGATCAGGATCTTTGGAGGACCGTATCTGTTACTGGCGATGGTCTTGGCCCATCGGAAGGTGCCGTCGGCACCGTAACGGGCAACGAACTGGTCGACGTCGTGGGAAGAATGCCTGGTCAGGTCATACTCATCACCGGGGAAGTCCAGCACATCGGTGTTGAAGTAGCCTACCAGATAAATGTCCCCGTTGGCGTCGAGGGCGATGTCGTTGTCCTTGGTGAACATGTTGAGCGTGGAGGCTTTCGTGGACCCCTGCTCCTTGTATTGTCCTCCCTGGCTGGTGTTAAGCATTTGTGACCACATCACGGTACCCTGAGCTGAGAAGCGGTAGAGGAAATAGCTGCTGTTGTTGGGGCTGGTGAGAGGTACGTCGCCGAGGCTGATCTCTCCGGGGCCGAACACGCCGGACACCAGCAGTCCGCCATCCTCGGTGGTCAGCACCTGGCTGAAGTTCATGTAGTTCATGTAGTCGCCGGGAGCGTCACCCGTGCTCCAGATGTATTTCCCTTCGGCATCGTAATGGACCAGCATCACGCCGCTGGCGTTCTGGCTGCCTGCAATGGTGTCCTCGCCGAACACGATGTCGGTGCCGCTGAAAGTACCACTGACGGTTACGCCCCCCTGCATATCAAAGGTGATCCGCGAGGGGGTGATATCAGAAGAAGGTTCTCCCTGATCCATCACCACTTCGTTGGTGACACCCCATAAAGGTGAACCGTTGCGGTCGAACATGAAAAGGAACATTTTGTAGTTGCCGGGGAGGCCTTTTAGAGTGATGTCTCCGGCATAGAGGCTGTCGCCTTCGAAGTAACCGCCGATGGCCATTCGCATCCCGTCGGGGCTCCATGAGATGCAGGTGGGGTAGATGGCTGCCGTGTTGTCGGGAGGAAGAGGGTTGGTCAGGTTCAGCAACTTGCCACCGTTGTCGAAGATGCTGAGAAAGACCTTGGTGTTGGAGTCATCATCCCACAACAGGGCACCGTCGACCGTCATGGTCGTGTCGGCATAACTGCCCACAAAATAGAGATATCCCAGTGCATCCACATGGCTGCCCAGATACTGGAAATCCCAGGAGCTATAGGTGATGAACTGTTTTACCCACAAGGGCATGCCCATGGGGCTGATCATGGCAGCATAAAGATTAGCCTGACCTTCCAGGTTCAGTGTGTAGGGGCCCATCGAAAAGGTGCTGCCGTTGAATACGCCGGTCTGAAGGATATTGCCGTTGCCGGTGACCTGGATATAGTTCTCCAGCAGCCCTTCGCCGCCCCAGTTCTTCATCCAGTTGCCTTTCATCATTCCCTGTGCCTGCAGATCATACGTTGGCAGGAGCAGGACCAGAAGGAGCAACGAAGCGGGTAGAATTCTTTTTTTCATAAGCGATCAGGTTTTAGGTTCATGATTCTTATCGGGTCGGGTTCTGTGCCTTGATACGTTTTTCGCGTATGAAAGTTACGGAAAAAGGGGGCAAAAGCAGTGAGGCGGGTTGGGGGTGGTGAGCTTTTTTGACAGAAGGGGTTCCTCGTGGGACCAACGGAGCGCTCCGGGTCAGATGTGGATGCCGATGACGAGGATATCGTCGATCTGGGGTTCGTTTCCCATCCATTCGAGAAGACGTTGTTCGAGGATCTTTTTTTGTTCTTCCATGGGGCGTTGATGGATCTCGAGCAGGAGGTTCTTGAAAGGACGTGTCTTGAACTTGGCCCCGTCGGGTCCGCCGAACTGGTCGGCATAACCGTCGGAGAAGATGTAAAAGCGGTCGTTTTCCTGCATCTCGATGACGTGGTTGGTGAAGGACTCTTTTTCGTTGACCTGGATGCCTATGGGCATTTTGTCGCCCTTGTATTCGATGAGTTGGTTGTTCCGGATGAGGATCAGGGGGTTGTAGGCTCCGGCGTACTGCATGACCCTTTTTTCGAGGTCGAGCACCACGAGGGCCATGTCCATGCCGTCCTTGGCTTCGTCGCTCTTGCCGGTCTGGCCCAGCATGAGCTTGATGTAGTCGCGCAGCTTGTTGAGGATGCGGTGGGCCTCGAAGATACGGTCCTTGTTCATGATCTCATTGAGAAGGCTCATCCCCAGCATGCTCATGAAAGCACCGGGGACACCGTGACCCGTGCAGTCGGCCGCCGCTACCACCAGGTAGTTCTCGTGGCGGTAGAACCAGTAGAAGTCGCCCGAGACAATGTCACGAGGACGGAAAAGGATGAAATAATCCTTCACCGCTTCGGCCAGGATACGTTCGTCAGGCAGGACAGCCGACTGGATCCGCTTGGCATAATGGATGCTGTCTTTGATCTCGCGGTTCTGCTGGGCGATCTGGTCGCGCTGTTTCTCGATCTCCGACTTCTGTTTCTCGATCTCGGCCGTGCGTTCCCGTACTTTTTCCTCCAGGATCCTTTTTTCACGGATGAGCTGTTTTTCCCGGATCTTGATGATGAGATAGACCAGGTAAACGGCCAAGATCACCATCAGGAGGATGAACCAGGTCGACTGGTAGAAGGGGGGGTGGATGCGGAAAGAGAAAGTATAGGGCCGGCGGTTCCATACCCCGTCGGCGTTGACCGCTTTCACCATGAAAGTGTATTGTCCCGGAGGGATCTTTTTGTAGGTCACCTTGTTGCTTGAGGTGGGGGGTGACCAGTCCTGGTCGTAGTTTTTCAGGAAGTAGCTGTAACGGATTTTCTGCGGGATGGTGAAATGGATGCCGATGTATTCGAAAGTGATGGTGTTTTTGTTGAAGGGCAGCACGAGGTTGACGGGGAGGTGGGTGACGGGGTCGAGGCTGTCACAGTACTGGGTGAGATCGATGTCTTTGTTGAAGAGGAGGATTCTGCGCAGGAAGGTAAGGGGGGGCTGGGAGGTCTTTCTCTCGTAGCGGGGGTCCCAGTGGGCGAGGCCGGCGACGGTACCTATCCAAAGCTGATGGTCGCGGCCGCGGGCCACGGCACCTTGGTTGGTCTCCAGAGGAGTGAACCCCTCGAGCGTGCCGTAGAAACTGATACGGCCTGTGCTGAGGTCGATGCGGTTGAGCCCTTTCTCGTGGCCTGCCCAGATGCGCCCGAGGCCGTCGTCGATGACGAAGTAGATGGTGTTGGAGGCCAGACCGTCGCGTGTGGTCAGGGCCCGGATGGTGTAACCGGTGTCGACGGGCTGCAGGTGGGCCAGCCCGCCGTCGGTGGCCACCCACAAGCCTCCCCGTTTGTCAAAGGTGATGTCGCGGCACTTGTCGGAAGGGAGTCCCTGGCGGGTGGTGAAACGCTGCCAGGCTTTCCTTGACAGGTCATACTTGTAAACACCCCGGCGGGTGGCCAGCCACAACACCCCTTGGCGGTAAAGGATGCCGGGGATCTTCAGCTGCTGTATCTTCTCGCCGGAGAAAGGGGCCGAGAAACGACCGTCGCGGAAATAATAGACACCTTCTTCCGTGGCACACCAGATGCCGTCATGCTCATCGAGTGCCAGATCGTAAATGATCTTCTGGTTGAGTACCGACGTGTCGGAATAATTGGTGACCCGGTCGCCGCGGATACGGGAGAGAGTAGCGTAGCTGGAGGTCCAGATATCGCCCCGGCTGTCCTGGAGGATGTGGGTGACGGTATAGTCGGGGAGACCCTGTTCTTTGCTGTAGGTGATGAACTTTTCGCCGTCGTAGCGCACCACTCCGGCGTTGGTGCCGGCCCAGATGTTGCCGCTGCTGTCCATGGCCACCGAGAAGACACTGTTGTCGGGCAGGCCGTCCACATCCTGGAAGACTTCGAAGGTGAACTTCGCCAGCTCGGAGACGCCGCCGCCCAGGGTGCCGAACCAGAGATTGTGCTGGCTGTCCTCGAAGATCTTCAGCACATAGTTGTCCACCAGACCGTTCTTCTTGTCTAGATGACGAAAGCGGCCGTTCACCATACGGTAGAGGCCATCCTCATTGGGACGGCACCAGAGGATGCCGCGGCTGTCCTCGTAGAAACCCATGATCACCTCGTTGGTGAGCCCGTTCTCACGATGGTTGACGAAATGCCTGCCGTCGAACATGGAGACGCCGCCCTGGTAGGTGCCGAACCAAATACGGTCGCTGCTGTCGACATAGACGGAGATGACGATGTTGCTGGCCAGGCCGTCGTCCTGCGTGTAGTGGCGGAAACGTTTACCGTCGTATCGATAAACGCCGGAGGTCTGGGTGGCGATCCAGTAGTTCCCCTGCCGGTCCTGGTCGATGCCCCAGATCACATCTCCCAGGTCGTGGTTGATGAGGCTGTCGCCGTCGATGACGGTGATGCCGCGTTGGGTGCCGAACCACATCCTTCCCTGACGGTCCTCGAACATGCATATCACGTTGTTGTGGAGCAGGCCGTTGTGCTGGTCGTAGCGCAGTACGGTATCGTTGTTGAGGATACAGGAGATGCCGTAATGGGTCCTGACCCAGATCCTGTGCCGGCTGTCCTCATGCAGTTCCTCCACCTGATCGCTCACCAGCCCTTTCAGACGGTTGATGGTGCGGATCTCCTGCCCGTCGTAGATACCGATACCGCCGCCGTCGGTGCCAAACCAGATGTTGCCCTGATGATCGCACAGAAGACAGTTGACATAGTTGTCGGGAAGCCCTTCGGTGGAATAAAAATTAAGGAACTCCCGCCCGTCGAAACGTGCAGCTCCCACCTGCGTGGCAAACCACAGATAACCCCGCTGGTCCTGAATGATATCGAAAACCGAGTTTTGTGGCAGTCCGTTGTGGATGTTGTAGTTGTCGAAAGGAATACGTTGGGCTCCCAGCGACAGGGTGAGACTTAGCAACAGTAATGGTAAAATTTTCTTCATCCGCGGACCAATACGACGAGATAAAGATAAGAAAAAATAGGTCAGATGTTCCGGCGATTTTTGAACATCTTTCCCCGGCCTGAACCGTCTGTGGCCGGTACGTGAAAAGTTCTTATTTTTGGAATGATGCAGTACTTTTTGCGACGTCTGTTCACGGTTCTGCTGTTTTATCTCACGATCGCGGGAGGGGAGGGGGATGCCCTGTCGCTGGTGCCGGACACCACGGGGTATGACGTGGTGTGGTATTTCCTTCAGTTGGAGGTGAGTGATACGTCGGTCTGTCTGAGCGGGTCGGCGGAGGTGGATGCGCGGGTGGTGGCGGACACACTGGAGGTGTTCGTGCTGGATCTGTCGGAGAAGATGCAGGTGGCCACGGTGGAGGCGGAACAGCCGGTGCGATGGGAGCGCCGCGGGGATCGTCTTTTCATCTTTCCCGAGCGGCCTTGGCACCGCGGGGAGATGGTGGTGGTGCGGGTTGTTTACGGGGGTTGTCCGGAGCGTACGTTCCTCTTCAGCGGGGTCCATCATGGTGCCGACGAGGTGACGGGGCAGCAGGTGACTTGGACCCTCTCGGAGCCGTGGGCGGCGCGGGAGTGGTTCCCCTGCAAGCAGGTGCTCGCCGACAAGGCCGACTCGGTCGCTTTGTGGCTCACCACCGCCCCCGGGGTGGTGGCCGGCGCCAACGGCCTCCTGACGGGCGTGGACACGCTGGAGGGAGGACGCCTGCGCTACCGGTGGCATCATCGCCATCCCATCGCTTACTACCTCCCCGGTTTCGCAGCCTCCCGTTACCGGGTGGTCGACCTCCATGCGCCCGACATCCCGGGGCCGCACGATTCGCTCCTGGTGCGCAACTTCCTCTATGCGGATACCTCCTGGCTGAACGACCACCGCGATGAGCTGGCCATGAGCATCCCTTTGCTGCAGCTCTTTTCGCGTCTTTTCGGGACCTACCCCTATGCCGACGAGAAATACGGACATATCCTGGCACCCATGGGGGGAGGTATGGAACACCAGACGCTCACCACGCTCAGCAACCTGAATTTCCTGCTGATGGCCCATGAGATGGCTCACCAATGGTTCGGTGACCTGGTGACCTGTGCTACGTGGCAGGATATCTGGGTGAACGAGGGCTTTGCCTCTTACGGTGAGTATCTGGCCGTGGAACATCTGCAGGGGGATGAAGAAGCTGCCGGGTGGATGCGTCAGGCCCAACAGCTGGCAAGAGAAGCACCGGGGGGAAGTGTGTATGTCCCTCCCGCGGAACGTGATGATCTGGAGCGTATCTTCTCCATGCCGCTCAGCTATAAGAAAGGAGCTGTCCTGATCCATATGATCCGGCATGAGCTGGATGATGATACCCTCTTTTTCCGTTTTCTCAGGTCTTTCCTGCAGGAGTACCGTGACAGTGTGGCCGCGGGACGGGATGTGGAGCGGGTCCTCGAAGAGGTGTCGGGAAGGGATTTCGGCTGGTTCTTCGACCAGTGGTATTACGGTCAGGGGTATCCTTTGCTTTCTGTCCTTTGGTGGCAGCGGGAGGACACCCTCATGGTCGAGGTGCGGCAGACTCCTTCGGGGGCTACCCCCTTTTTCCGCATCTCGCTCGATCTGCTCCTTGGGAGGGAGTGCGGCGATACGGTGGTAAAGGTCAGGATGACCATGCCGCAGCAGCGGTTCACCTTTTCTGTCCGGGGGGTGGTCCGCAGCCTGCATGTCGATCCCCGGGGCTGGCTGCTGAAGGAAATCACCTCGATTTCTCACGTGGTGGACGGTACGGCTGCCGGCGAGGTGGTCCTTTTCCCCAATCCTGCGCGGGAGAAAGTCACGCTCTTTGGCGACGTGAACGGTCCGGTGACGATCATCCTGAACGACCTGCAGGGACGTGTGATCATGACCAGGCACGGGGTGCTCCTGCCTGTCACGATCGATCTGTCGGGGCAGGTCGGAGGCCTGTATATCCTGCATATCACCGGGAAGTACCGTTCCTGGACGCGCAGGCTGGTCATTGGGGGACAATGAAAAAACAGCCCCCGGCCGGGAGCTGCTTTTCTGTATCTGAACAAGGTATTCCCTTAGATCTCTGTCTTCTCCGATGTTTCAGTGCCGGCATTTTCTTTGCCGCGTCCCAGCCAGGCGAGCACCAGCATGAAGAGACCGAAGACCAGCATGAAGCCTCCGGTCCAGAGGTTGATGTTGATGTCCAGCGAGCGGTGGTACATGGCATCACCGCTGGTGAAAGCACCGTAAAGGGTGAGCAGGGCTCCCAGGATGGTGAAGAGCATTCCGATCGGTATCTTGATATCCAGTCCCATGGTTCTTTAGTTTTTGTGGTTTACCAGAAAATGATGGTCAGGATGAGGGCGATGGCGCCCACCACGATGGCCATGAACTCGGGCGACTTCACAAAGGGCACGCCCTCGGTGGAGATGCGCGGGGTGAGGGAGTAGACCAGCCCCTTGAGTTCTTCGTCGCTCCTCTGCTGTCGTGTCATCAGCGAGATAAGGACGGTGAGGACGAGTGCCAGGGAGAAGGCGAAGATGGCAGTCCAGAAGTTCTGGGCCATTTCGCTGGGATAGGTGTGTACGACGGTGCCGAGCCATCCGCCCTTGACCAGCGAGGTGGCGCCGGCAGGCTGGGTGAGCCCGTGATGGATGGCGGCAATGAAAGTGCCGGAGATCAGACCGTAAAAGGCCCCGTGACCCGTGGTGCGCTTCCAGAACATCCCCATCAGGAAGGTGGCGAACAAAGGTGCATTGATGAAGGCGAAGATAAGCTGGAGAAAGTCCATCACGTTGTTGAACACCCGCGCCACATAGGCTGTCAGGATGCTCAGCAGCACACCTACGACGGTGGTCCACTGACCCACCCGCAGATAGTGCTGGTCAGAGCCTTTGGAATAGATGTAGCTCTGGTAGATGTCGTAGGTCCAGACCGTGTTGAAAGCCGTGACGTTGCCGGCCATCCCCGACATGAAGCTGGCAAAGAGGGCGGTGATGCCCAGCCCCAGCAGTCCGATGGGGTAGTAACTCTTCAGCATCATCGGGATGACAGTGTCGTAATTGTAGCTGTCGCCCTTCATGGGGAGCGAGAAACTGATGTTGGGGTCGACGGTCATGGCGATGGCGATCATGCCGGGGAGGATGACCAGGAAGGGGATGAACATCTTCGGGATGGCGCCGATGAGGGGGGTCTTGCGGGCGGCGGTCATATCGCCGGCGGCCATGGCGCGCTGCACCACGAGGAAGTTGGTCCCCCAGTAGCCGAACGACAGGACGAAACCCAGCCCCATGATCAGGCCGAACCACTCCACCCCCATGGGGTTGGCGTCGGCGCTGCCCATGTATTTCCATGTGTGGGTCCAGGCACCCGGCTGGTAGCCGTTGTTGACGGCCACCACGTCCAGCTGCTGTTTGAGGCCTTCCCACCCGCCGATGTGGATCAGGGCCAGGATGACCAGTGGGGTGAAACCCAGTACGATAAGGAAGAACTGCAGCACCTCGTTGTAGATGGCCGAGGAGAGCCCGCCCAGGTAGGTGTAGATCAGAACGATGAGGGCGGAGATGAAGAGGTAGACATCGAAAGGGGTCATCTCCCAGCCCAGGACGTTCACCGTGAACTGGAAGGGCAGGATGGTCTGGGCCAGCAGCGCCAGGGCATACATCGAGATGCCCGAAGAGAAGATGGTCATCAGCGCAAAGGAGAAAGCGTTGAACCCCCTGGTTTTCTCGTCAAAGCGCAGCTTCAGGTATTCCGGCACCGACCGGGCCTTGGAGCCGTAGTAGAAGGGCATCATGAAGATAGCCAGGAAGATCATGGCGGGGATCGCGCCGATCCAGTAGAAGTGGACGGTGGTGGCGCCGTATTTGGCCCCTGATGCGGCCATGCCGATCACCTCCAGCGCTCCCAGGTTAGCCGAGATGAAGGCCAGACCCGTCACCCAGGCGGGCAGCGAACGTCCCGCCTCCAGAAAGGCCTTCGACGACTTCATGAACTTCTTCAGTGCCCAGCCTATTCCCAGGACGAAGACGAAATAGATGATGATGATAACATAGTCGATCCATCCGAGCATGAATGAATTTTCCATAGACCAGTGTTTTTAGGTTAGTGTTTCATCGTTTTTGCCTGCCGGTGCAGGGAGGGGATCATCCTTCGAGTTTTTTTACGCCGTCGCCCACCCCGGCCACGTAGAAATCGGCTTTGAGGCCGGTCTTTCGGGTGTAGGCAGGTCCGAGCTGCCGTATGAAGTCGTCGACGGCCTCTTTTTCGACGAGGCTGACGGTACAGCCGCCGAAGCCGGCGCCGGTCATGCGGGAGCCCAGCACGCCGGGTATTTTGCGGGCCTCTTCGACGAGGGTGTCCAGCTCGATGCCGGTGACCTCGTAGTTGTCACGGAGGGAGGCGTGCGACTCGTACATCAGCTCGCCGAAACGTTTCAGGTCGCCCCGTCGCAGGGCATGGACGGCCTCCAGTACGCGGGCATCCTCGGAGACCACATGATAGGCACGGCGGCGAATGGTCTCGTCGGGGATGAGATGTTGCAGCTTTTCGAATTCATCGAGTGACAGCTCGCCGAGGTTGTGCAACGGCCTCTCCCGGCTGATGTATTCAACCGCCTTCTCGCATTCGGCACGCCGCTCGTTGTATTTGGAGTCGGTGAGCTTGCGCTGTTTGTTGGTGTTGGTGATCACCAGACGGTGATCCTTCAGGGCCAGGGGTACCAGATCGTAATCCAGGGTGTCGCAGTTGAGGAAGACCGCATGGTTCTCCTTGCCCATGCCCACGGCGAACTGGTCCATGATGCCGCAGTTCATCCCCACGAACTCGTTCTCGGCCCGCTGCGAGATCTTCACCAGGTCAAGGCGGGCCAGCGCCACGCCCGTCAGGTCGTTGAGAGCATAAGCCGTGACCATCTCGATCGAGGCCGACGAAGAGAGCCCCGCCCCGTTGGGGATATCTCCGGAAAAAAGAAGGTCGAGACCCAGCGGTTCCATTCCCTGGTCGATCATCTCGTTCATTACCCCCAGAGGATAGTTGACCCACTGGTCGTCCACCTTCCCGGAGAGCTTGTCCAAAGGCACTTCGGCCTTGAAATCAAAGTTGGTGCTTGCGAAACGTACCACCTCTTCGCCGTTGGGACGGACCACCAGATAAGTGCCGAAATTGAGTGCACAGGGGAAAACATATCCCCCATTGTAGTCGGTATGTTCACCGATGAGGTTGACACGCCCCGGAGCGAAATAGACCGAAGGGGCGGAAGAAGGATCGCCGTACAGGGAGAAAAACCTTTCTTTCAGTTGCTTCAGGTCGGCCATCTTGGATGGTTTCTGGCTTGGTTCAACAAAAACAAAGAACAAAAGTAAAATTATTTGCAAAATATCCTGAGGAAGACCGGGGAAAAAGGATGGTAGGGTCAGGTTCTTTCCTTATCCCTTCACCTCGAAATCGAGGTCCAGTTTTTCTGCCAGTTCTTTCACCTCATCCTGGATGGCCGGGATGATGGTGATCCCTTCACGGCTGATGCGTTCTTCGGCTTCTCTTTCGATGTCGCCGGGGATGAGCACTTTTTTGCCTGGGACAGGTTTGGCATTACGGAAGATTTCGATCCACCGGTCCATTCTTTCGCGGAACGTTTCGTCGGGCATGAAGGCGTCGATGCGCCAGGCGCCGAAGAAGTGCCCCATGCCTTTGCCCACCTGTTCGTCGGGCAGGGGCAGGTAGGCGAGGTTGGGGGGCACGAAGGGGCCGAAGTTGGCACCCGAGAGGACGCCACTGAGGATGTCGACGATGGCGCCGAGGGCATAGCCTTTGTGACTGCCGTGTGCCAGGTCGCCGCCCAGAGGCACCATGGCCCCTCCTTTTTTCAGGATGTCGGGGTCGTCGGAGGGGTTGCCCTCCTTGTCGATGACGTAACCAAACGGTACTTTCTCTCCTTTCTTGGCAGCCACGGCCAGCTTACCGCGGGCGATGGGGGTGGTGCTGAAGTCGCCCACGAAAGGGGGATACTTGCCGGCGGGCACGGCCACGGCGATGGGGTTGGTACCCAGCAGCCGGTCGACAGAGTTGGCCGGCGCCACCAGGGGGTTGCCGTTGGTCATGGCCAGGCCGATCATCCCCGCCTCGACGGCCATCAGGGTGTAGTAGCTGCCGATGCCGAAATGGTTGGAGTTGCGTACGGCCACCCATCCGCTGCCGGCGGTGCGGGCCTTTTCGATGGCGGTCTGCATGGCCCGTGTGGCCACCAGCATGCCGATGCCGTTGTCGCCGTCGAGGACGGCCGTCGAAGGCGACTCGTGCACCACACGTATCTCGGGACGCATGTTGAGGCGCCCCGCCTCCCACAGCTGGTAATGGTCCTTGAGCCGTATCATGCCGTGTGAAGGAAGATTGCGCAGCTCGGCACGCACAAAAACATCGGCCACCGCCGCCGCATCGGCAGGAGGTGCCCCCAGCTTCTCAAAGAAACGGGTGATGAAATCTCTCAGATACTCCGGATCGTAGGTCTTTTTTTTCATATTCTTCGTTTTATTCAGAGGTGCGGGACGGGTCATCCTTCCTCACGGTGGAGGTAGAAGGCGCTGGCCTGGGCCTTGGGCATCACGATGATCTCGTTGATGTTGACATGGTCGGGGCGGCTGAGGGCGAAGAGGATCACCTCGGCGATGTCTTCGGCACGCAGCGGCTCCATGCCTTTGTAGACGTTCCTGGCCTTTTCCTCGTCACCTTTGAAGCGTACCAGGGAGAACTCGGTCTCCACGGCACCGGGGTTGACGGAGGTGACCTTCACCCCGTGGGCGAGCAGGTCGATGCGCATGCCCTTGTTGAGGGCGTCGACGGCGAACTTCGAGGCGCAGTAGACGTTGCCGTTGGCATAGACCTCCTTGCCGGCGATGGAGGAGAGGTTGATGACATGACCGCTGCGGCGTGCCGCCATGCCGGGCAGCACCTTGCGAGAGATGTAAAGCAGCCCCTTCACGTTGGTGTCGATCATCTGTTCCCAGTCCTCGACATCACCCTCATGGATGGGAGCCAGCCCGGCAGCCAGCCCGGCATTGTTGACCAGTACGTCGATCTTCCGCCACTCTTCGGGCAGAGTGTCGATCGCCTCTTCCACCGCTTTTCTGTCGCGGATGTCGAAGTGGAGGATATGGACACGGGCGGAGGTCTGTTCCTCTAGTTCTTTTTTCAGCCGTTCAAGACGTTCCCTGCGCCGACCCGTGAGGATGAGATCGTAATCGTGGCGTGCCAGCAGGCGGGCCGTGGCCTCGCCGATGCCTGCCGTAGCTCCTGTGATCAGTGCGATCTTTTTCATGGCCGTCCGTTTTGCGGCAAATTTAAAGGAAAAATCCGGACCATCCCACCTCCGTGAGGGAAAGGTGGTCTGCCCCCGCCGGGGCGGGAGAGGAAAGCGGTTTTTCATTATCTTTGCTGCTGCAACAACCTTTTACGACATGGCCTTACCCGAAGTGACCCTTGAAACGGCCCGCAGTCTGGGGCTGGAGGATCAGGAGTTCGAGATGATCCGCAAGATCCTTGGCCGCGATCCCAACTTCACCGAGCTGAGTATTTTCTCCGTCATGTGGTCGGAGCATGCCTCGTACAAGAATTCGATCAAGTGGCTGAAGACGCTGCCGCGTGAAGGTGAGCATATCCTGGTGGGTGCGGGTGAGGAGAACGCCGGTCTGGTGGATGTGGGCAACGGGCTGGCCTGCGCCTTCAAGATCGAGTCGCACAACCATCCCTGTGCTATCGAGCCCTATCAGGGGGCGGCCACGGGGGTGGGCGGCATCAACCGCGACATCTTCACCATGGGGGCGCGGCCCATCGCCCAGCTCAACTCCCTGCGCTTCGGCAACATCGAGAAGGACCGTACCCACTGGCTGATGCGGGGCGTGGTCAAAGGCATCGGCGATTACGGCAACTCCTTCGGCGTGCCGGTGGTGGGCGGTGAGGTCTATTTCAATGACTGTTACAACACCAACCCGTTGGTCAATGCCATGTCGGTGGGGATCATGAAGCATGACGAGGTGGTCTCGGCCGTCGCCAAGGGGGCCGGCAACCCGGTCTATATCGTCGGCTCGTCGACGGGCAAGGACGGCATCCACGGTGCCACCTTCGCCTCGGCCGACATCACCGAAGACTCAGCCAACGACATCCCCTCCATCCAGGTGGGCGACCCCTTCATGGAGAAGCTGTTGCTGGAGGCCACCCTCGAAGTGGTCAAGACGGGGGCCGTGGTGGGCATGCAGGACATGGGTGCCGCCGGTATCATCTGCTCCACCTCCGAGATGTCGGCCAAAGGTAACAGCGGCATGCGCATCGACCTCGACAAGGTGCCCCTGCGGCAGCAGAACATGGAAGGATGGGAGATCCTCCTCAGCGAATCGCAGGAAAGGATGCTTGTGGTGGTCGAGAAAGGCCGGGAGGAAGAGGTGGAGGCCGTGTTCGAGAAGTGGGATCTCAACTGCCGGATCATCGGTGAGGTGATCGACGAGGACCGTCTCTATTTCTACCGTCACGGTGAGCTGATCGCCGATGTGCCGGCCTCGGCGCTGGTACTGGGTGGCGGGGCGCCGCAGTACGATCGCGAATACCGCGAGCCGGCCTATTACCGCGAGTTCAAGAAGTTCTCCATCGACGATGTGCCCGAGCCGGAGGATCTGCGAGAGGTGATACGCGTGCTGGTCACCAACCCCGACATCGCCAGTAAAAGGTGGGTGTATGAGCAGTACGACACCATGGTGGGGGTGCGCAACATGAGCACCAACATGCCTTCGGATGCCGGTCTGGTGGATCTGCGGGGCACGCGCAGCGCGCTGGCGCTGACCGTCGACTGCAACTCGCGTTATGTTCTGGCCGATCCCGAGATAGGGGCCCAGATCGCCGTGGCCGAGGCCGCCCGCAATATTGTCTGCTCGGGCGGCAAGCCGCTGGCCATCACCAACTGTCTCAATTTCGGCAACCCCTACAACCCCGAGGTGTACTGGCAGTTCGTCAAGGCTGTCCAAGGGATGGGCAAGGCCTGCCGCCGTTTCAACACGCCCGTCACCGGCGGCAACGTCAGCTTCTACAACCAGGCTTCCATCGACGGCAAGGTGGAGCCGGTCTATCCTACACCCGTCATCGGCATGCTGGGCCTGCTGAAAGAGAAGAACAACCAGATGACCATCCCCTTCAAGGCCAAGGGCAACATGATCTACCTGATCGGCAAATCGGTCAACGACATCGCCTCGTCGGAGTATCTGGTGCATTACCACGGCATCGAGAAGTCGCCGCCGCCTTATTTCGACCTGGAGGAGGAGGTGCGCATGCAGGAGGTGGTGCGCGACCTGATCCGTTACAGCCTGGTGCGGTCGGCCCACGATGTCTCGGAAGGAGGCCTCTTCATCACCCTCTTCGAGTCGGGCATGTACAACGGTCTGGGTTTTGACATCACCACCGATGCCGAGGTGCGCAAGGATGCTTTCCTCTTTGGGGAGGCCCAGGGACGGGTGGTGGTCACCGTCTCCGAGACGCGCGAGACCGAGTTCCTCGACTACATGGTCAAGAGCGGGGTGCCTTTCTTTGCCCTGGGGCATGTGACCCGTGGCGAGATACGTATCGACGATATCTCCTACGGCTTTATCTGCGACTGGAAGAAGCTGTATGACACCGCCATAGAGAAACATCTTGAGGAGGAGTGAAAGGGTGGCCCTAGACGACGGCACGCAGAAGATCCTGGAAGAGAAAGGATCGCATGTTCGGAGCATGTTCGACCGCATTGCGGGGTGGTATGATTTTCTGAACCATTTCCTTTCGCTGGGCATCGACCGCCGGTGGCGGCGGCGTCTGGTGCGGCGTCTGCCGTTGCGTGACGGCATGGAAGTGCTTGACGTGGCCACCGGCACGGGCGACCTGGCCTTCACCCTGTTGCGGCGGTGCCGCTGCCGGGTGACGGGGATGGATGTCTCACGGGAGATGATGCGTGTAGGGGAGAAAAAAGCAAGACGGCGCGGACTGACGGAGCGGGTGCGCTTCGTCGAGGGAGCTGCCGAGGTCCTGCCTTTCGCCGACGAGAGCTTCGACGTGGTGACCGTGGCTTTCGGCGTGCGTAACTTCACCGCCCTGGAGCGGGGGCTGCGTGAGATGCTTCGTGTGCTGCGGCCCGGCGGCACCGCCGCCATCCTCGAGTTCTCCCGCCCCCGACGCCAACCCCTCAAGGCCCTCTACGGTCTTTACCTGTACCACCTCCTGCCCCTCGCCGGCAGGATCTTCTCCGGCGACCCCCATGCCTATACTTACCTGCCCGAGTCGATACGCCGCTTCCCCCAGCGGGAGGAGCTGACAGCCATCATGGAGAAATGCGGCTTCACACATTGTACCTACACGACATTCACCGGCGGGATCGTCAGCGCCTATTACGGAAAAAAGAACGGGGAACGTCGGAATGAAGATCCCGGAAAAGAGATTTGAAAAGAAATACTATTTTTACCGGGAAAGAGTTCTTGACAGAAAAGAAGGACCATTGAGAAAGCTCTTCTTCATATCCCTCCTGTTGTTCGTGCTTCTTCCGCTCCATGCCCAGAAGAAAAAGGTGAAGTACTACCAGAAGGTGGACAGCAAACTGATCCACTTCGGTTTCACGCTGGGGCTGAACACCATGGATTTCTATGTCACCAACCAGAGTACGCCTCAGAACACGGATACTTTGTTCGCCAATGTGAACAACCTGCTTCCGGGGTTCAATGTCTCGGTGGTGACCGACCTGCGGCTGATGAAATATCTTGATCTGCGTTTTTTGCCGGGTCTGGCGTTCGGTCAGCGCGATCTCTATTTCTACAGGCCGGGGGGTGTTTACTATTCCAAGCAGAAGATCGAGTCGTCATTCCTGGAGTTCCCGTTGGTGCTGAAGTACAAGGCCAAGCGTCTGAACAACGTGCGTCCCTATCTGGTGGCCGGTTTCAATTACCGGATGGACATGTCGGCCCGCCGTAAGTACAACGACGATAAAGCGATCTATGTCAGGTTACAACAGTCGGATCTTTACCACGAGGAGGGTTTTGGCATCGACTTTTATCTGCCTTATTTCAAGCTGAGCACGGAGCTGAAGGTCTCGACCGGTTTCCGCAACATCCTGGTGACGGAGCCTCCGGCCGAGCATCCTGAGTATGTGCATGCCCTGCAGCGGTTACGTTCCCAGATCTGGGTCCTTTCTTTCCATTTCGAGTGATGTCTGACCGTGGCGGCTGCGGAAGAACGCGCACACCACGGCGGCCGAGGTGGAGATGTTGAGCGAGTTGGTGATCTTTCCCTTCTCGCCGTAGGGGGGGATGGTCAGGCGTCGTGGGATCTGTGCGGCGAGGGCCGGGGAGATGCCTTTCGATTCGTTGCCGAAGATGACGAGGGCTTCCTGTTCGAGGGGGGCGTGGAAGAGCGGTTCGCCCTCGAGGAAGGTGCCGTAGATGGCGGTGCCGGCGGTCCGGCTGCGCAGCAGCAGGCCTTCCAGCAGGGTATAGTGTACCCGTACGTGGAGGAAGGCTCCCATGGAGGCCTGGACCACCTTGGGGTTGAAGACGTCGACACTGCCGGGGGAGCAGAAGAGATGACGTATGCCGAACCAGTTGGCCGTGCGGATGATCGTGCCGAGGTTGCCCGGGTCCTGGATGTTCTCGAAGGCCAGGGCCAGCTCACCCGCCGGCACCCGCGAAGGGATCTCCCAGGCCGGCAGCTCCGCCACCGCCAGCACGTTGTGGGGGGTCTTCAGGTAAGATATCCGGCGCAGCTCATCAAAGCTCACGGGGATGATCTCGTCGACACCCGCTGCCATCTCTTCGGGAAGCTTGCGCAGCCACTCTTTTTTGGCGAAGAGATAACGTACCTTCCAGCCTTCTGCTGACAGCAGATCCCGGACGATCTTGTCCCCCTCGGCGATGAAAAGGCCTTCCTCCTCACGGTGCTTGCGCACCGCCAGGGAACGCAGCAGCTTCAGCTTGTTCTTGCTGATCATGGGCGGATTCTCTTGTGGTGATGCCCCGGATTCCGAAGGCCTGTGTATATTTGTATGATCATCGTCCAGGAACTGTGCCGGATGCGGAATTGGAAAAAGTGACCAAAAATAACAAAAATCTTGTTCTTTCGATCCTTCTGCCGGTGGTGCTGGCAGCGGTCTCCTGCTCGCCGGTACGTTACGTGCCGGAGGGGGATTATCTGCTCACCCGCAACCGGGTGGAACTGGAGAAAGAGGGCAATGGGCAGGTGAACAAGGACGATATCAAAAGTTACATCTCCCAGCAGCCCAACCGTCGTTTTCTGGGGGTGCGTTTCGGGCTGATGATCTACAACCTGTCGGGGCCCGATGAGCGGAAACGCATCAACCGCTGGCTGCGCAAGGTGGGCGAGCCGCCGGTGATCCTCGACACCTCGGAGGTGGGCAGGTCGCTCACCCAGATACGCAACTATGTCCGTTCGCGCGGCTATTTCGATGCGGTGGTGGACGATTCGATCGAGTACCGTCCCAAACAACGGGCGGCGGTGTGGTATGGCATCCGCACGGGCCGGCCCTATGTGATCCGGCGGATCACCTATGTCGTGAAGGACTCTTCCGTACGCGATCTGGTGCTGGCCGATACCCTTCATGCCGCCATCCATCCGGGCAAAGTGTTCAATGTCGACGATCTGGAGAACGAGCGAAGCCACCTGGAAAAGGTGTTCCGGGATTCCGGGTATTATGCTTTTCTCAAGGATTATGTCACTTTCGAGGTGGACACCACCGTGGGCGATCATCTGCTCGATATCTCCGTGATCGTGGGGTATGCCTTGAGGCAGACTCCTGACCAGGGGCTTGAGGAGGTGCCCCATCCCCGTTACCGCATCCGCAACGTCTATTTTTTCGTCGATTACGATCCTCAGAAGGCCATCGGACAGCAGCAGGCCTATTTCAAGGATCTGGACACCGCGCGGGTGAAAGGTTATTACTTTGTCTCGAAAGAGGACTCCAACTATCTGAAGAAAAAGGTGATCCTGCAATCCAGCTATATCTTTCCCGGGCAGATCTACAATCAGGAGGATGTGGAGCTGACGCGTCGTCATCTGGCGGGGCTGAACGTATACAAGTTCGTCAATGTCTATTTCTCGGAGGTGCCGGGCGGGGACACGTCCGGTCTGCGTCCGCTTGACTGTCATGTGCAGCTCTCGCCCGTGAAGCAGCAGGCTTACACCATTGAGATGGAAGGCACCAACTCTTCGGGCAACATGGGGGTGGCCCTGAGCTTCAACTATCTGCACCGCAACCTTTTTCACGGGGCGGAGAACTTCAACATCGGCATCAAGCAGTCGCTCGAGGCACTGGCTCAGGAGAAACACGGGCTGAAGAGGATCGTGGGCACCGACCTCAATGCCAGTCTGGTGTTCGGCAAGTTCCTGGGACCCTTTTTCAACAAGGAGCAGTTTGTCAAGAAATACGCTCCGAAGACGACGATAGGGATGACCTTCAACTATCAGCGCCGGCCCGACTATACCCGGACCATCTTCACCACCCATCTGGGCTATTCGTGGCGTTCGTCGCAGAACGTTTCGCAGGTCCTTTCACCGCTGAGCCTCAACTCGGTGAAGCTGCCGTACATCGACTCGGCCTTCCTGGAGCAGCTCGATACTACCACGTACATGGCCTACAGTTATCGTGATGTTTTCATCTCGGCAGCCAGCTATTCGTACATCTACAATACCGGGACTCTCAACCGGATGTCGAACCATTTTTTCCTGCGCATCAATGCCGAGGCGGCGGGCAACATGCTGTATGCCGGCTACCGGGCTGCCGGCGCTGCCACCGACAGCAGCGGCAGCTACCGCATCTTCGGGCTCAACTTTGCCCAATACTTCAAGACAGACATCGACATCCGGTACACCAACGTCATCAATAAGGTCTCTTCGATGACCTACCGTTTTTTTGCGGGTGTGGCCGTACCGTATCTCAACTCGCGGGCGGTGCCTTTTGAGAAGCAGTATTATGCCGGCGGTGCCAACGGACTGCGTGCCTGGCAGGTGCGGTCGCTGGGGCCGGGATCCTACCGGGAGGAGAACTCCAATTTTTACAACCAGACGGCGGACATGAAGCTCGAATGGAACGTCGAGTACCGTTTCCGGATGTTCTGGATCCTGGAGGGCGCCCTTTTTACCGATATGGGGAACATCTGGGCCATCAGCCGGCAGGATGACCGTCCCGGAGCCCTTTTCCGGTTCAACAAGTTCCTCGACGACATCGCCATTGGCAGCGGGCTGGGCCTGCGGTTTGATTTCGACTTTTTCATTTTCCGTACCGACCTGGGGGTCAAAATGCGCGATCCGGGCATGCCCGACGGGAACAAGTGGGTGCCTTTCGGCCGGCGTTTCAGCTGGCGCCGCGACCTGACCCTCCAGATAGGCATCGGCTATCCTTTCTGATGGCTCCTGCGGCGGGTCGAAAGGGTCGAAAGGGTTGAAGAGGTCGAAGAGGTCTATGAGGTCTAAGGGGTCGAAGAGGTTGAAGAGGTTGAAGAGGGAGATATTGACAGGTTGGGAGCCGGTTTTTGGAGATTGCTTCGGCGCTGCGCGCCTCGCAATGGCTCCTGCGGAGCCAATGACCGCCCGCAGAGCGCAAGGTAGGGTCA
>Ga0256914_1001647_pt1 | contig 19663 bp, 16 predicted proteins | sample HulkmetaG_FD_191571 | JGI IMG/M metagenome (GOLD analysis project Ga0256914, IMG submission 191571) | Hydrothermal chimney microbial communities from Main Endeavour vent field at the Juan de Fuca Ridge, Pacific Ocean - Hulk | ecosystem: Environmental > Aquatic > Marine > Hydrothermal vents ... | reverse complement strand
TAAAGACCACATCATCGGCAGTGACCGGCTCGCCGTCGTGCCAGTGCGCATTCGGCTGGAGCGAAAAGTTGTAAACCGTGCCATCCCGCGAAATCCCCCAGGATTCCGCCAAATCCGACTGCGCCATGCCCTTGTCGTCAAAACGCAGCAGCCCGCTGAAAATCAGCCGATCCACATCGCGGTCTGCCGGGTTGTAAAAATCGAGCACCGGGTTAAAACGCGAAAACCCGCCGAGCAGCGCTTCGGTGTACGCGCCGCCAGCGACCGGCTCCGGCGATTCGGCAATGGTTTCAGCAAGCGGCTTTTGGCTGAACAGCAGAACCGCAATTGCGATCAGTGCCAGGATAACGATCGTTATCTGCCAGCGAAGTTGTTTCATGGGGATGGGGGCTGGTAAATTGGGGCGGAAGTGCTCTCGCAGTGCACCAACCTGTTGGGGTTTTCCAAAAAACAAGGCGCGGGGAGGCTCGAATGCAGCCCCGCGCCGAGTGCACGGAATCTCAATCCGAAGCCTGCCGCGCCTGAAAAGCGAACTAGCCCGCGACAATCACGGAGAGCAATGCCAGGAAAAAGAACACGAAACTGAGAATAATCGTCACCCGGAAGAGGAGTTTTTCCACGCCGCGCCGTGCGGTAAAAATACCGCCTGCGTCGCCGCCGGTCAACCCGCCCAGGCCCGCGCCTTTGCTCTGCAAAATCACCGATGCAATCAGCGCAATTGACGTTATAATCATGGCAATATCTAATGCAATTTTCACACGAACCTCCACAAAACCATAGGACTGGCAGTCCTGGCAGGACTGCCAGTCCTGCCGCCTGCATGATTTTCAAAGCGGGCAGATTATACCATGCACGAATACATCGTCAACCTCCACATGCACACCCCTTACTCGGACGGGCACGGCTCGCACCGGGAAATCGCGCAGGCCGCTCTGCGCACCGGCATTGACGCCGTCATTGTCACCGACCATAACGTCTGGGTCAACGGGCCTGAAGACGTCTACGAAGAAGACGGGCGGCGCGTGCTCCTGATGGTCGGCGAGGAAATCCACGACCGGACCCGCGACCCGCAAAAGAACCACCTGCTGGTTTTCGGGGCAGAGCGCGAACTCTCGCATCTGGCACACGACCCGCAACTGCTGATCAATGCTGCCCGCGAGACCGGCGGCCTGACCTTCATTGCCCATCCGGTGGACCCGCCCTCGGAAACCTTCGGCGAGGAGGATCTTTCCTGGGTGGATTGGAATATCCGCAATTTCACCGGCATTGAGTTGTGGAACGCGCTGTCGGAGTTCAAATCGCACCTGACGGGCAAACTGGCCGCGGTTTACTACGCCTTCAACTTCCCCGCGGTGGCGCACGCGCCCTTCGAGGCAACCCTGCAACGCTGGGATTACCTGCTCAACCAGGGGCGGCGTGTGGTTGCTGTCGGCGGTTCGGACGCCCACGCCCTGACCGGGCAGATGGGGCCTTTCAAACGGGTGCTGTTCCCCTACGAGCAGCATTTTCGCGCCATCAACACCCATATCCAGACCCCGGAGCCGTTTAACGGTGATCTGGCGCACGACAAGCGACTGGTGCTGGACGCGCTGGGCGCGGGCCGTGCCTTTGTCGGCTACGACCTGCCCGCACCGACACGCGGTTTCGACTTCAAGGCTCAGGGCATCAACGGCATCACCCCGATGGGCGGGGAAATCTCCGCCAAGAACGGGGTGACTCTGCAAATCCGGCTGCCGCAGCGCGCCGAGTGCCGCCTGCTCCGCAACGGGGAGGTCATCGCAACCTGGGATGACCGCGAAACACCGGCCCACATCACCACCGAACCGGGCGTTTACCGCGTGGAAGTGTATCTCCGTTTCCGGGGCAAGCGCCGCGGCTGGATTTTCAGCAACCCGATTTACGTTGGAGATTAAACTTCAATCTCCAATCTCCAATCTCCAATTATATGACCCGCGAACGCTCCATCCGCACCGAAGGCGTGATTCTGCGCCACAGCAATTTTGGCGAGGCCGACCGCCTGCTGACAGTTTTCACGCGGCAACTGGGCAAGGTGCGGGTGATTGCCAAAGGGGTGCGCAAGGCCAAATCCCGCAAGGCGGGGCACGTTCAGCCGTTCAGCCGGGCGCAGATGCAACTGGCACGCGGCCGCGATTTGTGGATTCTCACGCAGGCGGAGGCCAGCGAGGTGTATCCCGCTTTGCGCGGAGACCTGGTGCTGCTGGGCTACGCATCCTACGTCATCGAATTGCTGGACAGGTTCACCTACGAGGAGGGCGAGCATCGCGCCCTGTTCGATTTGCTGACCCGCACGCTGACGCGGCTGAACCGCGGCGACCCGCCGGAGTTCGCCGTCCGTTACTACGAAATGCGTCTGCTGGATCAAGTCGGGTTCCGTCCCCGGCTGTTTGCCTGCGCCCAGTGCGGAGCCGAGATTCAGCCCGAAGACCAGTATTTCTCCGCTTCCCAGGGTGGGGTGCTGTGCCCCAGGTGCGGAATTGATGAATCTCAATCTCGCCCGATTCATGTAGATGCGCTAAAATACCTGCGGCATTTTCAGCGCAGCAGTTATAGCGAAGCCCGGCGGGCACAAATTCCTCCGGCGGTTGCCGGTGAGATGGAAGCCCTGATGCAGTATTACCTGACTTACAATCTGGAACGCGGCCTGAACTCCGCTGCGTTCTTGCGCCGCATGCGTGCTGAAGGCCAGTGAACGGATTTTCGTCGTGAAAGTCCTGATCCTTTTTTCCCTTTCTTTTCACCTTTCACACTTTTGGAGGCATCTTGTGAAAACTCATCGGCTGTTCAACCTGTTTGTTAGTTTTGTTGTTTTGTCAGGCATGGTGCTGACGCCTTTTGCCAGTGCTGCCGCGCAGCGTCTTGCTCCGCCGCCGGAGGGGGATTCCCCGCCTGTGACGGAATCTCCCGCGGGGGAGTCCGAGGTTCCCCTGTTGGTGGTGCGGGTTTACTTTGATGATGCGGAACAAGTTTCCGAGATTGCGGCTCATTTTGATATCTGGGAGGTCAACAGAAAAGCGGGCTATCTGGTGATTGATCTCACCCCGGCGAAGTACGAGGTTTTGCGGCAGGAGGGGTATCACCTGGAAATTGACCGCGCCCTTACGGAGGAAATCAACCGCCCGCGCACTTCCCTGCCGGGGCAGGTGAGCGGCATCCCCGGTTACGCCTGCTACCGTACTGTGGAGGAGACTTATCAGAGCGCGGCCGATATTGCTGCAAACCATCCCGATTTGGCCGATTGGGTTGATATTGGCGATTCGTGGGAGAAAACCGCTCCCGGCGGCAATGCGGGCTACGATATGATGGTGCTGCGCCTGACCAACAAAAACAGCACGGCAGATAAGGCACATTTGTTCATCATGTCTGCAATGCACGCCCGCGAGTACACTCCGGCGGAACTCAACACCCGCTTTGCTGAGTATCTGATTGACAATTACGGCACTGACCCCGATGTAACCTGGCTGCTGGATTACACTGTCATCCACCTGCTGCTGCAAGCCAACCCCGACGGACGTAAACATGCCGAAGCCGGGCAATCGTGGCGCAAGAACACCAATGAAAACTATTGCGGTGCTACATCCAACTACCGCGGGGCAGACCTGAACCGCAACTACCCCTTTGAGTGGGGGGCACACGGCGGCTCCAGCGGCAATGAATGTGATACAACCTACCGCGGCCCCTCCCCGGCATCGGAACCCGAAACGCAGGCTGTGACCAATTATGTGCGCAGCATTTTCCCCGATCAGCGGGATGACGATTTCAGCGATGCCGCACCTGATGATGCTACGGGCATCTTTTTGGATATTCACTCCTACAGCCAACTGGTGCTCTGGCCCTGGGGCTTCACCAGCAATCCGACCGCCAACGGTACGGCCCTCCAGACTCTGGGACGGAAATTCGCCTATTTCAACGGCTATCATCCGGAACAGGCGATGTCGCTCTATGCCACCGACGGCACGACCGATGATTTCGCTTACGGAGAACTGGGACTGGCTGCCTACACCTTCGAATTGGGCACCGCTTTCTTCCAGGATTGTGCAACCTTTGAGAACACCATCCTGCCGGATAACCTGCCCGCCCTGGTGTACGCTGCCAAAGCCACCCGAACCCCCTACCTGACCCCGGCGGGGCCTGATGCCCTGAATGTCAGTGCCTCCCCGGCAGCAATTGCCGTCGGCGATACTTTTACCCTGACCGCTACCATCAACGATGTACGCTACAACAACAGCAATGGCACCGAACCAACCCAGAACATTGCGGCGGCGGTTTACAGCATTGATGCACCGCCCTGGATCAGCACCACAATTACGCACACCATGCAGGCCGCGGACGGCATTTTCAATGCCAAAACGGAAGATGTGACTGCTGCCATTACAAATACGGCCGCACTCACTGTCGGGCGGCATATACTCTATGTTCAGGGACAGGATGCCAATGGTAACTGGGGCGCGGTCAGCGCGGCTTTTCTGTATGTGCTTGACCCGGCAACGGCACCGGTTATCCAGGGGTATGTGCGTGAAGTCGTCACCAACCGCCCCCTGACAGCAACGGTATCCGCGAACGGCATTTTCCATACACAGACAGACCCGGCAACCGGTTTCTACCGGATGCAGGTGATCAGCGGAACGTACGAACTGACAGCCTCCGCTGACGGCTATGGCAGTGAGAGCGTTTCCGGTTTGCAGGTAACCGATTCCCAGACGGTGAATCAGGATTTTCATCTGATGCCGGTTTGCGACGTTTTCAATGATGATGCCGAATCCGGCGTCAATGGCTGGACGGCACAATCCCCCTGGGCTATCAGTTCCGAGGCCAGCCACAGCCCGTCACACGCCTGGAGCGACAGCCCCGGCGGTAATTATGGCAACAATATCAATATCTTGCTGACCTCGCCGGTGATGGACCTGACCGATTATGCCAGCATCAGCCTCGATTTCTGGCAAATCTGCAATACAGAAGCCACCTACGACTTTTGTTATGTGGAGGCTTCTCCTGATGGGGCAGCCTGGACGACTCTAGCCACATACGATGGCCCCCACACCCAATGGCAGCAGGTCACCTTGCCGGCCAATGTGCTGGATAATCAGAGCAATGCCCGCATCCGCTTCCGGCTGACATCGGATGTCAGCGTTACCAGAGACGGCTGGCACCTGGATGACATCCGCCTGACAGCCGCCAGCACCCAATGCCTGGCTTATGCCGCTCCCATAGCGGGCTACCAATCATCCAGCCCGGATTTCCTGGGTGAGACGACAGTTTTCACCAACACGTCCAGCGGCTCGGATTTGAGTTTTGCCTGGAATTTCGGAGATGGCAGCCCGGTGCTGACCTCAACAACGCCAATGCACACCTTTGCTGCTGTCGGCACCTACACGGTTGTCCTGACGGCGACCAATTCCCTCGGCAGTGACGTCTACTCGGATACGGTGGAGATCATCGCTCTTCAGCCGCCGAATGCGTCCTTCCAGTCTTCCAGCCCGGATCTGCTGGGTGAGACGACAGTTTTCACCAACACGTCCAGCGGCTCGAATTTGAGTTTTACCTGGAATTTCGGGGATGGCAGCCCGGCGCTCACCGACACAAACCCTGTCCATACCTTCGGGGCGGCCGGTGTGTATACCGTTACGCTGACGGCATCCAACGCGCTTGGCAGCGATGTCTACTCGGATACGGTGGAGATTGTTGCGCCGCCGGTCCTGATCTTCCTGCCGTTGGTAGAACGGTAGATCCGCGTGGTGTATTTTCGGGCACGAAGTGCCCGAAAATACACCACAATATTGGAGGCACAATGGCAACTGCGCTCCCTGAAATTGCTATCGGCGCCCTGCTGCGGGCGCGCGGCTGGCGGCTGGCCGTGGCCGAATCCTGCACGGGCGGGCTGATCGGTCACCGCATCACCAATATTCCCGGAGCGTCTACCTATTACATGGGCAGCATCACGGCTTATGCTTATGAAGCCAAGGTGCGCCTGCTGGGTGTGCGCTGGGAGACGCTGGAGGCGCACGGCGCAGTCAGCGAGCCGGTGGTGCTTGAGATGGCGCGCGGCGTGCGTCGGGCGCTGGCCGCGGACGTAGGACTCTCCGTGAGCGGGATTGCCGGGCCAGGCGGCGGAACCCCCGAAAAGCCGGTCGGCCTGACCTGCATCGGGTTGAGTGTTCCCGATTACGAGCAGGCCTGGACCTTTACCTGGCATGGAAACCGCGTTCAGAACAAGGAAGAGACGGCCGAAAAAGCCCTGCATCTGCTGGTGGATTTCCTGAAAGCGCTTGACGACGGAAGAAGTTGACGCTGTTCCCCGTTTTGCAGTAGATCATCAGCCTGCCCAGTGTCGCCCGGAAGGGAAACTTTGCCGTCCCGATGCGGTTGGGGGCGCAGGAAGAAGATCCGCGTTTTAGATTGGAGTGTGAAGCCGATGAAAGCACGAAACCGCCCGCTGTGGATTTTTGGCCTGCTGATTCTGGTTTTGACGGCTGGCGCGGCACACGCCGTGGCCGGGGAGGTGATTTACCTCCCGCTGGTGGTTTCCGAATCTACGTGGACGCCGACGCCCGGCCCATCTCTTACCCCGACTCCGACCCAAACGCCGACACCAACGCCGCATCCGCACGCGGTAATCGAGATTGTGCGTGTAGTCAACTCGAACACGCAGAATCCGCTGGATGAGTATGTTGAAATCCGCAACAGAGCCGGCAGCACTTACAACCTGACCGGATGGTTTATCCGGGATGAGAACAATTATCGTTACGATTTCCCGGATGGTTTTCGGTTGTATGGTTATTACACCATCCGGGTGTGGAGCCGGGATGGCGTAGATACATCTTATAACCTGTTCTGGAATAGTCCCGTAGAGATTTGGAACGATTATAACGATTGTGCTTATTTGCGGGATGATTCGCAAGGGGGGAATGACCTGGTCAGCCACTATTGTTACAGTTCCCGCTTGTGGGATTTTGGCTTCAGGTGATGCAGCGGGTTGCGTTGCTTTATTCGCGGCTGACAAGCGGCAGGCCTCGCTTATGAACTGCGCGCCCGCAGCACAATACGGATCGGCGTTCCCAAAAACGGGTGCGCCTCGCGGATGCGGTTCTCCAGATAGCGGATGTAAGTGAAGTGCGCCAGTTTGGGATCGTTGACGTGCAGCACAAAGGTCGGCGGTTCCACGCCCACCTGCGCGCCGTAGTAGATTTTCAGGGGGCGGCCAGCCTTCGAGGGCGGGGGATGACGGTCGAGAGCCTCCCGGATGATGCGGTTGACCTTCGAGGTCGGCAGCCGGGTGACGCGCTCCTCCTGGACTTGCAGGGCAGTTTCCAAAACCTGATGGACGCGCTGCCCGGTTTTAGCGGAGATGAACAACACGGGGACGTAATCCATAAAATTGAGTTGGCTGCGCACGTGACGGGTGTAATCCGTCATCGTGTGGGTGTCCTTCTCGATGGCGTCCCACTTGTTGACAATCACCACGCAACTCTTCCAGGCATCCAGGATGTACCCGGCGATGTGCGTATCCTGTGCGGTGATGCCGCTGGTGGCGTCCACCATCAGCAGGGCAACGTCGGCGCGCTCGATGGCTTGCAGGGCGCGCAGCACGCTGTACTTTTCCACGCCCGGCGTGATTTTCCCCCGGCGGCGGATACCGGCGGTATCAATCAGGGTGATTGGCTCGCCGTGGAAGGTGATCTGCGTGTCCACCGCGTCGCGGGTAGTGCCGGGGATGGGGCTGACGATGGCGCGCTGCTCGCCGGTGAGACGGTTGAGCAGGGTGGATTTTCCTGCATTGGGCTTGCCGACGATGGCGATTTTGAGCGATTCGTCCTCATCTTCCTGCTCCTCCACCCAGCGGGGGAAGGCCTCGATCAGGGCGTCGAGCAGGTCACCGGTGCCGGTGCCGTGCAGCGCCGAAATGGGGTACGGGTCTCCCATGCCCAACTCGTAGAACTGGTAAGCCTCGTCCCGCCGCGCCGCGCTCTCGCATTTGTTGACCGTCAGGATGACCGGCGGCTGGAGTGTGCCGTCCACCTCGCGCTGGCAGCGGCGCAGGATTTGCGCCACCTCCAGGTCGGCGGGAGTGACGCCGCCCTCCACATCCACCAGGAAGAGCACCGCGTCCGCGTCCCGGATGGCAGCCTCGGCCTGCTGGCGAATCTCGCTGATGAATTCGGCGGAGCCAACCGAGAGCGGTTCCTGACCCTTGCCGGGGCCGGTCTGGGTGGGGTCGATGCCGCCGGTGTCCACCACCAGGAAGGAGATTCCGCCCCAGTCGGCCTCGGTCATCAGCCGGTCGCGGGTGGTGCCGGGGATGTCATCCACAACCGCCAGCCGTTTGTTCGCCAGGCGGTTGAAGAGCGTGCTTTTTCCTACGTTAGGCCGCCCAACCAGGGCGACGACGGGTTTGCGCATGGGGGTCCTTTTCCTTTTTGTCAGGCGCTTGCACTGAGTTTTGGAAAGGGGTGCAGGCAAATGTTGTAGAAATTCCTATGTGTTTCCCTCGCCCCGCACACAAGACTGGCAGTCCTGCCAGGACTGCCAGTCTTCATTTGGCGAACAGGACAGACACCGAACATCCCGCCCCGTCGGGGGGAGGGCAGGGTGGGGGGAAACACCGTCGTTCTACATCTTTTGCTTGCACCCTTTGGAAAGCAGTAGATTGTTTTATGTTACAATCTGTGTTCCGAATAGACGTTCTTCATGTTTGTTTGTCAACAGGCCATACCTTTCTGGCTATGGACTTAAACTTGTTGACCGAAAGTGATCCTCGTTCGCGTGCGCGCGATCCGGGCTGGCGCAAGGCATCTTCGACATCGTACCGATTTGCTTCGTATATACCTACAACATCATAATTTTCATCCAGGTGCAGAAACAGTACTATATCCCATTCTGCGTCCAAACGAATACGACCAAGCCGGGCAGATTTTTTGCCTAATGGCAGGCATCGTCCTTTGATCTGAATTTTGATGATTTTTCCGTTCTCTACTCTTATTGCATCGTATCCTTTTTGACGGGCATGTGCGAGTTCAAGATCAAGTAATTTGGCTGCACAGAATTCTGCTATTTCTCCTGTGATACCGAGTGGTTTTCCTGTGATTTCCTTGTAGCGTTTTGCTAGTTGCTTTGCGGTTTCAACAATTTCTGATATTTCATTGTTTGTGTCCATGAAATCTGCCTCAAGGGTTGGCGGAGCAACAGATGATGAGACACATGCCTTTGTTTTGATTATGGCGTCGGCGTCGGTTCCACCGGAACGGGGGTCGGTGTTGGCGGCGGGGCTTCGGCGATGACTACCTCCACCGTTTCGGGGCTGATGGATTCCAGGTACAGGCCGTCGGGCAAAATTTCCACGCTGGGGCGAATCTGATGGGTGCCGATCTCCAGCCCGGCCAGATCAACGACCACGCGCACATCCACCGGGGTGATGTTCTCCAGATCGGGGATCGGCCCGGCGATGATTACATCCACCGTGGCGGGGGCAATCTGGGCAGCGAGGTCGGGCAGCAGGCCAATGGCTTCCACCTCCAGGGAGAGCGTCACACTGCCCTCGATGGCGGCCACCCCGATGGACACCAGCACACGGTTGTCGCCGATGACCGAAATCCCCTCCGGTAAACTGAGCGAAAGGACGGTTTCGATATCATCGGTTGCGCCCTCGATGTTGAGCACCTCGGTTTCCACGTAGCCGGGCAATCGGTCGAGCAGTGCCGGGTTAGCGGAGAACAGCATTACGTTTGGCGGGCTGACGGTGATGTTGGTCTGGCGGTATCCTTCCGCCACCTGTCCGGTGGTCACTACCTTGACCACCATACTGCGGTAGCCGCCCATCAGCACAATTGGCTGTGTGACGCTCACCTGATCAGGGTTCAGGGTCAAGCCGGGGATGATACTGCCGTCTTTGTCACGGGGAACCAGACCAAACGACCGCTCAATTGTCTCGGTGGCCCCGGAGATGTCCAGAGTCACCTCGGCATAGGATGCCTGCTTTACCAGAGAAGCCCGCCCGAAAACCTCGGTCTGTGAGGCGCTCCACGCTGGAGGTTCGGTTTGGTAACCGAGCGCCGGTTCTCCGCGGATTGCGGTGCGAATCGGGATGGTGGCGGTAACCAGGGCTTCGATCTGTACCTCGATTTTTTCCGGGCTTTGGGAGAGCACCCGCACCGGGCGGATGCCATCCGGCATCTGGTAGTGTACCGGCACCGAGTACGTCCCATCCACCAAACCGGAAAGGTCTACCCAGGCGCGCAGATCGCTGTTGTTTTTTGCAATGTGGTCGAGATTGCTGCGCGGCGCGTACAAACTCAATTGTACCCGCTCCGGGATGTCACTGATGATTTCAGTATTGGCCTCTTGCCCTGCAACTTCCAGTGGAACGTAGAATGCACGCTCCTGGTTGGGGTCGGTTTCGGTGACGGCCGCTGCCCAGACGACAATCGCCAGCAGCAGGGAGAGCAAAAAAGTTCCCAGGTAGCGGCCAATCCAGCGCAGGCAGCCCATTACAGTTCCTCCAGCGGCGGGATGCTGTGGCGGGTGAACAGCCGCTGCCACAGGGTTTTTTTCTGAAAAGGCTCATACACTGCCAGCAGAATATTCTCCACCCGCTCGGTACTCAGGCGGCTGAGAATGCGCCCGTTGGTGGCGACCGAAATCGCCCCGGTTTCCTCGGAGACGACCAGGATCAAAGCATCGCTGACCTCTGAAAGACCGAGCGCGGCGCGGTGCCGCAGGCCCATCTGCCGTTCCGGGGTGCGCAGCAAACTCCCGCTGGCGGAGAGTGGCAGCACGCAGGATGCAGCGACCACCTTCGAGCCGGAGATGATCGCTGCCCCGTCATGGAGAGGCGTGTTGGGGTAAAAAATCTGCAACAGGAGTTCCGGCGTGATAGCCGCGCCCAGAGAGACTCCGGTGCTGATGTACTCCTGTAAACTATCATAGCGGCGGATGACGATCAATGCGCCGTGCTTGCGGTCTGCGAGACGGGAGACGGCGGCGACCAGCACATTGACGATTTTGTAAATCTCCAGGTTGCGGTTTCCGGTGGTGACGATGGTGCTGGTGCGCCCCAGCCGTTCCAGGCCGCGGCGGATTTCCGGGGCAAAGATTACCGGAATTGCCACCAGCAGGGCCGGAAAGGTGTTCCCGATCAGCCAGGAAAAGGCCGGGAAAATTTCCAGCGATTTCAGAATTCCCAAAAGCAGCAGCAGAATCAATCCCCCGCGCAGCAAAACAATGGCTTGCGTATCGCGTACCAGCAAGAAAACTGCAAAGAACGTAAATGTAACCAGTAAAATATCAACAACGCTGAGCCAGGTCAGGCGTTCGAAAATAAAAACCAGATAGTCAATCAGGTTGGTGGTGAGTTCGGGCACAAAATATCTACCTGCCGATCAGACCGGGCGCAACACGCGATCCTTGCGAAGTTGCTTGAAAAGCATCACGGTGCCCGGTTTCATGGATTCCATGGCGGCATCCTGCCAGGCGCGCACCCCCAGGTCTTTGACTGTGCGGGCCTCGTACCCCAGTGATTGCCAGACTTCCTGGTGTTGTGCCAGGTCGGGGGCGATGAAGAGCAGAGCGGCTTCGCACTGAAGTTCTTTGGAGGCGCGCTCCACTTCATCTGTCATGGTTTGCATGGCCTCTGCCAGCGGGAGTTTTGGCTCGATAAAAACATCATCTACCCGGGCAACCAGGTTTTCGACCTGCCATCCAAGCAGCCCCACAAGCGATTCGCCGTTGTAAAGCAGCAGGAAGGCTTTTTCGCCGAAGGCAGCCATGATATCCGTGCGGGTCAGGCTGCGTCGGCCCTGGGTGGTGCGGGTGATAAATTCGGCAATCACCTCGGCCTGCCGCGGCCCGGCGCGCTGGACGGAGAACTCCCCTTTGCTTTCGGAAAGTTTTTGTTCCGGCTCTACCGCATCCGCGGGGACAGTTACCTGCCAGGCGGCTGCGACTTGCTTCCAGGTTTCCTCGAAACTGCCGCCGTTTTGAATTACGACGTCGGCCTTTGCCAGTTTGTCGGCCTGCGAACTTTGTGTGAGGATGCGTTCGCGGGCAACCTCTGGAGACATTTTGCGCCGCTGGACCAACCGCTGCATCTGCACGTTCTTCGGCGCATTCGTGACCCAAACTGTGTCGCAATACGTGTAGAGTTCGCCTTCCAGCAGTTTGATTGCCTCGATGACGATTACCTTTTGGTGCGAACGGCGCACCAGAATATCAATTGCGTCCCGCACCAGTGGATGGATAATGCTTTCCAGTGTTTGCAAGGCATCCGGGTCGGCAAATACCAGCCGCCCCAACTTGTCCCGGTCAATTTGCCCTTCTTTATCCAGAATCCACTTTCCAAAGGTGTCAACAACTCTTTGATACCCTGGTGCCCCTTTGCTGGTGGAACGATGCGAAAGGGCATCTGCGTCAATGCCGTACGCCCCCAGGTGTTCCAGCATTTTGCGAACGACACTTTTTCCGGTTGCGATATTTCCGGTTAATCCGATGACGTATTTACCGGGCCAAGCACTCATAGATGACTCCAATTCTTAAGAATTTCTCCCATTTTAGCCTTAGCAGCGCAGAATGTCAATTTGACGAGCGGGATTGGGTGCAAACAAAAGATGTAGAAATCGGGCAGCCGCATGTCTCTGCCCTTCCCCCGGCGGGGCGGGGTGTTCGGTGCCTGTCCTGTTCGCCAAATGAAGACTGGCAGTCCTGGCAGGACTGCCAGTCTTGTGTGCGGGGCGAGGGAAACACATAGGAATTTCTACAACATTTGCCTGCACCCAGCGGGATTGGCGTGCAGGCAGCGCGATTGGGTGATTTCGGAACTTTCGCACTGAGCGCTGGTTGGTGGTGTTTTATCCGTGCGAAGCGTGCATAAAACACCACTTCCCCCGCGTTTCGCGAAGGGTCCGGAGTTTCGGAATCAGTGTTCCAGTGATTCCTCAGCGAAATGGCAGGCTACAAAGTGGCCGGGGCGCAGTTCGCGCAGTTCCGGCTCGCTTTGTGAACACTCCGGGCGGGCGGCCGGACAGCGGGTGCTGAAATTGCAGCCCGAAGGCGGGTGCGCCGGGCTGGGAATATCCCCTTCCAAAATGACGCGCTTGCGGGTGTTTGCCAGGTCGGGGTCGGGCACGGGCACGGCGGACATCAACGCCTGCGTGTAGGGGTGCAGAGAGTGCAGGTAAATCTCGTCCCGGTCGGCCAGTTCCATAATTTTGCCCAGATACATCACCGCCATGCGGTCACTGATATGGCGCACCATGCTCAGATCGTGGGCGATGAAGATATAGGTCAGGCCGAACTTTTGCTGTAAGTCCTCCAGCAGGTTAACCACCTGCGCCTGAATGGAAACATCCAGCGAGGAGATCGGCTCATCGCAGACCACCAGGTCGGGGTTCAGGGCCAGGGCGCGGGCGATGCCGATGCGCTGCCGCTGACCGCCGGAAAATTCATGCGGGTAACGGTTGACGAAATCCGGGTTCAGACCGACGATGTCCAGCAGTTCCTGGACGCGCTCGTGGCGCTGTGTTTTGTTGAGTTTTGTGTGGACTTCCAGCGGGGCCCCGATGATATTGCCGACCGTCATGCGCGGGTTCAGGGAGGCATACGGGTCCTGGAAAATCATCTGCATCCGGCTGCGGATACGGCGCAGCGCCCGCTCGTTGAGAGTCATCAAATCAATGCCGTCAAAGATAATTTGCCCGTCGGTGGGTTCGTAGAGCCGCAGAATTGTGCGCCCGGTTGTGGTTTTGCCGCAGCCGGTTTCGCCCACCAGCCCGAGAGTCTCACCCTGGTAAACATCGAAACTGACGTTATCCACGGCCTTGACATCGCCGGTATGCCGCTGGATGAAAGCCCCCTGGTAGATGGGGAAATACTTTTTGAGATTTCGTACCTGAAGCAGAACTTTTGTCTCGTTGTTCATGGGTCTTTTCTGTTGTGCCGGGATTTTCGCTGTGCGATGGTTCGTGATGTTTCAGCGAAAGTCCTGTGTGTTGCAGGCGGCAGCCCTGTCCGGACTGTCGCTCTGATTACTGACCATTCGTAATTTCTTCCCAATACCAGCAGGCGACCAGATGATCTGCGTCATCTGCGGGCAGCAAGGGGGGCTTTTCTTCCAGGCAGCGCTCTTTGCGGTAAATGCAGCGGGCGGCAAACGGGCACCCTTTGGGCAGGTTGAGCAAGTCGGGGGGCAAACCGGGGATAGAGACCAGTTTGGTTCCAGGAGCCTCATCAAGGCGGGGCAGGGAGCCGAGTAACCCCAGGGTGTAGGGATGCCGCGTTTTCTTGTAAATCATCCGCACCGGGCCGCGCTCGATAATCGAACCGGCGTACATCACGTTGATTTTGTGTGCCATTTCGGCGATCACGCCCAAATCGTGCGTGATCCACATAATCGCCATACCGAGTTCATCTTGCAGCCGTTTGACCAGATCAACGATTTGCGCCTGGATGGTTACGTCCAGGGCTGTGGTGGGTTCGTCAGCGATGAGGAGTTTCGGCTCGCAGGAGAGCGCCATGGCGATCATCGCCCGCTGGCGCATCCCGCCGGAGAACTGGTGGGGGTAGTCGTCCAGGCGTTTGGGCGCATCGGGGATGCCGACCATGGTCAGTAATTCTCCCGCCCGCTCGCGGGCCTCGGCCTTGGTCATGTTTTTGTGCAGCCGCAGGGCTTCTACAATTTGAAAGCCGACAGTGTAAACCGGGTTGAGAGAGGACATCGGGTCCTGAAAAACCATGGCGATATCGCGGCCGCGCACTTTGCGCATTTCGGCCTCGCTCAATTTCAGCAGGTCGCGCCCGTCGAACCAGACTTCGCCGCTTTCGATTTTCCCCGGCGGGTCGGGGATCAGCCGCATGATGGAAAGCGCATGAACGCTCTTGCCGCAGCCGCTCTCACCGACCACGCCCAGGATTTCGCTGGCATCCATCGTGTAGGAAACATCGTTGACCGCTTTTACCACACCATCTTCGGTGTGAAAGCGGGTTCGGAGATGCTTGATTTCTAGCAGGGGTTCCATGTTTTGCCTTTGTGTTGTCATCGGGTCTGATGAATGGCAGTCCTGCCGGGGCCGCCATTTCTGAGTAAACGGGAGAAAACCGTAAACCGCCGCGTTTTAGCGAAAGCCCTAAACCAATCAGGTCCGCAACTTGGGGTCGAGGGCGTCGCGCAGGCCGTCACCGAGCAAGTTGAAGCCCAAAACGCTCAGCATGATCGCCAGGCCGGGGAAGAGCACTGCCCACCAGGCACCGCTGGTCAGGTAGCGGTAACTGTCACCGAGCATGGCGCCCCATTCCGGCTCCGGGGGGATGGCTCCCAGGCCGAGAAAGCCCAGGGCTGCCGCCGAGAGAATGGCATCCGCCAGCCCCATCGTAGATTGGACGATCACCGGCGAGAGGATATTGGGGAAGACGTGCCGGAAGATAATCCGCCCGTGTGATTCGCCCACCGACTGCGCCGCCAAAATATATTCCTTTTGTCCCACGGAGAGCACCGCCGAGCGCACCAGGCGGGCGTATACCGGGATGCCGACGATACCGATGGCGATCATGCCCTTTTCCAGCCCGGGGCCGAGGAAAGCCACAATCGCAATTGCCAGCAGGTAGCCGGGGAAGGACAGAATGATGTCCATGATGCGCATGACGATGGTGGAGAAAAACTTCCCGTCCAGCGGAAGTGCCAGGATGACGCCGGTGATCGCCCCCAGGAAGCCGCAGACCACCGCCATCATCGGGCCGATGAAGATGGCAGGGATTGCCGTCACCAGCGTTCCCAGCACAGCAAAGAGCAGGATGCGGTAGTGCTTTTTGTTAGCCCAGAGTTTGCTGATACTTGCCGCGGCCAGCCCCAGAACAGCCAGCAGAATCGCCTGAATGGGCTGCATGGCAATCCAGGCCGGAAGCAGCCCCAGGGTAAAACCGGTCAGCCCGTACAGGATAAACCGTTCTATGGAAGTGATCAGCATACTCTCGTAAAATCCGGCCAGCATCCCCAGTAAGCCTCCGGCAATCAGGGAAATCCCCACAGCGACGATGCCCACGCGGAGCGAGTTCCAGCCGCCGTGAACCACGCGCCGGAAGATGTCGCGCCCCAGTTTGTCTGTCCCGAAAATATGCACGGAGGGGACTTCTTCGTTGGCAACCAGTGTTGGCGGTTTGAGTTTCAGGGAGTAGTCCAGATCGGTTTTGGGGTCGTATTCCCAAAAATAGTGGGCGAAAATTGCCGAGAAGAGGAAAATCGCCACGATGATCATCCCCAGGCGGGCGGTACGGCTGGCAATCAGCCGCCGCCAGGCATCCACCCACAGGGAACGGTGTTCGCGCACCGCGAAATCAACGGTGCCGAGATCGTTGGGTTGGGTCTCTGTTTTGTTACTCATAGCGAATCCGGGGGTCTAGCATCGCGTAGGAAATATCCACCAGGAAATTGACAACGATAAAGATAATCGCAATGATCAGTGTGCCGCCCTGGACGATGGGGTAATCGCGGCCCAGGATGCCGTCGTATACCCATTTGCCGATACCCGGCCAGGAGAAGATCGTCTCTGTAAGCACTGCCCCGGAGAGCATGATGCCTGCCTGCAACCCGATGATGGTGATCACCGGCAAAAAGGCATTTTTGAGCGCGTGGCGGAACAGGACGACCTTTTCTGTCAACCCTTTGGCGGCTGCGGTGCGGATATAGTCCTCCTGAAGCACATCCAACATGCTGGAGCGGGTCATACGGGCGATGATGCCCATCGGGATGGTTGCCAGTGCGACCGCGGGCATGATGATATGCGCCAAAGCGTCTTTGAAAGCCGGGAAATTGAGAGTGAGCAGGCTGTCCACGAGATACAGATGGGTGATGGGGGTGATCTCCACCCCGGTACTCAGCCGTCCCCCCGCGGGAAGCCACTGCAAAATGACCGCGAAAAGCATGATCTCCATCAGCCCCAGCCAGAAGATCGGCATGGAAACCCCGACCAGCGACCCGACCATCGTGACGCTGTCCAGCCAGGTGTTGCGCCGCGCCGCGGAGATGATCCCCACCGGCACGCCGACAGTGATCGCGATCAGCATGGCAAACAGGGAAAGTTCCAGCGTTGCCGGAAATCGCTGGCCGAGCGTTTCGGCAACCGGAACACGCCGATGGATGGAATTGCCCATATCGCCATGCGCCAGCCGTTCCAGGTAGCGGATGTACTGGCTGTCAAAAAAGCCTTGGAGGTCCCCCTCTGCCAGGGCTTCGCGGTCCAGAAAGAGCGGGCGATTCAGCCCCAGTTGTTCACGAATGCGCTCGACATTCTCCTGGGTGGCATGTTCCCCCAGCATGGCAACCGCCGGATCCCCGGGAACCAGGCGCTGGAACATAAAAATCACAAAGGTCACGCCAATCAAGGTCGGGATGACCGAGACCAATCGTCGGATAATGTATCGGGACAAATGAGCCTCCTTTTTGGGGATAACCCAAAAAGCAGGGGGCGGATACGCTCCGCCCCCCGATGTTGTTGCACGAAAGTTGATTGCAGGCATCGCCTGCAATCAACTTTTTGAGCGGATACCGGTTAAGGGGCGATTTCCACGAATTCGTAGTAGTCGGCACCGACCGGCTGCGGAATGTAGCCCGAAACCTTCGAAGAGAAGATCAGCGGGGTATTGTTGTGGGCAATCCAGATGCGGGCAACGTCATCGTGCAGCAGTTGCTCGACCTTTTTGTAGATCTCCTCACGCTCAGCCTGGTTGGGGTTGACCGCAGCCTGGTACAGGAGCGTGGCAACTTCCTGGTTGGCGTAGAAGCCTTCGCGGGCGGCAGGTTCTTTGACCTCGTCCGCGGAACTCAGCCCGCCGAAGAAGTAGTTGAGGAAATTGTCGGGGTCCCCGTTGTCGCCGCCCCAGCCGAGCATGTACAGCCCGACAAGTTGTCCGGTGCGCCGCAGCCCGAGGTAGGTGGGCCAGTCACCGGCCAGTTCAAGCGTGACGTTGAATCCGGCCTTTGCCAGGTCAGCAGCCATCGCCTCGCCGATTTCTTTCGGGCTGGGGTAGTAGAAGCGGGTTACAGGCATGTAGTAGAGGGTCAGCGGAATCTTGTCGCCAGCGGCATAGACTACGTTGCCGTCGGCATCCAGGATGTCATCGGAGATGGTGACTTCGCTCAACCCGTCCGGATAACCGGCCTCAGCCAGCAGTTGCTGGGAGAGTTCGGGGTCGTAGGTCCAGTCTTCGATTGCATCGTTGTGTCCCCAAACCAGCGGGGGCAGGAAGTTGGTGGCGACTTCGCCGTACTTGCCGTAGAAGTTCTCCACCAGGCCCTGGCGGTTGATGGCGTGGGCAACAGCCTCGCGGACGCGCACATCCTGGAATTCCTGGATGCGGTAGTTGAACGCCAGATAACCGGTGTTCAGCGCCGGGCGGGTCATCACGTAAAGGTCATCAGCAGCCTCGGCGGCTTCCAGGTCTTCAACCACGGCCTGCTCAAGCCCGTCAATATCACCGGCCTGGAGGGCCAGGAAGCGGGCGGAGTCATCGGGAATCACGCGCCAGATGACCTGATCAACCTTGGGGCGTCCGCCCCAGTAGTCGTCGTAGGCTTCCACGGTGATGTGGTCGCCTTCAACCCATTCCACAAACTTGAAGGGGCCGGTGCCGACACAGCCGACTTCCTGCAAGCCGTAATCAGGGCCGGCAGCCTCGATGGCGGCCGGGCTGGAGATAGCGAACATATCCATCGCCAGGTTCGCCAGGAAGGGCGCCAACGGGGATTTCAGCACGAATTTGACGGTGTAATCGTCAATCTTATCAACCGACTGAATCACGCTGTCGTCATCGAACCCGAACCACATGTACTCATAGTACTCGAAGACCTGGCTGTCGAAGTGGTAGGGGTTATCGGTGTAGCGCCAGCGGTCAAAGTTGAAGATCACCGCGTCGGCATTGAAGTCGGTTCCGTCATGGAATTTGACCCCTTCGCGCAGTTTGCAGGTCCACTCGGTGGCAGCCTCGTTGGGGGTACATTCGGTCGCCAGCGCGGGAACCGGGGTGGTGCTGCCCTGCTCGTATTGATAGAGCGGTTCAAGGCATTGTCCGGTCACGCGGAAGGATTCACCGTCGGTGACAACTGCGGGGTCCAACTGGACGGAGTCGCCGCCGCGCCCGAAGATGAATACACTGGCTTCCGCGGGTGCCTCTTCGGCCGGGGCCTCCTCGGCAGGAGCCTCTTCGGCGGGTGCTTCTTCAGCGGGTGCTTCTTCGGCAGGCTGCTCGGCCGCGGGCTGTTCCTCAACAGGGGCCTGCGTAGGCTCGGCGCCGCCGCAGGCGACCAGCACCATACTCAGAACAACCACGAGCGACAGGACAATAAAAAGGGTTTTGTGCTTCATACTTCTTCCTCCAAAAGATGTTGATTTGAAAAACTGAATTTAGGGTTGCGAATATCGTAGGCCAGGAATTTGTATCGTTCAACACCTCCTTCCTTGCAGGTATTTGTTGCGACTTTCGCATTATAAATCAAGACCGCGTAATTTGGGAATTTTCAGCAAAAATTGGTGCAGGCAAAAGATGTAGAACAACGATGTTTTCCCCCCACCCAACCCTCCCCCCATCGGGGGGAGGGTAAGGGAGGGGGGAAGAAGCAATGTTCTTGCGACTGCCAATTCCTGCAACATCTGCCTGCACCCCCCACCCT
>Ga0256914_1001646_pt1 | contig 19670 bp, 19 predicted proteins | sample HulkmetaG_FD_191571 | JGI IMG/M metagenome (GOLD analysis project Ga0256914, IMG submission 191571) | Hydrothermal chimney microbial communities from Main Endeavour vent field at the Juan de Fuca Ridge, Pacific Ocean - Hulk | ecosystem: Environmental > Aquatic > Marine > Hydrothermal vents ... | reverse complement strand
TGCATTTGAGTTATAAAAGGGTGTCTTAAAATTATAAAATGGTGTTTTAAGTCCTTATAAACCCCTAAATTTCGGACTTTAAAAGGGGTCTACAGCTTATATAGCTCTTACAATTAAAGAGACTGGTATTCTCGGGTATATCGATGTGGAAGAGTTGGAATTACTAAAAAAAATAGATAAACTGTATGTTTACGATGTTGATATAGCCATCTGCATACATCAATAGTTATGGAATTTATAGAGGTTATAAAATGAGGTTAATCCTCCTGAGAACAGGTAGAATAAGAAGATAAAATTTACACAGAACTCTATTAAATTTAGCTATAATAGCTGTTATTATTGAGTTTGAGCATATATAAGGAGAGGGTTTTGAAATTTTTATTAGGTTTAGTTTTTATGGTTCTGTCATCTGTTAATATAACAGCAGATGATAGAGCTTTAGTTCAAGTTTTTAAAAAGATGAAGAGTGAGCCAAGGGTGGCTTTGGTAATTGGAAATAATAATTATCAAAAACCATTTTCTAGTTTGAATAATACTATAAATGATGCAAAAGCGATGAAAAATATCTTGGAGACAAGAGGATTTAAAGTTATTTATAAGACTAATGTTACAAAAAGAGAGTTTGACGAAAGTTTAGAAGAGTTTTATCAAGAGATAAGAAGAGGTTCTATGGGGCTTCTATATTTTTCTGGTCATGGATTGGAGTCTAATGGAGATAATTATCTTATCCCAATAGATGCTAAGATAAAAGCAAAAAGTGATACACAATATGAAGCTATTGCACTAAACAAAGTTACAGCACGAATGCAATCAGAAAACGATAAATTAAATATTGTAATATTGGATGCTTGTAGAAATGACCCCTTTGCAAAAGCTATGGGAGTTGGAGGATTGGCAAAAGCAGAACCACCAGTTGGGCTATTTGTCTCTTATGCTACAAAAGCAGGAAAGGTCTCTAGTGATGGCAGATTAGGAGGAAATGGACTTTTTACTACCTATCTAATCAAATATATGCAAGAGCCTTTGAGTTTTAAAGATGTTTTTCAAAAGGCTAGAGAAGCTGTTTATAAAGCTTCAAATAAGGCACAATTTCCTGCTATTTATGATAATACTATTAATGTGAATTTTTATTTTACTTTGCCAAATATGAAACAAAAAGAAGATGTTGTAGTTACTCCTGTAGCTAATGATATATCAGATAATAGTAAATTATGGGCTTTGGAAAAGGCATGTAAATTAGGAGATGGAGAAAGTTGTAATTCTATAGGTTACAGCTATGAATATGAAAAAAGAGGTTTAGCTAAAGACTTAATTAAGGCAGTAATTTTTTATAAAAAAGCTTGTGATTTAAATAATGGTTGGGGTTGTAATAATCTTGGTCATAGTTATCAAGATGGAGAAGGAGGATTACAAAAAAATATATTTAAGGGAATAGAACTTTTTAAAAGAGCTTGTGATTTAAACAATGGAAGTGGATGTACTTCATTAGGTTATCGCTATAAAAATGGATTTGGTATAGAACAAGACTTATCTAAAGCATTTATTTTTCATAAAAAAGCTTGTGATTTAAATTGTGGTACAGGCTGTTATAATTTGGGATTATTATATCAATATGGAGATGGTGTTACAAAAAATTTATCAAAGGCTAAAATTTTTTATAAAAAAGCTTGTGATTTGAATTATGCTAAAGGGTGTTCAAACTTTGCGACTTATTAACTAAAATGCAAAAATAAAAAACCCACAATTTAATATTTTAAAAAATTTATGAGACAAGGCGTACCTTGTCTCTACTTCTCCTCAAAAACATCCAACTTTCCCTCCTTACCCATCTGATAAAGCATCTTCCAAATCTGAACCATAGCATCCTCACTCAAACTCTCTCCACTCATATCATAGAGCCTACCATTACAAGAGAGTCAAAATCATATTAATCTCTCTCGCACTTAAACCATATTTGGCATTAATAATAAGGTGTGACTGTCGTGCATGATTTCGTTTTGTTAAATCGGTATTCATTGTTTTTATCCTATAAAAATTAATAGCATATTATATTATGTTTTTTATTAATAACCCATTTATATTTTATGGTGTAATATATGGGCGAAAAGGTGTTTTAGTTGGGCTAAAAAGTACAATAAATGGGCTAAACAGTGTATTTAACCCCTCTAAACCCCTAATCTTCGGACTTTAAAAAGGGTCTACAGCTTATATAGCTCTTACAATTAAAGAGACTGGTGTCCTTTGGTATATGAATGTGGAAGAGTTGGAATCGCTAAAAAAAGATAGATAAACAGTATGTTTATGATGTTGATATAGATATCTGCATACATCAATAGTTATGGAATTTATAGAGGTTATAAAATGAGGTTAATCCTCCTGAGGACAGGTAGAACAAGAAGATAAAATTTGCACAGAACTCTATTGAATTTAGCTATAATTGTTATCATTGAGTTTGACCATATATAAGGAGGCATCCTTTATAACCACTAGACAGTCTGAAAAAAGAGAAGAGGTTGGAGCGAGTGGGGAGTTGTTGATTAAAGATGAAAAGTAAAAGGAAACAAAAATGATAAAAAAACTAGCAATTACAGGTGGAACGCATGGTAATGAACTTACAGGGGTTTATCTTGTAAAAAAGTGGCAAAAAAATCCAAACCTTGTGAAGCGTAGCAGTTTTGAGACGATAACTCAACGGATGAATGAAAAGGCGATTAAAGAGGTTCGGCGTTATATTGACCATGATTTAAATCGCTCTTTTGGGTTGCGTGATTTGGCTGATGAGGGGCTTGATGGGTATGAGGCTAAACGGGCAAAAGAGTTAAATGGGCTACTTGGTAAAAAGGGGTGTACGCATCCCAATGTGGATTTTATTGTCGATTTGCACAGTACCACTTCCAATATGGGGCTTTCTATTGTGGTGAGTAATGAGAGTGATGTTACATGGAGGGCGATAGCCTATCTCTGTCGGATGCAACCCAAATTGAAAATCTATAGATGGCAAGGGGATATAGAGAATACGTTTGTGGACTCTATTGCACCTCATGGGTTTGCTATTGAGGTGGGGGCTGTACCTCAGGGGGTGTTGAGGGCTGATTTGTTTTTGGAGACAGAGGCATTGGTCTATCATCTTTTGGATTTTGTGGAGAGAGAGAACAGGGGCGAAGAGATAGAGTTGGTTGATGAGGTGGAGGTGTATGAGCATGAGGTGCTAGTAGACTACCCCCGTGATGAGGAGGGGGATATTGTGGCGATGGTGCATCAGGATAGACAGGGGGGCGATTTTACCCTTATCAAAGAGGGCGACCCTCTCTTTTTGACGCTTGAAAATGAGACCATACTTTATGAGGGAGAGCCACGATATACACTTTTTGTGAATGAGTCTGCCTATTATGAAAAAGGGTTTGCGATGACGTTGGCAAAAAAATTAAGGGTAGTGACATAGTGAATGTTTTAAAATATTAAATATGATAGTCTATATACTTAATAATATTTTAAATAATTAAATTTAATATAATATCTTGAATAATTTTTAACTTTTTCCCAAAAACCTCTGTTTTTTTATTTTTTAATACACATTTAACTTGTATTATAGATTAAGATAAATTTTTAAGGGAGATTCATTATGCACAATTTAGAGGTAAACAGAACAAAAAAACATAACGATATGTTGGCTAAAGGTTATACGGATATAGCTAATTTATATAGAAGGGAGTATAAATATACAGAATCTGAACTCTTCTATAACAAGGCATTGAAAGTTTATAAAAAACTGCCCAAAGAGGATTTTTATAAATCTCAAATGAAGGTCTTGAATATCTATCATCATCTTTCGGTGATATGCAATGCTAAAAATAAATTCAAAGAGACCAAAAATGCGTATAAGGGAGCATTGAAGATATATAAGCGTTTGGTCAATGATGAGTCAGATGACTATAGAGAGGAACTAGCCATGCTTCTTTTTGAGTTGGCTTCACTCTATTTTCGGCATAATCGACAAAATAGAGCAGGGGAGTTGTATCTATTGGTCCTTGAAATTTTGCTCTATTTACAACAAAAAGAGCCTAAACGGTACAGAGATATGCTTGGGGCAACTTTTCATCATTTGGCTCAGATATACACCTCTCAACTGGAGTATATTGATGCCTTGTCGGCATATAAGGCATCATTGAAATACTACATTGTATTGGCAGAAAAAAATCCCTCAAAATATAGCCCTTATGTGGCTAGGGTTTTTAAGGGTTTAGCCTCTTTTTATAGAAAACAAAAAAAGATGAAGTTGGCTCAATATTTTCATCTCAAAGTTGTCGATCTCTATCATGATTTAACTGACTATAATGAGTTGGCGTATGATTTAAAATTGGCCTCTTCTATTATTGATGGGGTCTCATGCTATAAACAGCATACGATATCGCTTTATTATGCAGAGGCTATTATCAAAAACTACAGAGGAGAGAGAGAAGCAGAGGCACTGCTTGATAGACTCTATTTTTTGCGTGAAGAGCGAAGGTCTCTCTCTTGTTAACTTCTGCGTGGTTTAATTTTTGATGGTGGTACTGATATCAATTTTATTTAGGTAGTTATTAAAGGTTAAGGGGGTAACTGCAGTACGTCCCAACGCAAAGTGTCTGCCAGAGCTTCCCCATGCCGTGTGAATAATATAGGGTACACCTTTGTACTCTCCTAGATAGAGTGTAATATGTCCTGATAGGTGCAAAATGGTTGCTCCAATCTCTGCTTTTGCTTCTAGTTTGTCTATTTTCTGTTCACTGTTTAATCGGGTGAGGTTGAGATGTTGTTTGCCAACTTTAGATTGAGAAGAGGAGTTTCTTGGAAGCTCTACTCCTACTGTTGCATAGACCTCTTGAAGAAATTTTGAGCAATCCTGTTCTCCATACATTCCCCCCCATCCATAAGGGGCATGGATAAATTTAAATGCCTGTTGTAGAATATTTCTAGGGGTATAGGGAAGATACCCTTTGTGTATGTCTGATGTTTTGATTGTTGCATTGGTTATGGTGAGTCCTCCCTCCTCATCGCGTGTGGGAATACGCACCATCATCATATCATCAATCCCCATGACCAAGGGTAGCCGTACACCCATACGCAGGTGGTCATGGTACTCCCCCCTAATGAGTAGGGCATTTTTTGCCGAAGTGGTTACCACAAAACTTTTACTCTCCAGATAGTTTTTAATCTCTTTTTTAGAACCAAATGCTATATCACTGTCTTTTACCCAACCTGAGCTTAAGGGACTCATTCCGTAGTGCCATACGCCATCTTTTGAGGTGTGCAAGATTGCAAGAGGTGTTGCGATATCCAAGGCAGAGTTTTGGTTACGGTCAAAATGTATCTGATACTTCTTTTTTAGTAGGGCAATATCGGTAGGGACAATCTTCTGATGGGTATAGTTTACCGTAAGTGCAAATCGTGTGGAGACACTTTTTTTATGGAGTGCTTTTAGATGCATATTTTTACGAATATCTGGAAAAAAACTTCTCTCTACGGGGGTATCATCGGTAAGGTATTTTGTGCCTCTTTGGATGCTGTTAAAGGACTTTTGAATACTTGTTCTTACCCAATTTTTACCATATTTTTGGGAGAAGTCTTTAAAAAAAGTAATCTTGTGTTGTTTGTATGTTGTGAAGTTGTTAAAAATTTTAATTTTTTTTGGAGTCATAATGATTTTATCAGGGTTTTCAAGCTCTTTAAGCCAAAACTCTGCCATCTGAAGGTGACGATTTCTATTGACATGAACAATAGGCTGTCGCTCTGGACTATTTGATAGTACTAGGGTATGCTCATCTACCTCTTTACACGCAGTTAACATAAGCAGTATTATGGGGATTAATATATATTTTTTCATGGAAAAATTATAACCAAATAATTATTTTTCACAAAGAGCCATGGTTGAAGTTTTTGAAAGAGAATAGTGGATATACTTTCGTTTAATTAGAGATAAAATTTAAGGTAGGTGATGCAAAAAATAGGTTTAAAAATTATAAATACCAACTATATTTTAAAATATCCCAATTTTTTACGAATTTTAAATTTACGTACAAGATTTAACGGTTTTCTTTTAATTCTATTTTTTGCCAAAAAATCTAAACAAGCATCAACAACCCTAACACTTGATTTTCCATCATTGTAGGGGTGAGTTATATTAATAAACTTCTCTAACTCCTCCATAATCTCTTTGGGTTTTGAGAGAGCCAACTCTAATGCTTTTTCTATCTCATTGGCATGATGAATATTTATCATATAGGATTTAGGTTGATTGTTGTTTATTGTCACCACAGGTTTTTTTTGTAATACAAACTCAGTAATGGCTGAGGTGGTATCGCTTAGCATCACATCAGCTTTTTTAAAAAGAGGGATGAGCTCAGTGGTGTCGTAAAAGGTAAAGTTTTTGTTGTTAAAATTTTTAAATTTTTCAACTATCTCTTGTTCCATTTTAGGGTGCAGGACACTTAAAAATTGATATTTATCCAGTTTTGATAGTCGCTCTATCTCTTCAAGTACTTCAGGGTTCTTTGCAAGGCTTAGGCGTGTGGTAAAGGTGGAGCTGATGATAATGGTTGGTTTTTTATTTTTCGGGAGGGAAGTCTCTGCCTTTAAAGGAAATAATGGGTCTACTTTGCTCCAACCTGTCTCGACCACTTCAAAATATTGGTGTTTTTTTTGTAGCTCTAAAAAAGGTTTTGTGGTACTCTCTCCTTGGGTACAGTAGAGGTCAAAAAGTCCTCTAATATTAAAATGCCCCTTGGCTTCATTTCGTTTTCCCACAGAGAAACCGTGAAAAATTTGTACTTTTATCCCTGAAAAGAAGTGTGGTACAACATTGGTGGCCACTAAGACCACATCAGGGTGATAGTTCAGTACCTCCTCAATAGAGTTAAGAAGGGTTTCTCTATTGGATAGACTTTTTCTTGTCTCCTCTTCATCACAGAACCATCGGATGAGAAAGCCTCTTTTTTCTATTTCACTCTGAAGAGGTCGTCCAATAGGAATGCTGTAGGGTTGGGAGATATAGATAAGGAATTTTTTCATAAATTATTATACTAAAAAAAGTACAATTATCCAAATTTCAAATGGTGTAAAATATGGTAGAATATGCGAAAAATAATAATTATATAAAAGAGAGTAGATGAAAGTAGCAATAGTAGGAACAGGATATGTCGGTCTATCCAATGGTATTTTGTTGGCACAACATAATGAGGTGGTGGCATTGGACATTGTCCCTAAAAAAGTGGAGATGTTAAATAGGAGAGAATCGCCTATTGAAGATAAGGAGATAGAAGAGTATCTTCAAACAAAAGTATTAGATTTCAAAGCAACCCTTGATAAAAAGGAGGCGTACTGTAATGCTGATTTTGTGATTATTGCAACTCCTACAGATTATGACCCTAAAAGCAACTATTTTAATACTTCGTTGGTAGAGGTTGTTATTGAGGATATTATTGCGTATAACCCCAATTTACCCATAATTATTAAATCAACTGTTCCCGTAGGGTTTGTAAAAAGCGTTTGTAAAAAATATAATTCAGATAATATTATCTTCTCTCCCGAATTTTTACGCGAAGGAAAAGCACTTCATGATAACCTTTATCCCTCCAGAATTATTGTGGGAGAGCAGTCGAAACGAGCCAAGATTTTTGCCAATCTTTTGGCAGAGGGGGCGATAAAAAAAGATATTGATATGCTTTTTACCAACTCAACTGAGGCAGAGGCGATTAAACTTTTTTCAAATACCTATCTTGCGATGAGAGTGGCTTTTTTTAATGAGTTGGACTCCTATGCCGAATCACATCATCTTAACAGTGAACAGATTATTGAAGGGGTTGGTCTTGACCCTAGAATTGGGAACCACTATAACAATCCCTCTTTTGGTTATGGTGGGTACTGCTTACCCAAAGATACCAAGCAACTACGTGCCAACTATAAAAATGTACCCAACTCTATTATTAGTGCAATCGTAGAAGCCAATAGTACTAGAAAAGATTTTATAGCTGACTCTATTTTGGCAAAAAATCCTAAAATAGTCGGTATCTATCGATTGGTAATGAAAAATGACTCGGATAACTTTAGAACCTCGGCAATACAAGGAATTATGAAGCGTATTAAAGCAAAAGGAGTAGAAGTTGTTGTTTATGAACCTGTTTTGGAAGATCAAGAGTTTTTTCACTCTAAAGTTATCATTGATTTAGAGGAGTTTAAAAAATGCTCAGATGTGATTGTTGCCAATAGATTTTCAGCTGAGATAGAGGATGTGAAAGAGAAAGTTTATACCAGAGATATTTTTAATAGTGATATATAAATAGTGATATATAAGGGAAAAGAGATTAAATGGTTTGTGTAAAATATAAAAAGAGAGAGTTTGTCTGCATCAAAAAGAGTATACTTTATGGTCTATTATATGCATTTCTAATGACAATAACGCTGTTAAGTATGGACAGTTTGTATGCTTTAAGTAATGAATATTTTATTTTTGAATTTACAACAAAAGAGTTTCTTAATAAGATGTTTCTATTGACACTTTTTATCTCATTAATGCCGAAACAGAGGAGAAGAGTCACACTCTATTTTATATTGGTTCTTTTCTCTTTTTTTCAATATGTTCATTTTGAATATTTTGGAAAAAATATCAGTGGAATTGAGTTTTATCTATTTTCAACCAATATTCACGAAACATTTGAGACGATAAACAGTATGCTCGGTATGCTTTTTGTTCCTTTGATTATCTCATTGGGTGGTTTTGTTTTTTTATACTTTATTGATTTGAAAATTGGGAGTATCTCTTTTAAATATAAATACTCCTTTCCTTTTTTTCTTGTGGCTCTTTTGTGGCTTAATCTTCAGATGTTCTATTTGAGTAATATTCATCAAGGGAAATTGGAGCATACAGATAGTAAAAGACTCTACCCTACGACCAATAGACACTCTTCACGAAATTTTTTTGTAAGTCTGAACTACTTTACTTTTGGCATTTTACCTAAAAAGATATTGCATAAAAGAGAAGATTTCCCTACCTTAGATAAGCCTATTTTGATTAAGAGGGATTTGAATAGAACTGTTATTTTTGTGATTGGAGAGAGTCTACGTTATGATACTTTCTCATTAGAGAATAACAAATTAACGCCTAAGCTTCAAACATTGAAACATGACGAAGGGTTCTTTTTGTCAAAGGTCTACTCTGGTGGAACCATGACCAAAGTTTCTATCTCAACATTGATTAATCGTCTAAAATATCCAAGTGGATTGCCTCAAATTGCAAAAGAGGATAATTGTCTTTTCCGATTGGCAAAAGAGAATGGTTTTCAAACCTATCTCTTCTCTGCTCAAAGTAGTTTTCATTTGCAAATGCTTCGGGATATGGTCTGTCCTAAATATATTGACCAGTTAATACCTAGAGATAATTTTGTTAAGTATATGAATCCTACAAATTTTGATGAAGATTTACAAACACTGGTTGAAAAAATGAATATTTTAAAGGAAAAAACATTTTTAGTTTTACATCAAAGGGGTTCTCATAGTCCCTATAGAAAGCAGTATTCAAAAGCTTTTAATAGATATACTCCTTATGAAAATACAGCTCTTTATACCGATAGCAATCTTTATAATCTAATTGAATATCTTAATAGCACTCTTAAAAATGAGTTCTTTCTGTTTTATGTCTCTGACCATGGAGAGCTACTTGGTGAAAATGGTAAAAAAGGGCATGGTCACTTGATAAAAGAGGTTTACGAAGTTCCATTTTTAATGTATACCAATAGTAAAAATAAGAAGTTAAAAGAGCCGTTTAAATATATCAAAAATCATTATGATATCTCTAATTATATTCTCTATCTTTTAGGTTATAAAGCAGATTTAATTAGAGATGAGAATCGAACCATCTATATTCTAAATTCTGATTTAGATGGTTTTTCAGGATATGGTGTTATTGATGTAAATGACAGTATCGAATCACAAATAGAGATAAAGCGATATTAATTACAAAAGTCCAATAGCATCCCCTCTTTAACTGCTTGGTAGCTCTCTACGCCTACCAGTCGTTTGAGTATCTCTAGCCCAAAACATAGAGCTGTCCCAGGCCCTCGTGAGGTCATGATATTGCCATCCGTTACAACCATCATATCATCTCGGTAGCCCTTATGGTTGACCTCCTCTTTTGCCATAGGGTAGCAGGTATAAGATGAGCCTAAAACCTTTGCCTCTTTGAGTGCGAGAACAGAGGCACACATCGCCCCTACTACTTTTTTATCATTATAAAACTCTATAATCAGCTCTTGTACCCGTGGATTGTCTCTTAGAGAGTAAGCGTTGTCCCATCCACCTGCCAGAAGAATCATATCAAACTCTTCGGAGATGACATTTTTGATGGAGGTCTCTGCTTTTAGGGTGATGCCATTTGCCCCCAGAATCATCTCCTCATCTACATAAGCGATACGAACCTCAACGCCTCCTCTACGGAGTACATCAATTAGAGAAACGGCTTCAAGCTCTTCAAATCCTGTTGCCAAAGGTAATAATACACTTGCCATAATATTTTCCTTGTTTTTTATTTGTAAATATTTGATTGGATTATAGCAGAATTTAGATGATTTTATATACAATAACAATTACTAATATAAGGAACTTATAATGAACGAACTTTTTTTGTCTATCAACTCATTTTTTGAGATGATTCTATTTTTTGATATCTTTTTTGGAACGATGGAGGGGGCTAGTTTCCCCTTTGTTGTTGCCCTCTTAATTATAGGTGGAGTCTATCTTACGCTAAAGATGGGTTTTGTAAATCTTAGGATGTTTGGTCACTCTTTAGCCATCGTCCGAGGAAAGTATAAAACAGGAGAGGATAAGGGGCTTATCTCTCCTTTTCAGTCACTTGCCACAGCACTCTCAGCCACTGTTGGGATTGGTAATATTGCCGCCGTCTCTATCGCCATCTCTTTGGGTGGAGCAGGGGCTGCTTTTTGGATGATAACAGCAGGTTTTTTGGGGATGACACTAAAGTTTACCGAAGTGACCCTCTCTTTAAAATACCGAGAGTTTCTACCTGATGGCACGATTATGGGTGGAGGAATGGAGTACTTATCACGTGGATTAGCCGACAAAGGAATGGCAAAGACAGGGAAAGTAATGGCGATGGTATTTGCCTTTTTCATGATACTTGGGGCATTGGGGGCAGGAAATACCTTTCAAATCTCTCAATCACTAAGCATTATGCAGGGGCAAATCCCATTTTTAAATGAGTTCCCTTGGGTATTTGGTGTGATAATGGCAGGGATTACAGGGCTTGTGATTATTGGTGGTATCAAACGGATTGCTCATGTGGCAGAGAAAATTGTTCCTATTATGGTGATTTTTTATCTATTAATGGTCTTTTGGGTGCTTGGAACATATTTCACTGCTATTCCTGACGCGTTTGCTTTGATTTTTACAGAAGCTTTTACCCCAACAGCTGTAGCAGGTGGTATCTTTGGAGCAATGATACAAGGATTTCAAAGAGCCGTATTCTCAAACGAAGCAGGGTTAGGTTCAGCAGGTATTGCACACTCAGCATCAAGGGTTAAATATCCTATACGTCAGGGGCTAGTTTCACTTTATGAACCTTTTATTGATACCGTGGTGGTTTGTACCATGACCGCATTGGTCATTATATTAACAGGAAGCTATTTGGGAGGAACAGAAGCACTTGACGCTGCGATTGCTGCCAAACAGGGAGCAGTGATAACCTCTACAGCTTTTGGTTCTGTTGTTTCATGGTTTCCAACTATTTTAGGTTTTGCTATTTTTATGTTTGCCTTCTCTACCATGATTTCATGGGCATACTACGGAGAGAGAGCATGGGTTTACCTTTTTGGTTCAAAAACCTCTATCCTCTACAAACTTATCTTTTTAGGATTTATTATTATCGCCACCATAGTAGACACAGGCACAATGGTTGATTTCTCCTCTATTCTATTTTTGGCATTGGCGATTCCAAATATATTTGGACTGCTTATCATGTCAGGAGATGTACGAAAGATGTTAACGGAGTATATGAAGAAATTAAAGTCTGGTGAGTTGGATGATGAGGCGATACGGGATTAATATCCCGTATTTAACTATTTTGCTTTCTCTAAATATTTACCCTCAACAGTATCAACCACAATTTTTTGACCAGTTAGGATAAAGAAAGGTACTTGAACCACAGCTCCACTGTCAAGTGTTGCAGGTTTTTTACCACCTTGTGAGTCACCTTTGAAGTTTGGTGGGGTCTCTACTACTTCATAGGTTGCTGTCTGTGCGATTTCTACTGAGATTGCTTTCCCATTGTGAAAAAGGATTTCGGCTTCCATCCCGTCTATCATGAAGTTGAAGGTATCTTTTCCTACCTGCTCATGGGTTAGACCAATTTGGTCATACGTGGTGGTATCCATGAATTGAAGCATCTCACCATCATCATAGAGATACTGCATGGTAGTCTGCTCTAAATCAGGTACTTCAAATTTGTCACCTGCATGAACAGTCTTTTCGATTACTTTTCCTGTTGATAGGTTTTTGATTTTACATCGTACAAACGCTGCACCTTTTCCTGGTTTAACGTGTTGAAAATCTACCACTCTGTATGGATTTCCATCCAGTTCTAATCTAACGCCCTTTTTAAGGTCTCCCATTGAGATTGTTGCCATCTTTACAACTCCTAAATTTTTGATGAATTATATCATATTAATTTTATATTGATAAATCGTTTAGAATTATTTGGTATACTTTCGCAATTTTAAATTAAAGGAATTAAATGAAAAATTTTTTAAAAATTTTTATATTTTTATGTATGACAGGCTCTCTGATTTATGCTAATAGTATCGATAGGTCTATTGTAAAAATTTATACAGTATCCAAAGCACCTAACTATCAAGAGCCATGGAACAGTACGGTTCACCGTTCTAGTGGGTCTGGAAGTATTATCTCAGGTAATCGTATTTTGACCAATGCACACGTGGTTGCCAATCAGACATTTTTAGAAGTTAAAAAGTATGGAGATACCAAACGTTATCAAGCCAAGGTATTACAAGTGTCACATGATACTGATTTGGCTCTTTTGGAAGTAGAGGATAAAAACTTTTTTAGTAATACCATTCCGTTAACCTTTGGAACACTTCCAAAGATGCAAGACAAAGTAACGGTATATGGCTACCCAATGGGTGGAAATACCATTAGTATTAGTACAGGGATTGTCTCACGGATTGAGCATAATCGCTATGTGCATAGTGGACAGAGCTTTTTATCCATTCAGATAGATGCTGCAATTAACCCTGGAAATTCAGGTGGGCCTACCATCTCTGATGGGAAAATTGTGGGGGTGGTGATGCAACAGATTAGCCGTGCTCAAAATATTGGGTACATGGTTCCTATTGATGTGGTACAGCACTTTTTAACCGATGTAGAAGATGGTGTCTATGATGGATTTCCAAAGTTGGGAATTTATATGGAAAAGATAGAAAATCCTACCCAAAAAGAGTACTACAAGTTGGATGAAAACTCTGGTGGAATTTTGGTGGTTAAGATTTTATATACCTCACCATTTAAAGATGTGCTTCAAAAAGATGATATTATCACGGCAATTGATGGTCATAAAATAGAGAGTGATGGTACGGTTTCATTTAGAGAGAACCAATACACGCACTTTAAATACTATGTAGATATGCATCAATATGGAGAAGAGGTGGCATTGGATGTGCTTCGTGATGGAAAAAAGATTTCAGTCAAAGTAAAGCTCTCTATAAAAAAGAGTACAGAGCGTTCCAGTTTTGCTGAGTTTGAGTATGATAAGATGCCTACTTATTTTATGTTGGGTGGATATGTTTTTACCCCATTGACTCAAAACCTTTTGAACGCTTCAAATCAGCCTAACTTACCATTAAGATATGGGGCAACCAAGTTTCCAACACAAGACAATCAAGAGATTGTGCTTTTGTTAAAAGTATTGGCATCAACAATTAGCCGTGGAGATTATGGGGTTAGTTTCTGGAAAATTGATAAAATTAATGGTCAGAAGTTCAAGGATTTTAAAGATTTTTATAAATTGGTCACCACAAGCAAAGAGAAATATGTGATTCTTGAAGATAATGATGGTTCTAAAATAGTTATTGATAGAAAAAAAGCACTTGATATTCAAGAGGAGCTATTACAACGATATAGTATAAAAGCGACCAACTCTCCTGATTTAAAATAGTTAGGAGAGGGAGTTGATAATTTTTTGGGACTTTATGTCCCAGCACCATAAATTTTGTTGATTGAGATGTACTCCTCCTAACCATTTGTCTATCTGGTTGATATCTAACCAATTTATATCTCCCTTGATTACCTCTTTTCCTAAGGAGGTGATTTTTAGCTCTCTTCCTTCCTCCCTTGCGTTAAGTAGATTTTTATTTACCAACTCTTTTAGAATATTCCAAAAGAGAATATCTCCCATAAACTTAAGCTGTTCACTCTCTTGATACTGTTCAAATATCTCTTGTGGATGATGTACTCCTCCTTCAATAATTAGTAGTGCTTGATGAGCTGTACGAGAGAGACCATTGATGGTATTGGGGTACTCCTCTAGCATTCGAATGATACTATATTTTAGAAATGGAAGTTCAGATATATCATCGTCTTGTAGTCTAAACCACGCCTCAGGAGTAGGTGCAGAAAAAGCCGACCACGCTTTCTTTGCAATAATATAGAGGGTGTGTGAAACCAGCTCTTTGTTATAAAGAAGAAGCTCATCTAGCTCTTTTCGGGTATAGCTATAAAGGTGTCTCTCACAAGAGATATAGTAGATAGGAGTAGAGTTGTCTGCATATTTAAAAAACCAATCAAGAATTTGAATAAACTGGAGCTGGTCATAGAGGTCATTTTCAAACCAAAGTATGATTTTTTGATATTTTTTAAATGAGTTTAGTGTAGCATTTCTATCTTTAAAACTCTGATGTACCTCGTCAAAACTACCAAGCCCCTTGGTTGAGATATACTGGGCTCTGATTTTAGAGAGGGCTTCAAGCGATAAGTTTTCGGGAACAGGCCCCTCATGTAAAAAATCTTGCCATGGTAAAAATGTACCAGAAATCTCTGCCAATTTTAATTTTTTTATAATGGCTTCACCGTTAACTATATTTAAGACTTTATTCATATGTTTATCTCGATTTGTTATTTAATCTTTATAATCCATTATAACATAAATCAATAAAAATAACTATTAAAGTCCTAAAGTAACTTTGAGAGCTTAAGATATTGTTGATATAATATTAAACAAAATTTTTAATATATAAGATTAAAAAATTAAAAAGAAAGAACTAAAATTTATGAAAATAATTATACAATTTATTGTGCTAACACTTCTCTTTATATCAACGGTTGAAGCACGTAGTAACTATAATAAGTACTACTCAAACAGACACCTCTCAAAGATAGAAAAACGAGTAGCTTTAGCTTCGACTGTTAATAAAAAAGCGTTAAGAGAAGCATTTCGATTTTATAAAAAAAATAGATACAAGCAGCGACTCTCTAAACGATACATCGCTATTGCAGACTATACAAAAAAAGCAGGAAAAAAGCGTCTCTATATTATCAATTTATACAATGGAAAAGTCTATCAGCATCATGTGGCACATGGTAAAAAATCGGGTGCTAGAGGGGGACGGGTGTGGCGTTCTAGCAATAAACGTAACTCACATATGACTCCGTATGGCTTTTTTAAAGTAGGTATAAAAGAGAGGGTTACTGCTAAAAGAAAATATAAGTATCTGATGATAAGAGGTCTTCAAAAAAGTAATAAAAAAGTAGGTCTTCCAACACGGTTTGGTGGACGCGATGTGGTGGTGCATACTGCTGGTTATGTTAAGGGAGGAGGGCGAAGTTATGGATGTTTTGCCATTAAACCACAAGATAAGAGGGCAGTGTTTAAACGCCTCAAAACAGCTCTTCTTTACAGTTATACGGGAAGATAATATAAAATTGATATAAAAATTGATATAAAATAGGATAGAATTCCGTAATTAATTAATAAAGGGTTGATGATGGCAGTTAAATGTGCATTTTTATTTGCAGGACAGGGTTCGCAAAGCGTTGGTATGGGAAAAGATTTTTTTGAAAATTCAGAGGTGGCAAAAGAGATGATTGTGGATGCCAGTGAGCGTATAGGCATAGATTTTGAGACGCTTCTTTTTGAAGAGAATGATAATTTGGGTCAAACAGCGTTTACACAACCTGCTATCTTGTTGGTTTCAACCATTGCTCACAGACTTTTTACCGATGCTGTAGATATTAAACCTGTGCTTACAATGGGTCACTCTTTGGGTGAGTTCTCGGCATTGGTGGCAAGTGGTGCGTTGGACGCTGTAGATGCTGTTGAGCTTGTAAATCTTCGTGGTAAACTTATGGCAGAGGCGTGTTCCAAGCAAGAGGTTGGGATGATGGTCTCTTTGGGACTCTCTGATGAGGTTGTGGAGCAGATTTGTGAGGAGCAACGAGATGCAGGACTTCAGGTATGGGCAGTAAACTATAATGCTGATGGTCAGATTGTGATTGCAGGGGTTAAAAAAGATTTAGAGGTTTTAGCCCCTATTTTAAAAGAGGCAAAAGCAAAGAGAGCTATCTTGTTGGATATGTCAGTTGCTTCTCATTGTCCACTGTTAGAGAGTGCTGTTGACCCTCTCTCTGCTAAATTAAATGAGATGATAAAAGATGAGTTTATCGCTCCTGTTATCTCAAATGTAACGGCGAACGCATATTCTACAAAAGCAGAAGCGTTGGAGTTGCTACCTCAACAGCTGGTTCTTCCTGTAAAATATAAACACTCGATTGCAAATATAGATGCAGATGTTGATTGTTATATTGAGTTTGGTAATGGAAATGTTCTGAAAGGGTTAAATAGAAAGGCAACTAAAAAACCTCATTTTAATGTCTCTGATATGGCTTCCCTTGAAGCGACCATTGAAGCGATTAATGCACTCTAATATATATTTAAAAACTTATATCAATAAAAATATAAGTTTTAAGACAATGATATTTGTAATTGCCAATATTGCTATAAGATAGACAGGTGATCTGTTTATCTTCTCTTCAAGGTTCTCATCGTTTATTAAAAGTGATAGTCTGTTTATAAGTTTTGTTTTTATTTTTGTTTTCATGGTAATTATTCCTTTTAAGCTTTATATAGTTGAAGTATAAAATAAAATTGTATACAAATTATGAAACTAAAGATAGTTTGCTATAATTTCACAAAAAAAAATTAGGATTTATATATGAGTAAAATAGCTATAATGGGGGCAATGCCTGAGGAGATTGAACCACTGTTAAAAAAAGTAGAAAATGTTAAAAAAGTTGAATATGCAAATAACGCTTATTATGAAGCGACATATAAAGGTAAAGAGCTGGTCATTGCTTACTCTAAAATAGGTAAGGTTTTCTCCTCATTAACGGCTTCAACTCTGATAGAGAAGTTTGGTTGCTCTACGCTTCTATTTTCAGGGGTAGCAGGGGCGATTAATCCAGCATTGCATATTGGTGATTTGATTATTGCTGATAAGTTGTGTCAGCATGATTTGGATATTACTATTTTTGGTCACGCACATGGTTTTGTACCTGAGGGGGCGGTGTTTGTGGAGACAGATAGTAGACTAAGAGAGATTGCTAAAGGGGTAGCTTTGAAAAATGAGCTTACTTTAATAGAAGGAACCATTGCCACAGGTGACCAGTTTGTGGCATCAAATGAGCGAAAAGAGTTTATTTTATCTACTTTTAGTGCAGATGCCATTGAGATGGAGGGGGCAAGTGTGGCAGTTGTTTGTGATGCGTTAAATGTGCCATTTTTTGTGCTTCGTGCCATCTCAGATACGGCAAATGATGATGCAGGAGTGGATTTTGATGAGTTTATGGTAGGTTCTGCGATTATCTCTGCTAACTTTATCTTGGACATGGTCGAAAATATAGACCAATGAGCAGAATAGTATCCCCAAAATTACAGATTAGTAAAAAACTTCTGCGTGTGGCAGGAAAAACAAATGCAACTTTTAAACTTATAGGCGAGGGCGATAGGGTTCTTGTAGGATTGAGTGGAGGAAAGGACTCTTTGGCACTCATTCATATTTTAAAGTATATTCAAGCACATGCACCCTTTAAGTTTGAGTTTGAAGCATGTACTATTAATTATGGTATGCCTGGTGAACACTACAGTGACTTGGTGGAGCATTGTAGGGAGTATGAGATAAAACATACCGTGTGTGAGACCAATATTTATGAGATATCTAATGATACAATTCGAGAGAACTCCTCTTTTTGCTCCTATTTCTCACGGATGAGAAGAGGGGCGTTATATACATTTGCAGAGGAGAATGGCTTTAATAAAGTTGCATTGGGACATCATTTTGATGATGCTGTAGAGAGTTTTTTTATGAATATGTTCTATAATGGAACGATGAGAGCCATGGCTCCTATTTATAAAACCAATCGAGGATTTCATCTTATTCGACCTTTAATTGAAGCAAGAGAGAAGCAGTTACGGGCATTTTCAGATGATAATAATTTGCAACCCATTGGTGATGAAGCGTGTCCTGCAATGCTTAAAGATGTAAAGATGCCTCATGCACGTGCCAAAATGAAAATATGGTTGAAAGATTTGGAAAAAGATAGCTCAGGAGTGTTTAAAATGATACAAGCATCCTTCAAACACATACATGATGATACATTCTTAGACTCGACACGTTGGAAGAGAGATGATATTTAAAAATTTATTTAAGTATTTATAAACATAATAAAACTTTATTTTTATTATTAAGTTATAAAATTAATAAAAACCCTCTCTTTTTTCAGTATTATAGAATTTTGTATCTTTTCTTAAAGAAAAAATAGCTTATTATAAACTATCTTTACATTTTATTTTAAAGGAGAGTTTATGAAAAAAGAGATTTTAAAGAGTCTAATTGTGTCTGGTTTAGTAACAGGTCTACAGGCTGGAGGAGATATTGGGGGTGTGGTTTCATTTGAAAATCCAGATGTTAATATTGTAATTCCAGAGCCTGACTATGTTCCTGTTATGTCTGAGCCAGTAGTTATTCAAGCACCAGCACCCGCACCAGTTGTAGTTCCTGTACAAGCACCCGCACCTATAGTAGTTGTTCCTGCACCAGCTCCAAAGCCTAAGCCCGTAGTTAAAAAAGTTGTGCCAAAAGGACCAAGTAATTTTTATACTGTTCTTAAGGGAATCTCTATAATGGGTGATACCTATAACTGTAACTGTACAGACTCTGGATATGGAGCAGGTCTTGACCTTGGTTATAAACTAGGAAATGGTTTTGCAACAGAGTTGGGTCTTAGCTACGCTAAAAATGACTTAAATAATGTTTCAGGTGATGTATCACATAAGACAGGTTCATTGTCACTGGTTTATACTTATCCTCTTACTGATGTATTAGGTCTTTTTGGTAAAGTAGGATACATGATTGAAGAAAGTTCATTAACAGACAGCGATAATGAATCTGGATTGGTTTATGGTGGAGGTCTTGAGTATGGTCTTGGCGGCAACTATGCAATTCTTGGAGAGTACCAAGCTACTACAATTGATTCACTTCGTGGTGATGCTGCCTCTTTAGGATTAAAGTATAACTTTTAAAAACTAAAAAAATTAAAAACTAAAAAAATAATCTCAT
>Ga0256914_1001645_pt1 | contig 19681 bp, 14 predicted proteins | sample HulkmetaG_FD_191571 | JGI IMG/M metagenome (GOLD analysis project Ga0256914, IMG submission 191571) | Hydrothermal chimney microbial communities from Main Endeavour vent field at the Juan de Fuca Ridge, Pacific Ocean - Hulk | ecosystem: Environmental > Aquatic > Marine > Hydrothermal vents ... | reverse complement strand
CGGACTTCGGCGATGGCTTGCCGTACGATCGCTTTGCCTATGCCGCGGCCGCGTGCGGCAGCGTCGACGACCACGTCTTCGAGCCACACCTTCATGCCGGTGATCAGACGCTGGACGGCGAGGGTGTAGGTGGCGACGATCCTTCCCGTGTTGTCGCGTACGACGAAGAGCCGTGTGCAGGGGTCGGCCACCACCTCCTCGAGCCATTCCCTGCTGAGGGTGGTGCCGGGCGTGAGCTGAGGCAACAGGTGCACCAGGGCCTCCCACACCTCGTCGCCGGCGCGGGTTACCTCTTCCGTGACGGTTTTCATGGGCTTTTTTTTCAAAGATAGGAAATGTTGGATGAGGATGTGTCTGGTATCGTTATCTTTACGGGAAAAAGAGATGGAACATGCGGTTCTGATCACGGGGGCTGCCGGCGGTCTGGGGCGGGCGCTGGTGGCGATGGCTCTCACCCTGCCTGGGCAGCCGAAGGTGGTGGCTGTTGACGTGCGGGAGGAGGTGGTGGGGCTGTTTTCCGGGCAGGGGAGGGTGCTGCCCCTGGTGGCGGATGCCACGTCGGAGGAGGCCCTGCTGGCGGCGCGCGACGAGCTGCACCGCCGGCGATGGCAGGTGCGTTACCTCATCAACAATGCCGGCGTCTATTTCTTCCATCCCGTCACGGAGATGACCGCCGACTTGCTGGAGCGGATGATGGGGGTGAACACGCGGGCGGCGGTGCTGACGGTGAGCGTCTTCCTCGACGACCTCATCGCCCGGCGGGGACGGGTGGTGCAGGTGAGCACGTGCGGGGTGCGGCTGCCCACCCTCTTCCAGGCCTATCCGGCCACCAAGATCGCCATGGAGGCTTTCAGCATCTCGATGCGGCAGGAGCTGGCGTTGGTGGGGGTCACGCTGAGCCTGGTGCGTGCCGGTGCCATCGACACGCCGCTGGTGCAGGAGATGACCCGCCTGCCGGTGCCGCCGGAAGAGAGCCGCTATGCCGGGTACTACCGGCGTTTTCTGGAGCAGGCCACCCGTAGAGTGGGGAGGATGATCCCGCCGGAGAGGATGGCGGCGGTGATACGCCGGGCCCTCACCGACCGGCGGCCGCGGCGTCTCTACACGGTCAACCGCAATCCCACCATCCGCTGGCTCTCCCTACTGCCGCAGACGTGGCTCGACAGGCTCATGCAAAGGATGGTACGGTGAATCATCATCCTTCCGTGCGGGCAGCATCGCGCAGCTCCCGCAGCAGCTTGCCCGTGCGACGACGGCGCGAGATGATCCATGTTGCCAGCAGGGCCAGCAGGATCACCACCACCTGAAAGAGGATCGAATACAACACCGAAAGGAAAAGCGGTGTCCCGCGCGTGTAGAACCATACCCCTACCGCCACGGCCACGGAAAGCCACAGGATCACGAAAAAGACAATCACCATCCCCAGGATCAGGAGTATCAGCAGGTAGATGCGCAGGTCCTTTTTCAGGGCTTCGGTGAGCTCGCGACGGAAATAGCGGAACAGCATCCGGAAAGGCATGCGCCGCCGACCACCGAGAAAACGCAGGAGATGATCCCATACACCAGCCGGAGCGGCCTCCTCCTGACGGCCCTCGCCGGCCGGACGATCTTCGTTGCGACGCCGGTACGGTCCTTTCTCCTCCTGTGACATCCGCTTTCTTAAAATGGTGACCATCAAAGATAACCAAATTTTCCATCCCCGCCGCTCATTCGTCTTACCAACTATTTGTCTACTTTTGTCGTGACTCAAACAGTAAAAAGGTTTAGGATGAGAAGAGCGTTGATGTTCCTTTTGCTGGTGTTCTGGGCGGGTCAGGTGCCGGCACAGTTCGACCGCTGGTTCGAGTCCGGGACGCTGCGTCTGGACTATTACCACACCGGCGACCGGCACACCGAGGTCTGTTCGTTCGGCAAGCTGGTGGCCGAGCCATACTGGGGCGGGTCGCGGACCCGGCTGGTGGATACCTTCGGCTACGGCAACTATTTCCTCAAGGTGTTCGATGCCGCATCGCACCAGCTGATCTATTCCCGCGGCTATTCCACCCTCTTCTTCGAATGGCGCACCACGAAAGAGGCCGACACGGTGATGCGCACCTTCCCTGAGTCGGTGGTCTTTCCCTATCCCAAGGTGCCTGTGGATGTGGAGCTCCTCAGACGTACCTGGGAGGGGAAATGGGAGAAGATGTTCTCCTATCATATCGACACGGCCAATTACTTCATCCGCAGGGAACCGAGGGACCGGTACCCGGTGTTCGATGTGTGGATCAGCGGTGATCCGGCGAACAAGGTGGACATCGTGATCCTGCCTGAGGGGTACACGGAAGATGAGATGGACCGTTTTGTGGCCGACTGCCGTCAGTTCGAGAAGAATTTCTTCACTTATTCTCCCTACAAAGAGCATCGTTTCGATTTCAATCTGCGGGCGGTGCTGGCCCCTTCCCCTGCGTCGGGTGTGGACATCCCGAAGGAGGGGAAGTGGGTGCCGACCCTGCTGGATGCATCGTATTACACCCTCAACAGCGAGCGTTACCTGATGACCACCGATTACCACAAGGTGCGGGATCTGGCGGCCCAGGCACCCTACGATCAGATCTACATCCTGGTCAACAGCGACAAGTACGGGGGCGGGGCGATCTACAACTTCTACAACGTGGTCATCAACGGCAATGTCAACTCGGCCAAGATCCTGGTGCATGAGTTCGGCCATGGCTTTGCCGGCCTGGGCGATGAGTACGGTCCCGACGAGACCTACGGTGAGTTTTACAACGTGAAGGTGGAGCCCTGGGAACCCAATCTCACCACGCTGGTGCATTTCGAGAGGAAATGGAAGGACATGGTCCCGGACACGGTGCCGGTGCCGACACCCGATATCAAGAAATATTACAACGTGGTGGGAGTGTTCGAGGGGGGTGGCTACATGCACGAGGGGATGTACCGTCCCATGCACGATTGTCTGATGAACACCTTCCGCGGGGAGCGTTTCTGTCCGGTCTGTCAGCGGGCCATCGTCCGGATGATCAACTTCTATTGCCGCTGAGGTGCGACGAAGGGATTGGACCGTGTTCCTTCCTGTTTCAGCTGATAGAGTTTCTCTGAGGCGAGACGTACCGCCTCGAAGGCGTAGTGTTGCGACCGTTCGTCCAGATACTGCCGCATCTTCTCAGGACTTTGTTCGGCCAGCTGACGGGCTTTGCGGGTGATGAGCGGCACCATCCTGATCTCCTGTTCTTCGAACTGCCGTCGTTGCTGTTGCCACGAGCGGGTCAGGGCAGGATAATCCCGCCATGTCAGGTCGGCCAGCTGCCTGAAGATCCAGAAAGCCGACATCTCACTGGGTTCGGGTGAAGCCTGGTCGTATCCCGGCGGCAGGGACTCCACCCCGAAGAAGACGGGGACATAGACGGTGGTGAGTGAAGGACCCAGGCCGGTCCAGATCACGGCCCCGTAGTCGGCCGGCCGGCCGGGGGTGAGGGTGATGACGCTGCTGTGAACACAGCCGGCATCGGCGATGGCACGGGCAGGATGACTACGGTTGGCGGGGGAGAAGATGTTGTAACGGGTGCCGTCGTAATAGTCCCGCAGGACACCGAAACATTGCTCCAGGGAGATCTTGTGGCGAGGAAGATGGAAAGGCGGACGGAACGTGTCGCCGGGGGTGCCGGCGGAGAGAGAGCCCAGCAGGATGGCGGCACGCTGCAGCCGCAGCAGGTTGTAACGGTTGTTGCCGGTGCGTTCGCGGTAGCCGCCGCCGAACCAGTCAGCGAAAGGAAAAAGACGACCGTCGCCGTAGCCCTCCCGCAGCGCCAGCTCGCGCAACGGTGCCGAACAGAGGAAGTAGAGCGTGTCCTGCACGTCGACCATGGGCAGGTTGTAGCTGTTGGCCGCCAGAAAAAAAGCGTTGGGAGGGATCTGCATGGCGGCCCACATGTGACCGCCGCCGCTCTCCAGGTACCACATCTCCCTGGCGTCGGCGATGCCCACGCCGCTGGGATAGGCACAGCCGTAGCGGTCGTACAGTGCACCGATGATCTTGACACATTCCCTTGCCGTGCGGGCATGCTGCAGGGCGTAATAACGCACCCCCCCGCCCAGTCCGCCGGCGATGAGCGGGTCGATCTCCTCGGCACGGGCGTTCCTGTCCTGCTTGAGTGAGACGCCCCCGGCAATGGCCACACCGTACTCGTTGACGGCTACGGCATCCCCCTCGGCAAAACCTTTGTAGGTCTGCAGCACCAGCATGGAGCAGGCAGGAGCTGTGTCAGGAAGATCTTTCACAGGCAGCTGCATCGCCTCGCCGGCAGGGACCTTCACCAGGAAAGAGGCTTCCCGCCCCGTGAGATCGTTGTTGTGGGCCAGCAGCACCTCTCCCGTGGCCGAAGCCTCAGGACCTACCATGATCAGGAAACACTCCCGCTCCTGAGCCGTGAGAAAAGATGTGACAAAGAGCACCGGGAAGAACAAGATCACTCTTGCCTTACGGGAGATCCTGTCCAGAATATGGGTCGGTAACATTTTCTTCCATGTTTGATGGGTAAAAGTAGTGATAAATCACGGAAGCTTGTCTTCTGCCGCCGCGTCAGGGTGTCGCAGGGCTTTCTCGATCTGCCGGGCGGCCCGGCTGTCGCTGGGCCAGGGAGCGTCGGCCAGGAACACCTTTCCTTCCCTGTCGAGGATGAGGTAGAAAGGAATGCCCGGTATACGGAAATACTTCCTGAAACGGGCTTTTTCCAGAGGCTCGATGCGGTAGTGATGGCCGGGGAGACGGATCCTCTCCAGTCCTTTTTTCCAGCTCTTGTCGTCGGTGTTGGTGGAGAGGTAGAGGAATTCGACCTCCTTTTCTGCGAAGCGATGCTGCAGCTCCAGGGAGTAGGGCATTTCGTGCAGACAGGGCCCGCACCACGAGGCCCAGAAGTCGACGTAGACCACCTTCCCTCTGAGCGAGTCGAGCACCGTGCCGAGGGTGGTGCGACGGCCGTCGGGCTGCCAGAGGGTCACCTGGCGCAGGTAAGCGGGCAGCACGGGATCGTCGGGGACATAAGGCTGCTGTGCCCGCCCCGTGATAACGGCAAGGCAAAGAAGGACCGGGATCAGGAAGGATATCCTCCCACGCAGATGTTCCATATCGTTCCTTATTATGTTCGCATGACGGCGCCGAAGGCGTCGAGGCCGATGGCCTGACATACCCCCAGCTTTTGCTGTTCGTCCATGTGTTTCAGTTCCCAGCGGTAGACCTCGTCGGCCTTGCCCCACAGGTCACGGAACTGTTGGATGTAGAGGCGGTCGTTCTCCGGGGAGGTGTATTCGGCCGTGAACTGGTCGTTCCGGGTGTCGCGTGTGGTCCAGATAGCCCGGGCGGTACGGTGGAGTACCTCTTTCATCTCGTGGGGGACACGGGCGCGTACCTGCGGGTCGCCGAGGTAGCGCATGAGGATACCGCGGCCGGCGACGTAGTCGTTGCCGTGGCGGGGGCCGAAGCTGGCGGTGAAGGGGGCCTCGCGCAGGAGCCCGTCCGCACGGGCGACGAGGGCTTGCCGTATGCCGCGGCCCAGCGTGCGGAGGTAACCTTCTACATCATGGGAGAAAGTGTCCGCGACGAACGTCTCGTCAGGATAGCGTTCCTGCACCAGTCGCTGCAGGGGCTTGCGCAGCAGGAGCAGGTCGGTGAGGGCCGCCACCAGCATGCCCTGGTCGCCGCTCCACGTCCAGCCCTCCTCCCATGGAGGATGACCGCGGTCCTGGTAGTCGGAGCCCTCGAAGAAAGCCATGGGACGCTCCTGCACCAGGCCGGCACCGCCGGCGAAGCGTTTCAGATAAGCATACTCCTCGAGGGCGAACCACTGTTCGAACCAGCGCCACTGGCGCCAGGTCATGTCGAGATAGCGGTCGGCTCCCTCAAGAGGGGTCTCCAGGCTGGTGCGGTAGAGACGGGACGAGAGCAGCAGGAGCAGCACGTTGGTGACGGTGTTCTTCACCCCCTTGTCGTGGCCGGCGGCGTCGCCGTTGCGGCAGCCGTGGGGGACAGGCCGGGCATCGGGGGTGGCATCGTAGGCGTACTTCACCTTATGTTCCCAGCAGAGACCGGCCAGATGAAGGTACTCCTCCGCCAGGGTCTCCTCTCCCTCGTGCAGCAGATGACGCCGGGCGTTGAGGGCCATCAGCCCCCACCAGCCGAAATCGTCGGCCCACAGCCCCGAGAGATCGAAACGGCGGAAGAAGGCAAGGTCATCCCGCAGCATCGCCGTGACCTTCTCCTGCATCTTCCGTATCTCCGCATCACCGGGCCAGCGTGTCCGGGCCGCGCCGGCAAAGGTGAGACAGGCATCCATGGTGTTGCCGCGCTTCCAGAAATCGTTGAAGTCCCACACCTCGCTGAAACGCCTGAAAGCGGCCGTCACCTGACGACGCAGACGCTCGTCGTCGCTGCTGCCGCCCCGGCAGCCGGAGAAGAAGGTGAGACCGCTGCCGGCAGCGACCGTGCCGGCCAGTGTGGTGCGCAAAAAAGATCTTCTTTTCATGGTCGTGCGGGTTTTTCAGGTCTATCGTTCGCCCTTCCATTCCCGGAAGAACTCTTCAAGAAAAGATTCCATGAAACGATGGCGTTGTTCGGCCATTTTCTTTCCTGCGGTCGTGTTCATCCGATCTTTCAGCAGGAGCAGTTTTTCGTAGAAATGGTTGATGGTGGGTGTCCGGCTTTTGCGGTACTCTTCGGCGCTGTCGTATTGGCGGGGTGGTATGGTGGGGTCGTAGAGGGGGCGTTGGCGGTAGCCGCCGTAGTTGAAGGTACGGGCGATGCCGATGGCGCCGAGGGCGTCAAGACGGTCGGCGTCCTGCACCACTGCCAGCTCGGGTGAGCGGTAGGCGGGGACGGGAGCATGACCGCCGCGGAAGGAGATGTGACGGATGATGTGGAGGACATGGTCACGCACCTCCGGGGGGACGCCTGCGTCGTCGAGGATGTGGCGGGCCTGGCGGGGGCCTGCCTCCTCGTCGCCGTCGTGGAACTTAGGGTCGGCGATGTCGTGCAGGAGGGCGGCCAGCTCCACCACAAAAGGGTCGGCCCCCTCCTCATGTGCCAGACGAAGAGCCACCCGCCGCACGCGGTGGGCATGCCACCAGTCGTGGCCCCCCTCCGCACCGGCCAGGAGCACCTTTACCCGCTCCTCCACATTACGGAGCATCTGATGCCTCGACTTTTCAGCCATCGCCGTCGATCTCAGGGGATGAGGCAGCCTCACGGGGATGCCAGAGGGCAAACGTCGATGCACCGAAAAACAGGACCAGCAACAGATTGAAGAACCCGCCCACTATGACCGTATGGAGCGGGCCGGAGAGCAGCCGGTCGAGCGGACCTTGGAGGAAGAAAGGAAACAGGGGGAAGAAAAAGATGATCCAGCGCGGATAGAGCGTCCGGCGTTTCCATACGGCATAGAGGAAGAGGATCGAGAGGAGAGCGAAAAGGGGATAGACCACCAGGCGCAGCAGGTGGTTGTGGTCGCGTGCCAGGCGGGTGGCCTCCACCGGGTCGAGGCCGTGAAGGACGGCCAGCCGTGCCGTCAAAGCTATGGCCATGTAATGGGCATGGATGACACCATAGGCGACCAGGATGGCTGCAAAAAAGGCCGTGACCGGCCGGCGCACCCACACAGGGGCGGGCCGAAAAGCCAGATACATCTGTACAGCCCCGGCCAGGTAAGCCCAGGCCGCCAGCAACGCGAAAAGGGTGCTCAGACGCAACCGCCACACCGCCACATGCGACATGTTACGCAACAGATCGGTGGAGACGGGGTCGTAATACAACAGCATGTCGCCGGAAAAAAGAAGCAGACCCCCCGCCAGGCCCGCCAGCCCCGTAAATCGTATGGCCCTATCGTTCATGATCGTGTGCGTGATCACTCAAAAATACACCAAAAAAAAGTATGAGAAAAGAAAAAGGGAAAGAGACCGGTGGGCAGACCCTTGAAAGGACGGATCGTTCTGGAAATGATCGGGAAAAAGATTACTTTTGAGAGAGTGTTTTCAAACAGATCAGGCATATGGATTTCAGGTACGGAACAGAGAGACTGACGGTGGCGAAGGTGTTTGCCCTGGCAGAGGGAAAGATGAAGGGGATGCTGGACGGGGAGGCTTTGCAGCGCATCGATCGTTCACGGGCGGAGGTGGAGGTGATGGCTGCCTCCGACCGGGCGGTCTACGGGGTGAACACCGGTTTCGGGCCATTGGTGGATGTGAAGGTGTCGCCCGAGGAGACCAGCCGCTTGCAGGAGAACCTGCTGATGACCCACGCGGTGGGGGTGGGGGAGCCCATTGACCCTTTTCTCTCGAAGATCATGATGGTTTGCAAGGTGCAGGCTCTGGCGCAGGGTTTTTCCGGCATACGCAGAGAGGTGGTGGAGCGGGTGATCTATTTCATCGAGCATGATCTTCTGCCGGTGGTACCTTCGCAGGGGTCGGTGGGGGCGTCGGGCGACCTGGCGCCGCTGGCCCATCTCTTCCTGCCGTTGCTGGGAGAAGGCTTTTTCCATGGTGAGGAGGGGCCCCGTCCGGCACGGGAGGTGCTGCGGGAGCATGGCTTGAAGCCTTTGCGGCTGCATGCCAAGGAGGGGCTGGCCCTCATCAACGGCACGCAGTTCATCCTGGCCCATGCCGTGGCGGGGCTGGAGCGGATGGCTTACCTGCTCGACCTGGCCGACCTGGCGGGGGCGATGAGCCTGGAAGGGTTCGAGGGGAGCTCGTCGCCTTTCCGGGAGGAGCTGCACCGTATCCGTCCCTATCGCGGCACGCAGGAGGTGGCGGCACATATGCGGGCGCTGCTGGAAGGCTCCGGCATCATCGAGTCGCACAGGAACTGCGGCAGGGTGCAGGACCCCTACTCGCTGCGGTGCATCCCGCAGGTGCACGGTGCCTCACGCAACGCGTGGCACCACCTGCACGAGCTGGTGGAGACGGAGCTCAACGCCGTGACCGACAACCCTGTCATCCTCAGCGACGACGAAGCCGTCTCGGGAGGCAACTTCCACGGCGAGCCGCTGGCCCTGGCCCTCGACTATGCCGCGCTGGCAGCGGCCGAGCTGGGCAATATCTCCGACCGGCGCTGTTACCTGCTGCTGGAAGGAAGGTTTGGCCTGCCGCGGCTGCTCACCCCCAACGGCGGCCTCAACTCCGGCTATATGATCCCACAGTATACCACCGCCGCCCTGGTCACCGAGAACAAGATGCTCTGCACCCCCACCTCGGCCGACAGCATCCCCACCTCGCTGGGCCAGGAGGACCTGGTGTCGATGGGAGCAGTGTCGGCACGCAAGTTCCTCCGGGTGCTCGACAATGTGGAGAAGATCCTGGCCATCGAACTGATGTACGCCGCACAGGCCATCGACTTCCGCCGCCCCCTGGTCTCCTCGCCCCTTATCGAGAAGAACCATGCCGTTATCCGCCGCGTCGTGCCTCGGCTCGACGACGACCGTCCCCTAAAAAAAGATATCGATGCTATGATCCGGCTGGTGAGGAAAAGAGCTTTCGTGGTCCGGTGACAGATACCTCCCCGACACACAACCACAAGGCGTCTTTTTTTGTAAGTATCCGTTAAGTTATTGAGTAAGAACGGGTTGATATATGTCTACGTAGGGAGCTACGTAGGGTGATACGTAGCTGGACTTGTATAAATGTATGGTATACAAATTGTTGCAATTGTATCGACATTGTGATTGGGATAAAAGTTGTGAGAATTTTTTTCCTTAACAAGATTGTTGAACGAATGGTGAATATTCTGGTGGTATAAACCGGGGTGTTTGGGTTAATTAGCAAAAAGATAGGCGAGGGAGATGAGGAAAAGGAAAAGCGTATGGCGTTTTTGGGGGCCGTGGCTGTGGTTCCTGGTCTTTCCGTGGACGACGGTGGCGCAACGTCCCGGGATGCCAGCCTACCTGGATCCTTCCCTGCCGGTGGAGGTGCGTGTGGATGATCTTTTGCAAAGGATGACGTTGCAGGAGAAGGTGTCGCAGATGATGAGCCGTACCCCTCGTGATCTTCCTTCGCTGGGTATAGCAGGCTATGCCTGGTCGGGCATGTCGGCGCACAACATTGAGCGGGGTGATGCCTGTACCATCTTCCCGCATGCCATCGCACAGGCCTCCACGTGGGATCCCGTGTTGGTACAGGCCATCGGCACGGCTCTCTCTGATGAGGCGCGGGCACTCTATCATTCCGGTTATCCGGGTATGGGGCTCACTTTCTGGGCGCCGGTGGTCGAGCTGGCGCGCGACCCGCGCTGGGGCCGCACGCACGAATGCTATGGCGAAGACCCTCTCCTCACCGCTGCCATCGCCGGCGCCTGGGTGCGCGGCATCCAGGGTGATGACCCGCATTATCTCAAATGCATCGCCGCACCCAAGCACTTCGTGGCCAACAACGAAGAGTGGGACCGTCACAACGGCTCCTCCGACATCGACGAAGCCCTCCTGCGCGATTATTACCTCCGTCCTTACGAGGTACTGGTGAGACACGACCATGCCATGGGCATCATGGCCGCCTACAACCGTCTCAACGGTGTTCCCTGCATCGCCAACCGCTGGCTTCTCACCACGGTGCTGCGTGAAGAATGGGGCTTCCGCGGCACGGTGGTGACCGACTGCAACGGCATCGAAGACCTCTACCGCGGTCATCGTTACCTGCCGGGTCCCCGCGAGGCCATTGCCGCAGCCATCCATTCGGGAGTGGACATCGAGTGCGGCAATACCTTCGTCCCATATCTTCCCGAGCTGGCGGAGAAGAATGTGGTGGCCACACCTTTCATCGACAGTGCGGTGCGCCGGATCATGCGCTCGCGTTTCTTGCTGGGACTCTATGATTCACCCTCGCAGGTGCCCTATACGAAGATCCCCCTCTCGGTGGTGGATGGCCCTGAGCACAGGGAACTGGCGCGGCAGGCGGCCCGCGAGGCCATCATCCTCCTGCGCAACGAAGGGAGCCTCCTCCCTCTCGACACGGCCCGTCTGCGGCGTGTGGCTGTCCTCGGCCCGCTGGCCGACGTCGCCCTCCTCGGGGGATACACAGGCCGCTATTCCCACGCCGTGAGCCCCCTCGAAGGCCTGCGCAACGCCCTGGGAGCGGACAAGATCCTCTATGAAAAAGGTACCGACGTTACGATCGTCCTGCCCCCCCTCCCTGATACCCTCCTCCTCCCGCCAGAAGGTTACGGGGAAGGACACGGCCTCCTGGGCGAATATTTTTCCGATACCTCCTTCCGGGGTACGCCGGTCGTCACCCGCCTTGACAGCACGATCGACTTCGACTTTGGCAAAAAAGCCCCGTTGCCGGGCATGCCCGGCCAGTATTACGCCATCCGCTGGACGGGACGTTTCGTGGCGCCGGTCACGGGCGACTACTACCTGGGGGGTGACTTTGACGATATCTTCCGGCTCTGGTTCGACGGAAAAAAGGTGATCGACCGCAGCCGCAACCGCAACCGTTCCTCGGCGGTGGTGAGGGTGCACCTGGAGAAAGGACGGAAGTATCCGTTGCGTCTGGAGTTCATGCAGCTGTGGTACAAGGGGCGGGTGACGCTCGGGGGTGGGATGCCCGACCCGCACCGTTACGACCGGGCGGTGGCGCTGGCCCGTGAGGCTGATGTGGCCATCGTCGTCGCCGGCATTGACGACCGGGTGGAAGGGGAAGGACGCGATCGTGTTTTCCTGCACCTGCCGGGCGACCAGCAGGCTTTCATTGAGGCGGTGCTGGAGGCCAACCCCCGCACCGTGCTGGTGCTCCAGAACGGCGGGCCGGTGTCGTTGCCCTCGCTGCACGACCGGGTGCCGGCCATCGTCGAGACCTTCTGCAACGGCGAGGAGGGAGGCAACGCCCTGGCCGATGTCCTGTTGGGCCGTTACAACCCCGCGGGCCGCCTGCCGCTGACGGTATACCGCTCCGTGGACCAGCTGCCCGGCATCAGCGATTACGACCTGCGAAAAGGACGTACCTATCTGTATTACTCCCGTCTCGCCCGCCTCCATCCCGAGGCGCCGGAGCCGCTGTGGTGCTTCGGTCACGGCCTCAGCTACACGCACTTCTCCTATGGCCCCTTGCGGGTGGAACGCAGGCGTGTGGCACCAGGTGACAGTGTCTATGTGACGGTGGAAGTCACCAACACGGGTGACTACGACGGCGACGAAGTGGTGCAGCTCTATGCCCGCGCTCCCTGGGGCGAGGAAGGGCCCGACAGACAGCTCGTAGCCTTCCGGCGGGTCACCGTGCCGCGCGGCAGGACGGTCACCGTGCCCCTCACCTTCGCCGTCGACGAACTGGGACACTGGGACATGCAACATCACCGCCGCACCGTGGAAAAAGGAGAGGTGATCCTTGCCGTGGGAAGCAGCGCCTGCGACATCCGAGGAACGATCAGGATCGAAGTGCAATGAAAGAATATTTCCTTATCCTCTTGTGGTTGTCCTTGCCGGCCAGCATGATGCGGGCGGGAGCCCCCTCCCTTTTCCCTCCACACCCCGGGAAAGCCTGTGTCATCGTCTGCCGGGAAGCCCATGAGAACATCCCGGGGAACACCCTTGCCGGCAGCCGCTGCGCCTTGGATCGGAGGTGCGACTTCATGGAGATCGACATGCGCCGCACATGCGCCGCTCCTTTCTTCGGCGTTCACGATGACCGTATTGACAATCATGCTCCGGGTCACCAGGGCAGAGCGAACGAGAAGAACATCGCCAGGGGGACAAAAAAAGTGTGTCCCGCCGTTCTAATCCGTTTCTTCGAGAGCAGAAGAGCTGCGGCAATTCCCCTTCACCATACTCGGCATAAGCCGACAGATACGAACGAACAAGAACCACAGAAAAAAACTGACCCATGAAGAAATTCTTTTGGATGGTGGTGTTTTCCCTGCTGGCGGGGAGCCTGACGGCGAAACCCAAATATGCCGTTGCGCTGTTCCATTACAATTTCCAGTACGTGGCGGGGGATTACCGCATCGAGGCCCGTATCGTGCGGGAGTCGCTCTGGCCTGCGCTGCAGTTCTTCGAGAAACATCCCCGTTACCGTGTCGATCTGGAGTTCCAGGGTTACGCTATCGAGACGATGGCACGGGAGTATCCTGAAGTGCTGAAGTTGCTGAAGAAGCTGGTGCGCAGGGGACAGATCGAGCTGGTCATCGCCCACTATTCCGATCAGTTCTTCATCGCATACCCGGCGATCGACCTGCGGCGGTCGATCACCATGTCGGACAGCATCCTGCACCTTTACGGACTGCAACGCTCACGCGTCTTCTTCGGTCAGGAGATCCAGTATTCGCCGGGCCTGGCCACGGCCCTGAAAGGTCTGTATGACGTGGTGGTCACCAGCTCCGATCCCTACAGCTGGTACCGCGGCAGTATCCCTCCGTTGGTGCGGGTCGTCTACGGCCACGATGAGATCCTCGGATGGATGGGTGGCGGCGAGAAAAAGCTGAAAAACCTGGAATGGACCTGGTCGTTCCTCGACGACGGCGAAGTGTTCAATACGCTCGATTACAAGAGCGACTTTTACCGTGTGCCGGAGCAGGAGAAGAAGAACATCGGCCGCTTCCGTGAGCTGGAAAGGGAGGGATACCGTTTTGTCACCATCTCCGAACTGGTGAAGATCCTGAAGGATGATCCTGACTACACGATCCCTGTGGCAGGCTTCATCCCGGAGGGGACGTGGAACATGTCGGTATGTGGTCCTTTCATGTGGATGGGGCGTCAGCGCAGTGGGGTGGAGACCGACGGTCTCACGCGGGCGCTCAGCTATCGTCTGCGGGGAGAGGTGCTTGCCGCGGAAAAGATGGTGGAGCATGTGAAGGACAGGGTCGACCGCTCCCTCCTGGAGAAGGTGCTGGCATGGCTGCGCGAGGCATGGAAACATCTCTTTCTCTCGGAGGTGTCCGACTCGAGCGGGTGGACTCCCTGGCCGGTGGAGGTGCAGTACACGGCCAACGAGGTGGCACAGGCGAGGATGTATCTGCAGCGTATCTACGAGGCGCTCCAGGAGCTTCTTCCCGAAGCACCCCGCCGCTGGCGTGTGGACACCCGCAGCGGCAGCGTGACCACCCTGCAGCATCCTGCCGTCGCGCCCTCTTTCTCCGAGGACTATCTGCCGCTGCCTCTTTACGTCAGAGCTGCGGCCTATCACACCGTGGTGAAGAAAGTGGGAGAACATCTCTGGCAGCTCGACATCTCCTGCATCCGTCCCGCCGACGGTGCCGTGGAGATCGCCTTCCCCACCTCCGGAGAGGGGCTTTACTATTCGGCGGGATGCGGTGAGGAGATCATGGTGGAAGTGCCCGTCGACCTCAAAAGGGACCCTGCCCTGGCCCTCTCCAACGGCTTCCTGTACCTGGGCAACGGCTATACCCTCATCAAGGACTGCAGCGTGGAGCACCTGGCCGTCACCTGGAAAAGGAAAGAGCGACGGGCAGTCTTCCGTGAAGAACTCAATGAGAACAATCCGGGTATGAAGATGCGTTTTTACATCTACAAGGGTGACAAAGCCGAAGGACACCGCCTGGCCAACCGGCTCAATACATGGCCGGTCATCGAAATGTGGGTGGAGGAAGGCCGCGTGCGGACGGAGAAGGTCTTTCCCTTGCCCGAGGATATGACGAACAAATAAAAAACACTTCCATGACGTTGCACAGGAAAATGAGAAAAGGTTATCTGCTCACCTTGGCTTTCCTTCTGGCGGTGTGGCTGATCCCATGGCTGATGCCTTTCCATGTGGGCATTGTGGATGCCGTGACCCAGCAGGAGGTGGCCGGTTACGGGGTACGGGTACCGTGGTGGCGCGTGGCGGCGGAGCCGTTCCTGGGGCTGATGCTCTTCTTCAACCGTTCCCTCTATGCTCTCACCGAGGTGCCGTATGCACTGGTATGGCTTTTTGCCGGCTATCTGGTGTGGGTGGCGGTGCGGGGTGTGCAGCTGCGCAGTGTTCGTCTGCGGCGTCGCTGGTTCGGCGGCAGGATCGCTGACATCCCCCTGGTGGCAGGACTGCTCCTCACCCTCTTCGTGGCGATGATCTTCCTGCGTCTGCCGGGAAACACCATCGAGAAAAAAGGGGATGATGAGGTGCTGGTGACGACCCACTGTCATACCGAGTGGAGCCACGACGGCCTGATCTCGCAAAAAGCCTTGTGGCGCTGGCAGCGCCGCAACGGCTTCGACGCTTTCTTCATCACCGACCATAACCATCACGACAAGACGCTGGCCTTCGTCCGCCGCCAACGGGCCGGCGAGATCCCTGATGAGCCACTGGTGATGTGCGGCGAAGAGTTCTCCGGCACCAACCACCTCAGTCTGCTGGGCCTGCAGTACGACTTCTCCACGCGCGGTTTCTCCGACAGCGTGGCCGTGGATACCACCCACGCCCAGGGCGGGGCAGTGATCGTCAACCACTGGTTCGACGGCGAACATATGACCTTGCCCTACTATCGCGACCTGGGGGTGGATGGCTTCGAGATCGAGAACACAGCCACGGACAGGTACTACGACAGAGGCATCTACCGGCGTATCCTGCGCTTTTGCCGCGAGAACGGTCTGGTGCTCGTCGGCGGACTCGATTTCCACGGATATGGCAACGTCTGTTCGTTGTGGAACGCTTTCCGTATCCCCGGCTGGTATGCGATGGGACAGGAGGAGAAAGAGCGGGCCATCCTCGGCATCCTCCGTTCCCGTGACACCACGCGCATACGGGTGCTGATGTACCGTGACCGCCCCTATTATTCCAAAGCAGGTCTCTGGTACCGTCCTCCGCTGACGCTGCTGGGCTATTTCCGCACGCTCAACGGCTGGCAGCGTCTCTCGTGGACGTTGTGGACACTTTTTCTTGCCGGCTGGTGGATCCGGCGCATTTTCGTCAAGGAAGAACGGCGTGTGCAGAGCACAGGCAGGAGCATCGCCCTGGCCGCCCTCATCGCTTCCCTCTTCCTGCTGGGCATGGCCCTGCGCTTTTACCTCAGAGCCCCTGCCGTGAGAGGATACAACGACATCTATCCCGAATATGCCCGTCTTTTCCTTTTCATCGGTGCACCTTTTTTCGCCTGTGCTTTGCTGGCAACTGTCCTGCGCCTGCGAAGAGGACGGCGGTGAACCCTTCCTGCAAATGATCCCTGAACATGAAACCGAACGATCATGAAAAGATTTTTGTCCCTGTTGTTGCTGACCCTGCTCTTCCCTGCATCTCCGCTTTTTCCTCAGGATGAGATTGACCTCCCTCCCTACCGCGATGCATCGCTTTCTGTGGAGCGTCGTGTGGAGGACCTCCTGCGGCGCATGACGCTGGAGGAGAAGCTGAAGATGATCCACGGGGCTGAGATACGTGAAGGAGAAAAGACACCGGCGGTGGCGGGCAACACCCCTTCGACGATCATCCGGGCGGTCAACTTCCTCTCCCAGACGGCGGTGAACAAACGTCTTTGCATCCCCCAGCTGGTGATGACCGACGGTCCGCTGGGGCCCAACGGCAAGCACGGCTCGGTGAACTACTCGGCCACGATCAATTTCGCCGCTTCTTTCAACGACTCGTTGGTGAACCTGATCGCCCGCCATATCGGCGGGGCCACGCGCGATCTGGGATACAACATGTTGCTGGGGCCATGCATCAACATTGCCCGCACCCCTTTCGGAGGACGTACCTTCGAAGGTTTCGGCGAGGATCCTTATCTGGTCTCGCGCATGGCTGTGGCCTATGTCACAGGGGTGCAGAGCCAGAACGTCGTCACCTGCACCAAGCATTACCTGCTCAACAATCAGGAATGGAACCGCATGAGTTGCGATGCCTGGGTGGATGAGCGGGCACTGCATGAGATCTACCTGCCGGCGTTCCGGGCGGTGGTGCAGGAAGCCGGCGGATGGAGCATCATGACCGCCTACAATGCTGCCTTCGGCAGGTACTGCGCGGAGAACGAATATCTCATCCGGGATATCCTGCGTGACGAGCTGGGGTTTGAAGGGATCGTGGTCTCCGACTGGGGCGGTGTGCATAGTACGCTGCCCACGCTGCTGGCCGGCCTCGATCTGGAGATGCCTACGGGACGTTTTCTGGGCAGAGACTCGGTGATGCCCCTCCTGCAGAAAGGTGTCATCGGCCAACAGCTCATCGACGACAGGGTGCGTCGTATCCTACGGGTGATGTTCGAGGCGGGGCTTTTCGACGAGACCACCGCCGCCTATGGTGGCCAGGCTTACACTCCCGAGCGTATTGTCCTGGCCAGGAAGATGGCCGAGGAAAGCATTGTGCTGCTGAAGAACGCCGGGGCTGTCCTGCCCCTCGACCCTGCGGACTGCAGGAGGGTGGCGGTGATCGGACCCAATGCCGACCCTTCGCCGGTATGCGGCGGGGGGAGCGGCAGCAACAACGGTTATTTCCCCGTCTCCCTGCTGGAGGGTATCCGTACCCGGCTGGGTGATGAGGCCGAGGTGGTATACGAACGGGGCATCCCCGAAGCACGCAGCGAACTCTCGCCTGTACCCGACTCGCTGCTGCGCCTGCCTCCCTCCCGCGGCGAAGGACAGGGTGTATGGGCCGAATATTTTAACAACCGTGACGTGGCCGGTAAACCGGACCTCACCCGCAGGGAGAAGAACATCAACTTCGACTGGGGTTACGGGGGCTTCCGCAACCCTGAGGAGCCGGGTTCGCCCGATCCTTCCGTAATACGTACCGACCGGTGGTCGGCCCGCTGGACGGCACGGCTCGTCAGCCCCGGCGAGGGATGGTACGACATCGGCTGCAAGAGCGACAACGGCGTGCGTATCTATCTGAACGGAAGACTCGTCGTGGATGCCTGGACCGACCAGGCTCCGGGGAGGTTCAAGATCGGTCAGTACAGGTTCGAGAAAGGAAAAGTGTATGATCTGAAGATCGAGTTCTATGAGAACTGGGGCTCGTGCCGCTGTATTCTCGGCATGGATCCTTTCACGCCGGGCGAGTCGTCGAAGCGTGCCGTGGCGCTGGCCCGTGATGCCGATGTGGTGATCCTGGGCATGGGTCTCAACAAGGACATGGAAGGAGAGGCCAAGGACCGCGACCGTCTGTCGCTGCCGGAGGCGCAGGAGGAGCTGATCCGTGCGGTGACGGCGGTGAACCCCCGCACGGTGGTGGTGCTCTACGGCGCCACACCCATCACCATGGAACGGTGGCTCGACAGCGTGCCGGCGGTCGTCGACGCCCTCTATCCTGGCGAACAGGGCGGCCATGCCCTGGCAGGCATCCTTTTTGGTGATGTCAACCCTTCGGGCAAGCTGCCTCTCACCTTCCCGCGCCGCCGGGAGGACTCACCCGTCCATGCCACCTACCCCGGCCCGCGCGACTCGGTGATGTACACCGAGGGTATCTTCGTAGGCTACCGTGGTTTCGACAAAACGGGTATCCGCCCCCTCTTCCCCTTCGGATATGGCCTCTCCTATACCTCTTTCGCTTTTGAAGATCCGGTCGTGGAAGGTACGCCGGCAGGGCCGGAGGATACGATCCGCGTCTTCCTCACCGTGACCAACACCGGCAAAAGAGACGGAGCCGAGGTGGTGCAGCTCTACGTGCATTATCCCCGGAGCAAGGTGGAGCGGGAAGAAAAAGCCCTGAAAGGCTACCGGAAGGTTTTCCTCAGGGCGGGAGAGCGACGGCGTGTGCGTCTCGAGCTGCCCGTGGCCTCGCTGGCACGGTGGGACACCGGCCAAAAGAACTGGGTGGTCGACCCCGGCACCTGCGAGGTCTGGCTGGGCAATTCGTCGGAGAACATCCTGCTGAAAGAGACTTTCCGGATCAGGAAAATGAAAAAATGAGGGTTTAGGTCATGCTGCGTTGGTGGACACTGGTTGTCTTTTGTTCCGTACTCTTCTTGCCGGCCGGGGCGCAGGAAGGACGTTTTTTCCGGGGCGAGGTGTGGCAGAAGGCCCGGATACGGGTGGAAGATGCCGATTTCTTCGTCTCCCCGCAGGGCAAGGATGCCTGGTCGGGGCGTCTTCCCGAACCCGATGCGCAGGGTACCGACGGTCCTTTCCGCACGCTGGCACGAGCCAAGCGTGCCGTGCGGGAGCTGAAAAAGCAGGTGTACACACCCAAAGAAAAACCGGTCCAGGAGAATTACATCGGGACCTCGCATCCTCTCGGCAGCGGGAGGGATATTCTTGTGCTGGTACGGGGAGGATACTATTTCCCGGATACTGTTCTGCTCTTCACCCCGGACGACGGGGGTGAGCGTGTGGAGACCAACCAGCCTTCGGGGGCGTGGGAGTTCCACAAGCTGAAGGACCATTTTGTCACCTGGGCGGCCTACCCCGGTGAACATCCCGTGATCTCGGGGGGGCAACGTGTGACGGGCTGGAGCAGAAGAGGCCGTCTCTGGGTGGTGCCGGTGGAGGGAGAGGTGACCCGCCTGGTGGCGGACGGTCGTCTGCAGACGCTGGCCCGTACTCCCAACCGGGGGATGTACACCGTGGCGAAGGCTTCTCCCTCGGATCGGGCGATCTTTTTCCGTGAGGGCGAGGTGCAGGAATGGCCCGGCATGGAAAACAACAGGGTGGTTTTCTATCTGCGGTGGCACATGACCACCAACCGCATCACCGGCGTGGATCCTCAGGCGCATCTGGCCCGTCTGGCCCATGCCGATGCCGGCATCACGGTCATTCAGCCGAGGTACTACATCGAGAATGTGAGGGCGCTCCTCGACACGGCA
>Ga0256914_1001644_pt1 | contig 19688 bp, 22 predicted proteins | sample HulkmetaG_FD_191571 | JGI IMG/M metagenome (GOLD analysis project Ga0256914, IMG submission 191571) | Hydrothermal chimney microbial communities from Main Endeavour vent field at the Juan de Fuca Ridge, Pacific Ocean - Hulk | ecosystem: Environmental > Aquatic > Marine > Hydrothermal vents ... | reverse complement strand
CGCACCGGGTAATCCACGCCGACGGCCGCGTTGGCGGCTTCGCCGGCTTCAGCGACGTCAAGAATTGGTTGCTCGAGTTCGAACGCCGGACCCTCAGCCGCTGAGGTACTTGGCCACCGTTTGCAAGAGGCGCTCGACGCCGCCGAGGTCGTAGCGCTCGATCTCGGCCTGACGCTCTACCGGCGGCGGGCTGGCGGCGTCGCAAAGCCCGGCGCTCAGCTCGCTACCCAGCCGCGCCTGCCAGCGCTCCCGCCAGCCCGCCGGCAACCCGGCCGGCAGCGGCTTCTCGCTGAGCAGGTGGTAGAGAATGGTCCAGACCCGCACGGTGGCGTCGAACGAGTAACCGCCCCCCAGCGTAAAGACGATGCGCCCGCCGGTGTACTCGGCGGCGCCGGCCAGCAAGAGCTCGAAGACGCGCCGGTAAGCGCGGGTCGTCAGCAGCAGGTCGGCCAGCGGGTCCTGGAAGTGGGCGTCGGCCCCCGGCTGAACCAGGATGACGTCGGGGCGGAACCACTCCAGCGCCTTCTCCAGAAGCGTCTGAAAGCCCTGCAGGTACACGGCGTCGCCGGTGAAGGGCTCGAGCGGCCAGTTCCAGCTGTAGCCGGTGCCGCTCCCCTGGCCGATCTCGTAAACGCCGCCGCTCCCGGGAAACAGGTAGCGGCCCGACTCGTGCAGCGAGAGCGTTAGCACCCGCGGTTCGTCGTAGAAGAGCCACTGCACGCCGTCGCCGTGGTGAACGTCCACGTCAACGTAGAGCACCCGCAACCCCTCGTCGAGGAAGTGGCGGATGGCCAGCGCCAGATCGTTGTAGACGCAAAACCCCGAGGCCCGGTCGAACTGGGCGTGGTGCAGCCCGCCGCCCAGCTGCAACACCCGCCGCGCCCTGCCGGAGGTCAGCGCCCGGGCGGCGGTCAGCGACCCGCCGGCCAGCCAGCGGGCGGCGTCGTCCATCTTCGCGAAGACCGGCGTGTCGCTGGTGCCGAGTCCGTACTCGGCCAGGTCGGCCGGCCTCTCGCCGCGGCTGGCGGCCTCGACGCGACGGACGTAGCGCTCGGCGTGAACCCGCAAGATCTCCTCGCGGCTCGCCTGCACGGGCGGCGACGGCGAGAAACCGGGGTCCAGCTCGCGCAGCAGCTCGACCAGCATCTGCAGGCGCAGGGGGCTGAACGGGTGGTGCGGCCCCAGGTCGTAGCTCAGGTACTGTTCGCCGTAGATTACTTCGACCATGGTTTTTCGGGAGGCCAGAGCACCTCGAACCCCTCCCGCCGCAGCTCGTCGGCCAGCCGGCGCGTCTCCAGGGTGTCAACGCGCAGGACGTTGCGGACGCAGCAGTTAACGTCGGGGTAGGTCAGCAGCGAGTGGATGTTGACGCCGCGCTCGGCGAAGAACTGCGTCAGCCGCGCCAGCTGCCCCGGCTGGTCGGGCAGGCGCACCTCTATCCGGCCGCTGGGCAGGCGGGCGCCGGTCATCGCCACCAGGGCGTCGAGCAGGTCGATACCGGTGATTATCCCCACCAGCTCGCGCCCCTCGACCACCGGCAGGCAGCCGACCTTGCGGTCGCGCATCACCCTGGCGGCCTCCTCGACCGGGTCGAGCGGGTCGGCGGTCAGCACCGGCGTGGTCATCACCTCTTCGACCCGCGACTCCGGCTTGTAGGGCATAGGAGAAAGCTCGCTGGTGGCCAGGCGCAGGTCGCGGTCGGTCAGGATGCCCACCAGCCGGCCGGCCTCGAGCACCGGCAGGTGGCGCACGCCCTGCTCCCACATCAGGTCGTTGGCCTCGCGCAGGGTCGCGCCCGCCTCGATGGTGATAACCGGGTAGTGCATTACGTCGCGTACCAGCATCTCGCCTCCGTATTTTCAGTCTAACGCCGTCAAAACGGGATGTCCCAGGGGGCGCGGCCCCGCCGCCGCAAGCGGTGAAAGCACTTCACGGTCTCCTCCGAGGCCCGCGGCCCGATGCGGGCCATCAGGGCGTTCTCGATGTGGCCGGCGATGTCGGGGTCGTCGGTCCGCCACGGCTCGAAACCCACGCGCCTGTACAGATTGATTAGCAGCTCCCGGTAGGCAAAGGCGCTCAGGCCGGTGCGCTCGGTGTCGTAGTGCCAGGAAAGCAGCTGAGCGATAACCACCTTGTCGTCGAAGAAGCCGGTGGCAAAGGTCTCTTCCAGCAGCCGCCGCGCCAGCCCGCGGCCGCGCCATTCGGGCGCCACCTCCACCGCCCCCAGCTCCCATATCTTGCCGCTGGGGTCCTGGCTCCAGCACTCGAAGGGGTCGGGCAGCTGGAAGGCGGCGTAGGCGACGGTCTGCCCCGCGGCGAAGGCGGCGCTGACCAGCCCCCGCCCCTCCTCTACCAGGCCGACCAGCGCCTCGTGCTGCCTCTGCGGCGGCCGGAAGATGTTCAGCCCGGGGTGGAAAGGGTGCTCCCGCAGGCGCGCGGCCGGGCAGCGAATGCAAAGTTCGACCGCTTCCTTTTCCATGGCGGTTCAACCGCCGGCGACCGGCGGGAAAACGTCGAGAACGTCGTCGGGGCCTAGCGGCGTCGCCAGGCCCTCGAGGTAGCGCACGTCGCGCCCGTTGCGAAAAACCGAAACCCGCTCGGATAACCGGCCCTCACCATCATAGAGCTCGGCCTTCATCTGCGGATAACGCTCGACCAGCCGGTCCAGCGCCTCGCCCACCGTCCGCGCCTCCACTTCCAGGTGCCTGGCGCCGGTCAGGTCGCGGTAGGTGGCGTAGAGGTTAATCCTCACCGCGCCTCCTCCAGAAGTAGGCGGTGGCGAAACCGGCGACGAAACCCAGGGCCAGGAGCGCCAGCACCAGCCAGCCGGTGGAGAGGCGGTGGACTCCGAACCACCAGAAACGGGATTCCTGGGTGAAGTTGAGCCCGATGACCACCAGCAAGAAGATGACGGCGGCCACGGTCAGGTAGAGGCGGATCTGCGCCCAGCGTGACGTGCCTTCCATAGGTTCATGTTACCCCCGTCCGGGTATAATCGCCTCAGCATGAACCCCCACGACGAAGCCGTATTCCAGCTCATCGAGTACGAAGCCCGCCGGCAGGCGGAGGGCATTGAACTGATTGCCAGCGAAAACTTCGTCAGCGCCGCGGTCCGCCAGGCGGTCGGCAGCGTGCTGACCAACAAGTACGCCGAGGGCTACCCGGGCAAACGCTACTACGGCGGCTGCGAGGTGGTCGACCGGGTGGAGACCCTGGCCATCGAGCGCGCCAGGACCCTCTTCGGCGCGGCCTGGGCCAACGTCCAGCCCCACTCCGGCTCCCAGGCCAACATGGCCGTCTACTTCACCCTGATGGAGCCCGGCGACACCCTGCTGGGGATGGACCTGGCCGCCGGCGGCCACCTGACCCACGGTTCGCCGGTCAACTTTTCCGGCAAGCTGTACAGGGTCGTCAGCTATGGAGTGGACCGCGAGAGCGAGATTATAGACTACGACGAGGTCCGCCGCCTGGCCCTGGAGCACCGCCCCCGGGTGATCGTCGCCGGCGCCAGCGCCTACCCGCGGATTATCGACTTCGCCGCCTTCCGCGAGATAGCCGACGAGGCGGGGGCGTACCTGGTGGTCGACATGGCCCACTTCGCCGGCCTGGTGGCCGCCGGGCTGCACCCCAACCCCATCCCCTACGCCGACGTGGTCACCAGCACCACCCACAAGACGCTGCGCGGGCCCCGCGGCGGGCTGATTCTCTCGCGCGACGCCAAGCTGGGCAGGAAAATAGACAAGGCCATCTTCCCGGGCATTCAGGGAGGGCCGCTCGAGCACGTCATCGCCGGCAAGGCGGTGGCCTTTTTCGAGGCCCTGCAGCCCTCCTTCAAGACCTACAGCGCCCAGGTAATCGAAAACTCGCGGGCGCTGGCGGCGGAGCTGGCCGAGCGCGGCTACCGGATAGTCTCCGGCGGCACCGACAACCACCTCTTCCTGATGGACCTGCGCCCCGCCGGCCTGACCGGCGCCGAGGCCGAGGAGCGGCTGGGCCGCGCCGGCATTACCGTCAACAAGAACGGCATCCCCTTCGACCCGCAGCCGCCGCGCGTCACCAGCGGAATCCGCATCGGCACCCCCGCCATCACCACCCGCGGCTTCACCCCCGCAGAAATGCCCCGGGTTGCCGGGTTCATCGACGCCGCCCTGCGCCAGACCGTTCCCTACGCCGAGCTGCGCGAGGGGGTGCGCGCCTTCGCCCTGGCGCACCCGATGCCCTGAGCCGGCGGCGGCCAGACGCCCCACTTCCCACTTTCGAGCCCGTGCGCTAAACTGAGGCTTCGGGCCGGGAGTCCCGCTAATATGCGCAAGGTCGTCATCGTCGGACGCCCCAACGTGGGCAAGTCGAGCCTCTACAACAGGCTGCTCGGCCGCCGCGACGCGGTGGTGGCCGACGAGGCCGGCGTGACCCGCGACCTGAAGGAGGCCGTGGTCGAGGGCGAGCGCGGCCGCTTCAAGCTGGTCGACACCGGCGGCCTCTGGTCGGGCGACGCCTGGGAGCCGAAGATCAAGGAAAAGGTGGACCGGGCCCTGGCCGAGGCCGACCTGATTCTCTTCCTGGTGGACGGCCGGAGCGAGCTGGCCCGGGCCGACTACGAGGTGGCCGACTACCTGCGCAAGCAGGGCAAGCCGGTGCTGCTGGTGGCGACCAAGGTGGACCACCCGAACCACGAGGCCTACCTGGGCGAGCTATACGGCCTGGGTTTCGGCGCGCCGCTGGCGACCTCCGTTGAACACAAGCGCGGCCTGGAAGAGCTGGAAGAGGCCATCTGGGAACGCCTCCCCGCCACCGACGAGGAGACCGAGGTAGAGGTTCCCCCAATCCGCATCGCCATCATCGGCCGCCCCAACGCCGGCAAGTCGAGCCTGCTCAACGCCATCCTGGGCGAGGAGCGGGTCATCGTTTCCGAGCAGCCCGGCACCACCCGCGACAGCATCGACGTCGAGCTCGACTACGGCGGCACCCGCTTCGTGCTCGTTGACACCGCCGGCATCCGCAAGCGGCCGGAGACGGCGGTCGAGCACTTCGCCATTCAGCGGGCGCACCGGGTCATCAAGGAGGCCGACGTGGTCGTTCTGGCGGTCGACCCCTTCGAGCTGGGCGACCGCGAGCTGAAGATGGCCGGCGAGGCCCTCGAGGCCGGCAAACCGGTAATCCTGGCGGTCACCAAGTGGGACGCCGTCCCGAAAGAAGAGCAGCGCGAGGTGCGCCGGCGGATTCGCGAGAAGCTGGCCCACCTGGAAAACCTGCCCATCATCTACACGTCGGCGGTCAGCGGGCGCAACATCCACAAAATCTTCCAGGAGGCCACCCGCCTCTACCACAAGGCGCGCGTCCGCTTCGACACCGGCGACCTCAACCGCTGGGTGCAGCTCTGGCTGACCCGCACGCGGGTCCCCAACTTCCGCGGCAAACCGCTGAAGATTTTCTACGTCACCCAGCCCGAGGTAGCCCCGCCCCTCTTCGTCTTCTTCGTCAACCAGCCCGACTTCGTCACCAGGGCCTTCGAAAACTACATAAAAAACCGCATCCGCGAAGATCTGGACCTGCGCGACGTTCCCTTCCGGCTGGCCTGGCGCGGGCGCAGGCAGCGCGGCTGAGGCCGGCCTTCGGCGGCAGCGGTCGCCCGTTCTTCGGCCGAGATAGTTTCATTTGAAATATTTAACGTTTCGTACTATCATGACTGGCGTGAACGCCTGGCCGCTCCTCACCCGCATCTGGAAGCTACAGCGCGACCTGGTTCAGAAGGCCGCTCCCTGCATAGACGAGCTGGGCATCTCGCCGCGGGAGCTGATGTTGCTGGCCTTCGTCGAGCGCCAGCCCAACCCCAGCGGGCTGGCGCGGGAGCTGCGCATTCCCACCCCCAGCGTCAGCCACGCGCTGAAGCGGCTGGAAAACCAGGGAATGCTCGAGCGCCGGAGCGACCCGGCCGACCTGCGCCGCTTCAACTTCGCCCTGACCGCGGCGGGCCGCAAAGCGCTGGCGCGTGGCCAGGACTGCCTGAAAAACAGCTTCCGCGGCAGCCTGCGGCGGCTGGAGCCGGATGAGCAACGCGAGTTCGAACGGCTGCTACGCAAACTCACGGAGGACGAATCATGAACCGCACCCAGCTGCTTACCCTGATCGGCGTCTTTCTTGGCATCTTCCTGGCCGCCCTCGACCAGACCATCGTCTCCACCGCCCTGCCGCGGATAGTCCAGGACCTGGGCGGCATGGACAAGTACGCCTGGGTCGGCACCAGCTACCTGCTGGCCTCGACCATCTCCGTGCCCATCTTCGGCCGGCTCTCCGACCTGGTTTCCAGCCGTTCGCTGCTCCTCTGGGCTATCGGCATCTTCCTGACCGGCTCGGCCCTTTCGGGCCTGTCGGGCTCGATGGATCAGCTAATCGCCTTCCGCGCCGTGCAGGGCGTCGGCGGCGGCGCCCTCTTCGCCGTGGCCACCACGACCATCGGCCTCCTCTTCTCGCCGCGCGAGCGCGGCCGCTACCAGGGCCTCTTCGGCGCGGTCTTCGCCGTCGCCAGCGTGGTCGGCCCCTGGCTGGGCGGCCTGCTGACCGACCACCTTTCCTGGCACTGGGTCTTCTACATCAACATGCCGGTGGGGGCGCTGGCCCTTTACTTCATCGTCATGCACATGCCGCGCTTGCAGCCGGCCTCCCGCCACCGCTTCGACCTGGGCGGAGCGCTGACGCTGGCCCTCTGGACGGTGCCCCTGCTGCTGGCCACCTCCTGGGGCGGCCACCAGTACGCCTGGACCAGCCCGGTCATCCTCGGCCTCTTCGCCGCCGCCGCCCTCGGCCTGGCGGTCTTCTACTACGTCGAAACCCACACCGCCGAGCCGCTCTTCGACCTGACCCTGCTGCAAAACCCGGTCTTCCGCTGGGCCGGCGTCGCCCTTTTCTTCTTCGGGGCCGCCTTCCTGAGCGCCATGTTCTTCCTGCCCCTCTACCTGATTCAGGTCAAGGGCATCTCGGCCACCCTCAGCGGCCTGACCATCACCCCGCTGACCGTCGGCTCGATTATCGGCGCCGTCGGCGCCGGCCAGCTGGCCAGCCGCTGGGGCCGGTACAAACCGCTGATGATCGGCGGAATGGTCTGGCTGCTGGCCAACTTCCTGGTCATGCACTGGATAATCCGGGTAGACACGCCGCTGTGGCAGGTGCTGGCGCTGATGGTCAGCATGGGCCTGGGCCTGGGCCCGGGAATGCCGCTCTTCACCCTGGCGGTCCAGAACGCGGTACCCCCCGAACGGCTGGGGACGGCCTCGAGCGCCACCCAGTTCTTCCGCCAGATAGGCTCGACCATCGGCATCGCCCTGATGGGCGCGGTCCTGGCCGCCAGCCTGCAAAGCCAGCTGACCGCCAGCCTGCCGGCCCAGTTCCAGAACTCGCAGGTCAACCTCGACCAGATGCGCGACCCCTCCGCGTTCAGCAAGCAGATGGAGGCGGAGCTGGAAAAGACCCTCGACCTGCTCGAGGCCGCCCTTTCCGGCGACCAGCAAGCCAGGGAAAAGCTGCTGGCCAACCCCCTGCTCGGCGACGACCTGAAGCAGATGCTCGCCGGGCCGCCGCCCCCTCCGCAGTACAAAGAGATGGTCCTCAGCAAGGTCAGGGAGATGCTCGAGGAGCAGGCCGCCGAGCTGGAGGCGAGGATGACCGAGGCCCTGAACCTGGCCATCACCGAGGCGATGCGCAAGGTCTACCTGTACGCGGCGTGGCTGGTGGTTCTCGGCCTGCTGGCGACGCTGCTGATACCCGACCAGAAGCTCTCGGGCAGGGCCGGCTTCACGCCGGCGGTCGGCTGAGCTCAACCCGGATAGCGCTTAGCGGGCGCCGTCTTCTCGCCGAGACGGCGCTCGTTACCAGCCTGCAGCCGGGCGATGTTTTCGCGGTGCTTCCAGTAGACGAAGGCCACCAGGAAGGTCAGCGTGGCCAGCTCCCAGGCCGGCCGGCCGATCGCGTAGGCGTAGAGCAGGCCGGCGAAGGTGCCCACCAGGCTGCCCACCGAGACGTAGCGGGAAATGAGAATGGCGTTGGCGGCCACCGCCAGGCCGAAGAGGGCCGCCGCCGGGTCCAGGAAGAGAACGGTTCCCAGGGTGGTGGCCACCCCCTTGCCGCCCTTGAAGCCCAGGAATATCGAAAAGTTGTGGCCGAGCACCGCCGCCACCGCCACGCCGCCCAGCAGCCAGCCGTCGATGCCGGCCCAGCGGGCTATCATCACCGCCAGCCCTCCCTTGAAGACGTCGAAGAGGAAAACGACTATCGCCGGCCCCCAGCCGACGGCCCGCAGGACGTTGGTGGCGCCGATGTTGCCCGAACCGACCTCGCGGATGTTGACCCCGTAGAGCCTGGCCATCAGGACGCCGGCGGGGATGGAGCCGAACAGGTAGGCCAGCAACAGCACTGCCAGTGAGTACGCGTTCACGCTATGCATTTTAAGCTAGCTCGAGGCCGAGGCGTAGAAGCGCAAGGCGAATCGCCAGAAGGCCCGGCTCAGCGCCAGCGCCGCCAGCGCCACCGCGAAAATCACCCACAACCAGGCAACCGGCAGCCGCTTCAGCGCCACCTCGGCCGGCGCGGTGGTCATGAAGTAGACGGGGAGCACGAAGGTCATGAAGAGGCGGAAGGGGCGCGAGTAGGCCTGCAACGGATACTGACCGGTCCAGACGACGGCGCTCAGGAAGTAGACGACGTTGAAAACCTTGACGAACCAGATCGAGGTGGTGGCGAAGAGAAAGGCCACCGCGTAGGCCAGCAGCAGCCCCGCCGCCGCCCCCAGCCCCAGCCGCAGCCAGCCGCCGGCGTCGAGCCCCGCCGCCGCGCCGGCGTAGGCGATCAGGCCCAGGCTGACCAGCAAAAAGGGTAAGCCGACGGCGGCGAAGCTCTGGACGCTCATCCAGAACTGGCTGCTGACCGGCTTGAGCAGGACGAAGTCGAGGGTGCCGTCTTGAACCATCTCCGATATCCGCCGCAGATTGGGGTTGAAAACGCCGATGAAAAAGGAGTCTATCAGCGAGGCCAGCCCCAGCACCAGCAGCGCCTCCTGCCAGCGCCAGCCGCCCAGGTCGAAGCCGTTCGCGTAGAAGAGATACACGCCGAAGAGCTTGCCGGCGGCCTCCAGCCCGGCCTCCAGAAACGCCAGGACGAAGGCAGTGCGGTACTCCATCCGCGCCGCCAGCGAGGTCTGCCAGAAGATGGCCAGCAGCTTCAGGTAGCGCATCCTAGGCCCCCATGGCGCTGTAGTGGCGCCGCCCGCGCGCCCAGAGCCAGCGGCCCAGCGCGAAGAAGAAAAGCGTCCAGGCCAGCAATACCAGCAGCCCGTGCCGCCAGTCCACGGCCAGACCCGACCAGAGCGCCGCCGGCAGGTAGATGAGGTGGGGGAAGGGCGTCCACGTCAAAAACCGCCTGAGCGCTTCCGGGTAGAGGTCGAGCGGGGCCAGCATGCCCGAGAAGAAGAGGATGGCCGTGTACCAGAGGTTGTATATCTCGGTGGCGTCCTCGAGCCAGAGCGCCAGCAGCCCGACCGCGTAGCTGACCGCGAAGTTGAGCAGGAAGGCCAGGGTCACCGCCAGCAGCCCCAGGGCAAAAGGACCGGCGCCGGGCCAGGCGAGCGCCCCCGGGTAGAGCCAGACGAAGACCAGCGCCACCGGCAGCATCATCGGCAGGCGCACGCCGCGTTCGCCCAGGTGGTCGGCCAGGTAGTGCCAGGCCGGGTCGAGGGGCTGGAGCAGGCGGAAGGAAAGCTTGCCGGTGCGCACGTCCTCGCTCAGGTTCCAGTGGGCCCAGACTATCTCGAGCTGGCGCGCGGCGAAGACGGCGAAGAAGTAGCGGGCGAACTGCCGCTCGTCGTGAACCGTCAGCCCCCGGGCGGCGGCCTCGGTCCAGACGGAGAGGAAGAAAAAGGGAATGACGCCGCTGAGCATCCAGAAAAATATCTCACCGCGATACTCCATCATGTAGGCAAAGTAGACCGCCAGCAGCGTCCGCGCCTTGCGCCAGACCCGGATCACTACAACCTCCCCTCGCGGAAGACCCGCCCGATTACCTCTTCCAGCGGCGGCTCGGTCACGCTCAGATCGCGGACCGGGTAGGCGGCCAGCAAACCGGCCACCGCCCGCGGCAGCTCCCCCTTGCGCACCAGCAACCGCGCCGACCGCCCGCGCGCCTCCTCCACCTCGCCGTAGGCCGCCAGGCCGGCGGCGTCGGCCTCCGCGGCCAGCTCCAGGCGCACCTCCTTATAGGGGGCAAAGCGCTCCATCAGCTCGGGCAGACCGCCGTCGTAGAGCAGGCGGCCCTCGTGAATCAGCATCACCCGGCCGGCCAGGGCCTCGATGTCGGCCATGTAGTGACTGGTCAGCAGAATGGTCGCCTCGCGCCGGCGCCGGTACCCGTCCAGAAAACGGCGCACCGCCGTCTGGGCGTTGACGTCGAGCCCCAGCGTCGGCTCGTCGAGAAAGAGCAGGCGCGGCAGGTGAAAGAGCGAGGCCATCAGCTCGGCCTTCATCCGCTGGCCCAGGCTCAGCTTGCGCACCGGCTGGGTAAGAATTTCCTCGATTTCCAGCAGTTCGGCGAACTCGCGGGTGCGGCGGCGGGCCGTAGCCGGGTCTATCTCGTAGACGGCGGCGTTTATCCGCAGCGAGTCGAGCACCGGCAGGTCCCAGATGAGCTGCTGCTTGTTACCCATCACCAGCGTGATCTGGCGCAGAAAGCCCGGGCGCCGCTCGAAGGGCTCGTAGCCCAGCACCCGCACCTCTCCAGAGCTCGGCTGCAGGAGGCCGGCCAGCATCTTCAGGGTGGTCGTCTTGCCGGCTCCGTTGGGCCCCAAGAACCCGACTATCTCCCCCGGCTCTATCCGGAAGCTAACGCCGTCCACCGCCAGAATCCGCCGGTAGCGGCGGCGGACGAAGTGGCGCAGCGTTCCCGCCAGCCCCGGCTCCTTGTCGGCCACCAGGTAAACCTTGCCGAGATCCCGGGCGCAGACCGCCGGCTCTAGCGCTTTTGCCACAGCGGTTCCGCGACGTCCTGCCGCTGGTTGAGCCAGCGGGCCGCGGTAAAGAGCAGGTCGGAGAGACGGTTCAGGTAGCGGAGCACCTCGGGGTTCACCTTCTCCCGCCGCGCCAGCGCCACCGCCCGGCGCTCGGCGCGGCGGACCACCGCCCGCGCCACCTGCAAAGCGGCCGCCGCCGGGTGGCCGCCGGGGAGAACGAAGCCGGTCAGGGGCGGGCCGTCGTTCGTGTAAAAGTCGGTTCGCTCTTCCAGGTAAACGACGTCGGCGGCGGTAATCCGCCGGACTTTCTCCTCGCCGCGGCTGCCGAAACGGGTGGCCAGGTCGGCCCCCAGGTCGAAGAGGTCGTTTTGAATCCGCAGCAGGTCGGCCTTCAGGGCGTCGCTGCTGCCAGGCAGCAGGCTGCGGGCGAAACCCAGCTGGCTGCCGGCCTCGTCCACCTCGCCGACCGTCTCGATTCGCGGCGAATCCTTGGCGACGCGCTCGCCGCCGTAGAGACTGGTTTCGCCGCCGTCACCGGTCCGGGTGTAAATCTTCATGTCTCCAGTCTAGCCGCCGCCACCTAAGCGGTGCAGGCCCGCCTTTGGCGGGCCTGCGGAGGGAGGGATCTCTTACTAGAGCTCTTGGGCGCAGCAGAGTTAATTTACACCGGCCACCGGGGACAGGTGTCCCTCGGCGGCCATTTGCACTCCCGTTGGCGACGTGTTTACTCTAGATTATGCGCCCGACCTGGCTGGAAATCAGCCTCTCCGCTTTAACGCATAACTATGAGCTATTGCGTTCCCGCGCCCCCGGCGCGCGCCTGATAGCGGTGGTCAAGGCCAACGCCTACGGCCACGGAGCCGAACGGGTGGCCGGCCACCTGCGCAGCCTGGGGGTCGGCTACTTCGCGGTGGCCACCACCGGCGAAGCCGCCGCCCTGAGAAGCGCCGGCATCGACGAGCCGATCCTCCTCCTCGGCTCGCTCCACCCGGAAGACGCCGCCGACGCGGCGGCGGCCGGAGCGCTGCCTACCATCACCGGCCTCGAGGCCGCCCGCGCTTTCGCCGCCGCCAGGCCGGGGGGCGAGGTTCACGTCAAGGTAGACAGCGGCATGGGCCGGGTGGGCGTCTCCCCCGCCGGGCTGGCCGCTCTGGTGAACCGGATTGAGGAGCTGGGCCTGCGAATAGCCGCCATCTATACCCACTTTGCGGTCGCCGACGAGGACCGGCGGGAAACCGAAAGGCAGCTCGAGGTATTCCGGCAGGCCGTTTCCGCGCTGCCACGGCGCTACCCGCTGCACGCCGCCAACTCGGCCGCCACCCTCCAGGGCATCGCCACCGACCTCGACTTCGTCCGCCCCGGGCTGGCCCTCTACGGGCTCAGCCCCGACATGCGCAACGGCTTCGGCCTGCAGCCAGCCCTCGCCTGGAAGGCCCGTCCGACCCAGGTAAAAAGGCTGCCGGCGGGCCACGGCGTCGGTTACGGCCTCACCTACCGGGCCCGGGCGGACGAGTGGATCGCCACCCTTCCCTTCGGCTACGCCGACGGTTTCTTCCGCTCCCTCTCCAACCAGGGCTGGGTACGCTACCCGGGTGGCTACGCGCCGGTCGTCGGCCGGGTCAGCATGGACCAGACCACCGTCCGCCTGCCCGCGGAGGTAAGCCTGAACGAGGTCTTTACCGTCGTCAGCCCCGACCTGGACGAGCGCACCAGCCTTACCGGCCGGGCGCGCCAGCTGCAAACGATCAACTACGAACTGGCCACCGCCCTGGCGAGACGTTTACCTCGCGTTTACTTTTGAGTAATAATAATTTGTACTGAGATGAGGTTACGCGTACTGCCGTGTTCATATAGTGTCTGCCGCTCGAACACCCGCCCGGAGTTCGCCGGCGGTTCGTCGCCGCTGAATGCGGTGCTCTTCGACGGCAAGGCCTACACCTGGATCGGCCCGCAAGACCTGGCTCCGGATACCAACCAGAAGCAGAGCGGCTTTCGCGCCCTGGAAGTGGAGGGCCCGCTCGACTTCAACCTGACCGGCGTTATCGCTGGCATCAGCTCGACCCTGGCCAGGGCCGGAGTGCCCATCTTCGTTCTCTCCAGTTACGACACCGACTATCTGCTGGTCCGCTCCAAGCTGCTCTCCAAGGCCATCTCCGCTCTCGAGGAAGCTGGCTACCAGGTAGCCCACTAACCAGCGCGGGCCATAAAAAAGGCCGGGTTTCCCCGGCTCTTTGGTGGGCGATGGTGGACTTGAACCACCGACCTCACGCTTATCAGGCGTGCGCTCTAACCAGCTGAGCTAATCGCCCGCATCGCCCAGCACGGGTTATCGTAACAATCGCCGCTTGTGGTGTCAAGGCTTGGCGAGTTTCTCGGTGCGCTGCCCAACGGCGTCTACGGCGATAACCGTGGCCGATTTGGCGGGCACCTGAATCATGAAACTAACCTCCTTGCCCTTGGGCAGGGGCAGGCGGCTGTAAGTCTTGCCGTACTTGACCACCACCCGATCAACCTCGACGTCGTCGGTGGCCTTGCCGACTATTCTGAGCAGTTTGTCTTCGGTCATCTCGACGCGCTCGAGCACCAGCCGCGGCTTTTGCGTATCCAGGGTCAGCGGCAGGGCCAGCTGACGCACCTGGCCGCCGGTATCCTCGGCCTCCACCTTAAGCTCCACCTGGCCACCCTTCTTGGCCTCTACCAGAAAGCCAAACTGGACCAGCTTCTTGCCGGCCTGCTCCCGGGGCAGCACTTCCTGCCCGTCCACGCGCACGCTGGCGACACCGCTATCGTCAAAGGCGTAACCCCGAACGGTCACCTTCTGCCCCTCGCTAATAGCACCGCTCCGCGGCTGGGTGATGCCCAGGAGGGGCGCCATGGCGTCGCCGCCGCGCGAGCAGGCGGACAGGACGGCAATCAGCAGGAGCAAAGCGGGCAGGCGTGCGCGCATCTACTCCATGATATAGCCCGCGGCTTGAAAGAAATGAGCGGCCGCCAGGAGTCCGGAGGCAGATGCTATGCCTCGATAAAAACAAAAACAACCCCTCGTAAAAGGGGTTGTTTTTTATAGCGACGTTTAGTGGAAGTTGACGCCGAAGCGACCGCCGTAGAAGGGGCTGATGCCAAAGAGGGTGTCGTACTCAACGCCCAGCTGCAGCTCGGTGAAAATGCCGAGGTTGCTGTTGGGGAGCATCCACTCGATACCCGCCAGGCCGTGGCCGTTAACCCCGAACGCGCTGCCCAGGTAGGGGTAGCTGGTGAAGAAAGCCGAGGCGCCGGCGCCGTAGTAGTAGCTGAGATCCATACCCTCGACGCCGAGCGGGCCGTCGCCGAGAATCATGTCGACCGAGCCGGCGACGCCGAAGCCGCCAAAGATCGGCAGACCGAGGCTGAAGCGCATACCGGTGTCCATCGTGTACTGCACGCCGATGGCCTCGGGGTAACCGGAGAAGACGCCGAAGTAGGCCTTGGCCGAAGCGAACGATAGCACCATCATCAGACCAGCAACCAACAGTACTTTTCTCATAACAACACCTCCAGGAGTTTTACCTCAATAAGTATAGCACAGCAGAAGGGGCAGAAGTACCTTTGTAACGCACTTTTCTTCGCGCAGCCCACTTTACTTAGGTGGTATACTCGGCATTTATCCTAACGTACTCTTCAGTCAGGTCGCAGCCCCAGCTCTCGGCGGCGCCGTCGCCGGCGCGAAGATCTATCTCGACCACCACTTCCGCCGCCTGCATCGCCTGCGAAAGCGCAACGCCATTGAAGGGCACCGCGCCGCCGTCGTAGATCACGGTCTCCTGCAAGCTGATACTCACCCGCTCGGGCTCGAAGCGCGCGCCGGAATAACCCAGCGCCGCCAGGATCCTCCCCCAGTTGGGGTCGTTGCCGTGGACCGCCGCCTTCCACAGCGCGCTGCCGGCCACGGCCCGGGCGGCTAGGCGGGCGTCGGAAACGTCGTAAGCGCCCGCGACGCGCACGGTAATCAGCTTTTCGGCCCCCTCGCCGTCGGCCGCTATCTGCCGGGCCAGGTCGCGGGCCACCTCCCTGACCGCCTCCCAGAAGAGGACGCCGTCGGCCTCGCTCAGACCGCTGCTGAAGATGGCCGCCATGTCGTTGGTCGAGGTGTCGCCGTCGACGGTCACCTGGTTGAAGGTGTCGTGCGCCACCGCCGGCCAGTTACGGCGCAGCTCCTCCTGCGGCACCAGGGCGTCGGTGAACAGATAAGCCAGCATCGTCGCCATCTGCGGGTGGATCATGCCGCTGCCCTTGGCCACACCCACCACCCGCGCCCCTCCGGGCAGGCGCTGCTCGCTCAGCTTGACGCGGGTATCGGTGGTCAGAATGGCCTCGGCGAAGGGGTCGAGCTCGCTTTGCAATTTGATGTTCCCGATACCCTTCTCTATCTTGCCAACCGGCAGCGGCACGCCAATGACGCCGGTCGAGGCAGTTAGCACCGAATCGGCCGCGGCTCCCAGGAAGCCGGCGGCGAGCTCGGCCAGGCGGGCGTCGTCGCGCACGCCCTGTTCGCCGGTGGCGCAGTTGGCGTTGCCAGAGTTGACCACCAGCCCTTGCAGGAGAACGTCTCGTGAATACAGGTTGCGCCCGCGCAGCACGCAGGGAGCGGCCGCCCGGTTGGTAGTCGCCACGAAAGCCCAGCCGGCCGGCTCCAGAAAGGAAACCACGCCCAGATCGGGCTTACCGCTGGGCTTTATGCCGCTGGCCGTCGCCCCTGCCAAGAAACCTTTGGGTAGATACACCTGCGCCCCCTTTCGCCGTCAAATCTACGGCCAGATGCCGTGCGTTTGCAGTCCGGCCGTTTCCGGGAAGCCATAGACGACGTTCATGTTCTGGACCGCCTGCCCCGACGCCCCCTTGACCAGGTTGTCAATCGCCGCGAACACTACCACGCGACCGGTGCGCTCGTCGAGCCGCTGGCTTATCCAAACGGTATTGGAGCCGTAGGTGCCCTTGGTTTGCGGCAGCTCGGCCGTGAGGCGTACAAAGGGCTCGTTTTCGTAAAAGTCGGCGAATAGCTCGCGCAGTCCGTCCGCCGTAACCTGGCGAAGCGGCGTGACGAAGGCGGTTACCAGGATGCCCCGAGTCATCGGCACCAGGTGCGGGGTAAAGACCAGCGGCCTCTCCCGGGCCGGTCCGTGCGTGCGCGGTTCCGGCCCCTGAGCGCGGACGCGGGCCAGGTTGAGCTCTATTTCGGCGGTGTGGCGGTGTTCGCCGGCCGGTTTGTAGGGCTTGAGGTTCTCGTTGACCTCGGCAAAGGCGGTGCCGCCAGCGTCGCGGCCGGCGCCGGAAACGCCGCTCATGGCGCTTATGTCTATCTCGCCGTCCAGCCCGGCGGCCACCAGCGGCGCCAGGGCCAGGGTCGCCGCGGTCACGTAGCAACCCGGGTTGGCCACCAGCCGGGCGCCGGGCAGATCGGCCCGGAAGAGCTCTACCAGTCCGTAGCGGGCCTCTTCGTACCAGCCGGGGCTGCGATGCTCCATGCCGTACCAGCGCTCGAAAACCGCCGGCGGCAGGCGAAAGTCGCCGGAGAGGTCGATAACCCGCCGGCCCTCCTCGAGCAAGCGCGGCGAAAGCTCCATGGAAATGCCGTTGGGCAGGGCCATGAAAACCAGCTCGGCCTCGGCCACCGCCTCTTCCACCTCGGAAAAGGGTGTATCGACGTCTATGTGGGGCCAGGCGGCGCTGAGGGGCCGGCCGGCATAGGCGCGGCTGCTGAAACCAACCAGCTCTACCTCGGGGTGGGCGCCCAGCAACCGCAGCAGCTCGGAACCGCCGTAGCCGCTGGCCCCCAGTATGGCTACCCGGACCAAGGCCGCCCCCCCACCAGACCAGCCAGCACCGCCTTGACGGTGTGCAACCGGTTTTCCGCCTGGTCAAAGACCTTGCTCTGCGGGCCGTAGACGACCTCCTCGACCACCTCCTCGCCGTAGTGGGCGGGCAGGCAGTGCAGGAATACCGCCTGCTTTCCGGCCGCCTCCATCAGCTCCGGCGTGACCGTGTATCCGCGGAAGTCGCGCAGGCGGCGCTGGGTTTCCTCTTCCTGACCCATCGAAACCCAGACGTCGGTGTATACGGCGTCGGCGCCGGCCACCGCTTCATACGGGTCGCGAACCAGGGTGGCCCCGGCTCGTTCCATCAATCCGGCGGGGGGCTCGTATCCTTCGGGGGTGCTGACCACAACCTCCATCCCCGCCAGCGATGCCGCCTCCAGCAACGAGGCCAGCACGTTATTGCCGTCGCCGACATAGGCCAGCCGCAGGCCCTCGAGGCGGCCGAAGTGCTCACGCAGCGTCAGCAGATCGGCCAGTGCCTGCAGGGGGTGATCGGTGTCGGAAAGGGCGTTTATTACGGGAACACCGGCGTAGCGGGCCAGCTCCTCGACGGTTTCATGTTTATTCACTCGAGCGGCAATCCCCTCGACCCAGCGCCCCAGGTTCAGGGCCACGTCCTTCACGGGCTCGCGCACTCCCAGGCCGACCTGGCGGGTATCGAGGTATACGGCGTGTCCGCCCAGGTGCAGCGCGGCCACCTCGAGCGTGGTTCGCGTGCGCAGCGAGGGCTTTTCGAACAGCAAGGCCACGGTCTTGCCGGCCAGCTCCCGGCCCCGGTAGCTGGACTTCTTGAAGTAAGCGGCGGTCTCGAGTATCCCTTGCAGATCCCCCGGCCGTAGTGAGGCGATGTTCAAAAGGTGTTCAGGCATTTCGTTCCCCCGCGCCCTCAAGGGCATCCACCAGTATAGAGGCGGCCGTATGTTTATTCAACCCGCCACAAGCGATCCGTTCGCTACTCCGGCCAGGGCTAGAATGGGGGCATGAACACCGTCCGGTCGGGGAAAATGGGACTTTGGGAAGCCGTGGCCTTGGCCGTCGGCACCATGATAGGCGCCAGCATCTTCACCATGCTGGGCCTGGGAGCGCAGATAGCCGGCCGCAACCTGCCGCTGGTCTTCGTACTGAGCGGACTGCTGGCCCTGTTCGTTGCCTACTCATATGCCCAGCTGGGCAAGCGCTACGTTTCCAACGCCGGGCCCATCGAGTTCATAGTTCGCGGCGTCGGCGACTCGGTAGTCACCGGCGCTCTGGCGATACTGTTCTGGTTCAGCTTCGTCGTTTCGATAGCCCTTTTCGCCAAGGGTTTCGCCGGCTACTTTTTGCCGCTGGTCCACCTGCCCCAGACCGGTCTGGCCCAGGGGCTGGTCGAAGCCGGCGTGGTGGCGGCCTTTACCGCCCTCAATTTCTTTGGCTCCAAGACCGTCGGGCGGGCCGAGTTCTGGATAGTGCTGGTAAAGCTCTCGGTGCTGGGCGTCTTCGTAGTGCTGGGCGTCTGGACTATCCACCCCGACTGGATCACCCCCAGCTTCGACCCGGCCCACCTGCGCGGCACCCTCTACGGCGCGGCCATCTTCTTTCTCTCCTACATGGGTTTCGGGCTGGTAACCAACGCCTCGGAAAACCTGGAGAACCCAGAGGTCAACGTGCCCCGGGCCATTTATCTGAGCATCCTGGTGGTTAGCATCGTCTACGTCTCGGTAGCGGCGGTGACCGTTGGCAACGTCTCCCTGCCCGAGCTGCTCAAGGCCGAGGAATACGCCCTGGCCGAAGCCGCCAAGCCGTTCCTGGGCTCTTTCGGCTACGTTCTCTTATCGCTGGGCGCCCTCTTCTCCATCAGCTCCGCGCTAAACGCCACCCTCTACGGCGGGGCCAACATCGCCTACGCGCTGGCCCGCCAGGGGGAGCTGCCCGCCGTATTCGAGCGCAAGGTCTGGTTCAGCGCCACCGAAGGCCTCTACATTACCGCGCTGCTCGGACTCGGCTTTGCCCTGGGCTTCGACCTTTCCGGCATCGCCGGCATTACCAGCTCGGTGATGATCATGATTTATCTCTTCGTCATCGTCGCCCACTACCGGCTGATCCGCCGCGGCGAAGCCGACGGTTTGGCCTGGTTTGTGCTTCTCTCCTTCGTGGTGGTGGCCACCGTTTTCATGGTGCTGCAGGTCTACCAGTGGAACCAGAGTCGCAGCGCCTTCTGGACCACCCTCGCCGCCTTCGCCCTGGCGCTGGTGTTTGAGGCGATTTACCGCGGCGCGACCCGCCGCGTAATCCACAGGCGCAACCCGGGAACCTGAACGGTATTTTCCGTTCAGGATCTTGGAAATCGTTACGTGTCGCGTGGGAATAGTATAGCTTTTGTTTTACGGTTTGCTTGTTGTTTAAAAGACTCAACGGGACAGCTAAAGAACGAGGTGGTTTCTTTCACGTCTCCGTCTTGGCTTCGCTGTCTCTGTTTCCTCCTTCGTCATTCCAGCCAAGCGGACTTTTCTTTTCAGGCCGACCATATTGTCTATTGTCCGATTACTTCTACTTTCGTCATTCCAGCCAAGCGGTTTTTACAAACCCGTCCCTGTTAGCGTTAACCGAATTATCCTCCTTCGCCATTCCAGCTAGGCGGATGCGAAAAAGCAAACCGTAGTCTGTGGCTTTGAAAGACCTTCAGGTGGGGCGATGTAGCAAAAGACTTTCTTTCCGGTTCGGTTTTGTCAACATACCCCGCATTTTCTACTTTCATCATTCCAGCCAAGCGGGCCTTTAGGCCCGCGCGGGCTGGAAAGGGTTTACAGCCAGAGCCTAAAGCATAGTGAGCATTCGGGTTGGTCAGAAGGTTGCTGTCTTGACAAAAC
>Ga0256914_1001643_pt1 | contig 19690 bp, 17 predicted proteins | sample HulkmetaG_FD_191571 | JGI IMG/M metagenome (GOLD analysis project Ga0256914, IMG submission 191571) | Hydrothermal chimney microbial communities from Main Endeavour vent field at the Juan de Fuca Ridge, Pacific Ocean - Hulk | ecosystem: Environmental > Aquatic > Marine > Hydrothermal vents ... | reverse complement strand
AAGCGCGGTCAGCGTCAAACGCTCAGCGGGGTAGGTGTGTATTTCAGTTTAGCAGGCCTACATAAAGTGGGCGCATGCAGAGAAGGGAAGTTAAGGAAAAAGGTTGCTCCTCTGGCAAAATAGAACCATCCACAAGCCAAGCAAGCCAAGGAGGAGCAACCCATGAGTACCCTAAGCATACCGCAACCGCGAGCCCATTTGCAAGGGGAGACGGACACGCGCGATGGTTGACTTCGGCCTGCAGTTGTGCTATAATGCGGCGTGGCTTGAGCAAGCACTCGTTGCGGGGTGGAGCAGCGGTAGCTCGTCGGGCTCATAACCCGAAGGTCGCCGGTTCGAATCCGGCCCCCGCGACCAGGCAAGAGCCGCAGGTAGCGCCTGCGGCTCTTGTTGTAGGTTCAACCGTACCCCTTTTGTGTGGGAGTGACCAGGATGGCGAAAAGCAGCGAGGTTTTGTTGGCGTTCAACGAGTTGACCCAGAGCCGGGAATTGCCTCCCGAGCGCATCCTGGAAGCCTTGCGGGATGCGCTGGTGGCCGCGTATCGCAAAATCTACAACGCCCCCGCGTCGCAGCAGGTCGATGTGGAGTTCGACTTGCCCAACGGGCGCATTACGTTGCTGGTGGAAAAGGAAGTCGTCGACGAGGTGCAAGACCCGCGCACTGAGATCTCGGTAGAAGAAGCCCGACGCTTTCAGCCCGAGGCTCAAGTCGGCGAAATCGTCATGGTGCCCATGAACCCTTCCACCTTCGGCCGTATTGCTGCCCAGGTGAGCCGACAAGTCATCAAACAGCGCCTGCAAGATGCCGAACGCCAAATGCAATACGAGTTTTACAGCCAACTCAAAGGCGAAATTGTGCACGGCATCATCCAGGCCATCAACCCTGTGGAAATCGTGGTCGGCTTGGACAAACGGGCCGAAGGTCGCTTACCGCGTAAAGAGCAAATCCCTGGCGAGCGGTTTCAAGTGCACGACCGCATTCGGGCCCTGCTGCTGGATGTGGAAATGACCCCGCGCGGGCCGCAGATCACCCTGTCGCGCGCCCACCCCAACTTCCTCAAGCGCCTGCTGGAGGAGGAAGTGCCCGAGATCCATCGGGGCGAGGTGGAGATCCGCGCGGTCGCGCGCGAGGCTGGCCGGCGCTCTAAAGTCGCGGTCTCGGCCATTGCCCCCAACATCGACCCCGTGGGCGCGTGTGTGGGCATTCGGGGCTCCCGCATTCAAACCATCATGCGCGAGTTGCACAACGAAAAGATCGACATCATCCAGTGGGACCCCAACCCCGCGGTGTTCATCGCCAAGGCCCTCAGCCCGGCGCGCGTGTTGGGCGTGTATTTGCAAGAAGGGGACGGTCCGCGCACGGCCATGGTCGTGGTGCCTGAGGACAACTTGAGTTTGGCCATCGGCCGCGAAGGGCAAAATGTACGTTTAGCCGCCAAACTAACCCGCTGGCGCATTGACATCAAAAGCGTGGCCGAGGCAGCCCAAGACGCGCTGGACAAACTCTACCGCTCAGAAGATTTTAGCGAGATCTTGGCCGAAGAGCGCGAGACCTTAGAGCAGGTAGAAGCCATCCTGGAAAAGAAGCAGGCCGGCCGTCCTTTGACCCCCGAAGAGTACAACTTCCTCTTCCAATTCGTCGACCGGGTCGAGCGGGGCATGTTGGCCCAGATGCGTGCCAAGCGCGAAGCCGCCGCGGCGGCCCTGGCCGAACTGCGGCGGGGCATCCCTGAGGCCGCGTTCGAGACCCCGTTGGACATTCTGGGCCTCACCCCGCGGCTGATCATGAGCCTGACCAACGCGGGCTATCACAGCGTGGGGGACCTCATCGTGGCTTTGCGGCAAGATCCTGACGCTATTCTGGGCCTGCAGGGGGTGGGGCCGCGCACGATGGAGGCTTTGCAACAGGCCGTCGAGGCCTATTTGGCCGAACACGCCGCGGAGGCCGCGGCCGAAGAAGCCGCGCGCGCAGCCGAGGCCGAGGCCGAAGCCGGGGCCGAGGCCCAAACCGAGCCCGAAGCGCAACCCCTCGCGGCTGAAGCGTCGTTGGAAGACGAAGCCCCCACGACCGCGCCGGCCCCCGCGGAGCCGGTTCCCACCCCAGAAACGCAAACCGAGCCCGAGCCCCCTCAGCCGCCCGAGCCCGCGGTGGCCGACCTCATCGTGGCCGAGGCCGAACCCCTGCCCCCGGCCCCTGAGGCCCCCACCCAAGAAGAACCCCCCACCGAGGAGGCCGAAGAACGCCCCTTGGAGGAACTGTTCTCCGCGGAACGCTTGTTCCAGGTTCCCGACGAAGTCTTGGCCGAAGAAGCCGAAGCCGAAGAAGAGCCCCCGGTCACCGAGCCGGCCAAGAAGAAAAAGAAGAAGCGCAAGAAGCGGGGGCGCCGTTATGTGGAGTTGGATTTCGACGAAGAAGGCGACTATTTCGTGACCCGCCGCCGCAAACGAGGCGACAGCGACTGGGAAGATTGGTAGGCCGTGAGGCCGCCGGAGGTGGAGCATGGCCAAGCGTCGGCGTGGCAAACACATCCCGCAGCGAACGTGCATCGGCTGCCGGACCACTTCATCCAAGTGGGAGATGATTCGGGTGGTGCGCACGCCCGAGGGCGTCCAAATCGACCCGACCCGACGCTTGCCAGGGCGCGGGGCATACGTCCACGCCCGCCGCGCGTGTTGGGAGGCCGCGCTGAAGCGCAAAGCCTTTGCTCGCGCGCTGCGCACAGAATTGCCCCCCGCGGATGTGGAACGCCTGCGCGCCTTTGCCCAAACCCTGCCTTCCGACGATGCCCATGCCGAGGACTGAAGCGCCACGCCGCACTGCGCGACCACGAGCCGGAGGAACTTTGATGATGGCGAAGCATGAAGTGATTGAACTTCCCCCCACCATCACGGTGCGGGAACTGGCCCAAAAATTGGATGTCACGCCCATCGATCTCATCAAGACCTTGATGAACGTGGGCGTCATGGCGGGCATCAACCAGACCATTGACTTTGAGACGGCCGAGATCGTCGCGGCTGAGTTGGGCAAAGAGGTGCGCTTGGCCGCGCCTGAGGCCGAAGAACAAGAAGAAGAGGTCGGCGAGTTGCCCCTGTGGCGAAAATGGCTATTGGCCGAGCCCCAGGCCAAGTTGCAACCTCGTCCGCCCGTGGTGGCCATCTTGGGGCATGTCGACCACGGCAAAACCACCCTGCTGGATGCGATTCGCAACACCAATGTCGCCGCGCGCGAAGCCGGCGGCATCACCCAACACATCAGCGCGTATCAAATCGAACACGACGGCCGCACCATCACCTTCTTAGACACGCCCGGGCACGCGGCCTTTACCTCCTTGCGGGCGCGTGGCGCCAAGGGTGCGGACATTGTGGTATTGGTCGTGGCCGCAGACGACGGCGTCATGCCGCAAACCCGCGAAGCCATCGCGCACGCGAAGGCCGCGCAAGTGCCCATCGTCGTGGCGATCAACAAGATCGACAAACCCAACGCGCAGCCCGAAAAAGTGCGCCGGCAACTGGCCGACCTGGGCTTGGTGCCGCAAGAGTGGGGCGGCGACATCATCATGGTCGAAATCTCGGCCAAAGAACGGCTCAATCTGGACGAACTGTTGGAGGCCATTCTGTTGGTCGCCGACACCGCCGACATCCGCGCCAACCCTCAAGGGCGGGTTTTCGGCACGGTCATCGAGGCCCAGGTCAAGAAGGGCCAAGGCGTGGTCGCCACATTGCTGGTGCAAAACGGCACCCTGCGAGTGGGCGATGTGTTGGTCGCGGGGACCACATACGGCAAGGTGCGGGCCCTGCTCGACTTCCGGGGCCAACGCATCAAGGAGGCCGGCCCCTCGACCCCGGTAGGCATGTTGGGTTTCCACGATATCCCCCAGGCGGGCAGTTTGTTCTTCAAGGTCAAAAACGAAAAAGAAGCCCGGCAAATCGTGGAAGAGCGCCGGGAGGCCGAGAAACGGGCCACGACCACAGCCCCGCGGATGACCCTGGAAGAATTTTTCCAGCGGCTGCAAGAGGGCGAGGTCAAAGAACTGCGCTTGGTGATCAAAGTGGATGTGCAAGGCTCGTTAGAGCCGGTGGTGCATTCGATCGAAGAGCGGGCCAAGCACAGCCCCGCGCAAGTGCGCGTGCTGCACGCGGATGTGGGCAACATCACCGAGAACGATGTCATGCTCGCGGCCGCGTCGGGCGCGGTGGTGGTGGGTTTCAATGTCAAAGCCGACGCCGCGGCGCGGCGGGTGGCCGAACAAGAAGGCGTGTCCATCCGCACTTATCGGGTGATCTACGAACTGCTGGATGACATCGAAAAGGCCCTCAAAGGCTTGTTGGAGCCTGAAAAGCGCGAAGTGATCTTAGGCGAAGCCGAAGTACTGGCCGTGTTCCCCTCGTCGAAGTTCGGCAAGGTCGCGGGCGCACGCGTGCGCCGCGGGGTCATTCGTCGCAACGGGCGCATTCGGGTGCTGCGGGGCGACGAAAAGGTCTTCGACGGCGAAATCGGCTCCCTCAAGCGCTTTCAAGAAGATGTGCGCGAAGTGCGGGAAGGATACGAGTTTGGCATCGGCCTCAAAGGGTTCAAAGACTACCAAGTGGGCGATCGACTGGTGTGTTACACCATCGAAGAAACGGCCCCCGCGGCCTAAGATGAGCCCCGCGGCGGCTGCTCGGCCCGCGCGGAGCCCATCCCCTTGCGTCTCAGGCCGAGCCGGAGGAGAACCATGGTTGGCGAAATGCGATTGCGGCGCATCGAGGAGCGCATCAAGGAAGAACTGGCCGAAATCTTGCTCTTCGAAGTCGCGGACCCTCGGCTGCAAGGCGTGACCGTGACCGATGTGGATGTGGACCGGGAACTGGCTTACGCGGACATTTTCGTCTCGGCCGTGGAAGGCGCCAGCCGCAAAGACGAAGTGCTGGCGGGTCTGGAACGGGCCAAAGGCTATTTGCGCTCGCTGCTGGCCCAAAGGCTGGACTATCTGCGCACTTTCCCGCGGTTGCGCTTTCATTGGGACCCGACACCTGAACGGGCCGCGCGCTTAGAGCAGTTGTTCGCGCAACTGCGAGCCGAGCGCGAAGCATCCCACGAGGCCTCGGAGCCCGCGGAGGACCAATCGAATGCCGAAGCATGATCTCGCAGCCGCGGTGCGCGCCTTGTGGGCCCAGGCCCAAACCGCGGCCATTGTGTCGCACATCAACCCCGATGGCGACGCGGTGGGGTCGTTGTTGGGCTTGGGCCACATGCTGCGCGACGCGGGCTTGCAAGTGACCTTGGCCTTGGCCGATCCGGTGCCGGATTCGCTGCACTTTCTGCCCGGCGTCACGGACATTGTGCGCCGGATCACCGCCCGGCCCGATGTGCTCATCGCGGTCGATAGCGGCGACCGGGAGCGTTTGGGCGACGCCGTTCCACGGCACTGGACCATCGACCTGAACATCGATCACCACAAGACCAACACTTACTACGGCCGCGTCAACGTGGTTGAGCCCGACGCGCCCTCCACCACCGCGGTGCTGGCCCAGCACGCCGCGGCCTGGGGCTTGCGCATCGGCCCCGCGGCCGCGCAGGCGTTGCTGACCGGCCTGCTGACCGACACCCTGGGGCTGCGCACGGCTTCGGTCACGCCCGACACCCTGCGCCTGGCCGCCAGCCTGATGGAGCGCGGCGCGGATCTGAGCACCGCCTACTACGAGGCCCTGGTCGCCCGTTCACTGGCCGAGATTCGCTACCTGGGCCGCGGGAAGGCCCGCGCCCAAATGGCCGGCGGAGTCATCTGGTCCTACCTGACCCGTGCAGACCGCGACGAAACAGGCTTTGCCATCCCTGACGACGCGGGCCTGGTCAACGCGCTGCTCAACGCGCGTGAGGCCGACATGGCCGTGGTGTTCATCGAAACCGACCAGCCCGACGTGGTGAAAATCAGTTGGCGAGCCAAAGCCGGCTGGGATGTGGGCGAATTGGCGCGCGCCTTCGGCGGCGGGGGCCATGCCGCGGCCGCGGGCGCGCGAGTGCCAGGCTCGTTGGACGCGGTTCGCGAGCAGGTGTTGGCCGCCACCGTCGCCTTCCACCGCACGCGCCAAGTGCCGCAGTCGGTGGGCGCGCGGCGGGGTTCGACCAACCCTTGACTTCGCCCCGTTGGAGGTACAACCCATGACCTGGAACTCGGGTTCTCACACCTCGCGCCCCAGGCGCTCGTCACGCAAAGGGCGCTCCGCGCGCAAAGGGCGCAACAACGCCGCGTGGCGCGCGCCCTTGGGCCGCCGCACTGATCCGGATTTGCTGCGCAACGTGGTCTCGGGCGTACTGGTCGTTGACAAGCCCGTGGGCCTGACCTCCCACGATGTGGTCCAAATCATCCGCCGGGGGACGGGCATTCGGCGCTCGGGCCACGCCGGCACGTTGGACCCGCGCGCGTCCGGGGTGCTGGTGGTTTTGCTGGGCCCCGCGGTGCGGCTCAGCGAGTGGGTGGCCTCGTCAGACAAACGCTATATGGCCACCTTGCGCTTGGGCGCGGCCACCGATACCTACGACGCAGAAGGCCGGGTGACCGACGAGCACCCTTGCCCCGACATCTCCGAAGACGCGTTTCGGGCTCTGCTTAAACAATTCGAAGGCGAAATCGAGCAAGTGCCGCCCCCTTACTCTGCCGTGCGCGTCAAAGGCAAGCGCGCCTACACCTTGGCCCGCAAAGGCCAAAAGGTCGAACTCAAACCGCGCAAGATCACCGTCTACGAACTGGACTTGCTCGAATGGGCCCCGCCCGAAGTGGTGCTGGATGTGCACTGCTCCTCAGGCACGTACATTCGGTCCTTGGCCCACGACATCGGCCGCGCGTTGGGATGCGGCGCGCACCTGGTGGGCTTGCGCCGCACGCAAAGCGGACGCTTTACCCTGCGCGACGCGGTGCCCTTGCAACGCTTGCAAGAGGCCTTCTTGGCTGGGGATTGGTACAAATACTTGTTGCCCGCGGCTGAAGCGCTGCCCGATTGGCCCTTGGTCGAACTCAACGCGGACGAGGTGGACAAAGTGCGTCACGGGCACAGCCTTCCCGCGCGGTGGGAAAACTTGCCCACCGATTCATTGGTCCGTGCCGTGACCGAACAAGGCGATTTGGTGGCCGTAATGGAGTATAATGCCGAAGAAGGCATCTTAAAACCCAAAAAAGTGTTTTTTGTGACGTAGGGGGCGGCCAGGGGGGCCGAAAAGTCGTTGTCCGTCTGTCGTGCTCTCCCTTCCCGCGGGGAGGCCCCCTATTTCTCGTTGAGGAGGTGAAGCGTGGCGAAAAAGCGCATCCAGGACATCGAAGGCATAGGCCCCGTCTATGCCGAAAAACTGGCTTCCATCGGCATCACCACGGTGGAAGCCCTGCTGGAACAGGCGGGTACCCCTCAGGGGCGCCAAAGCATCGCGGAGCGCTTGGAAGTCTCGCCCAAATTGTTGTTAGAGTGGGTCAACCACGCCGACCTCTACCGCATCAAGGGCGTAGGCTCGGAATACGCGGACCTGTTGGAAGCCGCGGGCGTAGACACCGTGGTGGAACTGGCCCGGCGGAATCCCGAGTCGTTACACGCGAAAATGGTCGAGGTCAACCAGAAGAAGAACCTGGTGCGCCGGGTGCCTTCGCTGGCCCAGGTGCGGGACTGGGTCGCCCAGGCGAAGACCCTGCCGCGGAAGGTCTTCTACTAAACGCTCAGGGGGTGGGTCATGCGTCCTCGTCGTGCGCTGCTCTATGTGCCCGGAGACCAAGAGCGCAAAATCGTCAAAGCCACCGGCCTGGCCGTGGACAGCGTCTGTCTGGATTTGGAAGACGGGGTCGCGTGGCCGAACAAAGCAGCCGCGCGGGCACTCACCGCGCGGCTGCTTAGGGAGCGGACCTTTCAGGCCGGCGAGCGTTTGGTGCGCATCCATGCCCCCAGTGGGCCCGATGGCGGGTTGGCCGCGGCAGATTTGGACGCCGTGCTGCCTGCCCGGCCCGACGGTATCGTCATCCCCAAAGTCGAAGCGCCGTGGCAGGTGCAATGGGTGGCCTACCGCCTGCAGCAAGCCGAAGAAGCCCACGGCTGGCCCCCAGGGTCGGTGCGCGTGCTGGCCATCTTGGAAACCGCCCGCGGTCTCGAACAACGCACAGCCATCGCCCGCGCCACCCCCCGACTGGATGCTCTGCTCTTCGGCGCCGAAGACTACACCGCCGACATCGGCGCCCAACGCGACCCCAGCAACCAAGAGGTCCTCTACGCGCGGCAGGCCATCGTGGCCACAGCCAAAGCCCATGATCTGCAGGCCATCGACATCGTCTACATTCGCTATAAAGACTTAGACGGGCTGGCTCGCGAAGCCCAAGAAGCCGCGCGTTGGGGGTTCGATGGCAAGCAGGTCATCCACCCCGCGCAAGTGCCCGTGGTGCAAGCCGCGTTCACGCCCAGCGACGATGAAATCGCCGCGGCCCAGCGGGTGCTCGACGCGTACACGCGCGCCCAAGCGCAAGGGCTCGGCGTCATCAGCCTGGACGGCAAAATGATCGACATGCCCATGGTCAAGGCCGCGCGGCGCGTGTTGGCGCGCGCGGGCAAGTAGACACACACGGGCCGAGATTTACTCCTCCCCGCGGTTCGAGGGGGAAGGGGTTCCAGGGCCGGGCACCGAGCCAACCGCGCGCGCGGGTTCCAACCAACGGCCGACGAACCGTGGCCAACCCCGCCACACCAACACCAGCAACCCCACCAAAAAGCCCAACTGGCCCCAGCGAGGGTAGAAAGCGAGCGCAAGGCTCCACCAGGCCAAAACGTTGAGCCCCACCATAAAACGCAGCAGGCTCGCGGCGCGGTCGCGCGCGCGCAGCCATTCGTACCAGCCTGCCACCAGCAGCGTCACCGTGGGGAACGCGGCTGGAAACGCGTAGCGAAACCACGTGAGGGAGTGGCTGTCGCGATGTAAATAGCCCAGCACGAACGACACGGCCATTCCCCAAACCACCAGCATGCTCCCTCCCAAGACGACCACCGCGGACCAAAGCACCCGGCCGCGCGCCCGATACAGACCCCGGGCCGCGCCCGCCAGGCCCAGGACAGTGAGCACCAACAAGCCCAGATACGTGCCCTCGTCGCCCAGATAGGGCACTTTAGCGCGCGCGAAAAAACCCCAAAACGTCTTGAACAACGTGCTGACGGCCGGTCGCAAAGCCCGCACCAGCACCGCGGGCTCCTGCCACGCGGCCAGGGCCACGGGGAGGGCCACCGAGCCCGCGGGCAGCACCTTGCCGGCCAGAGGCTTGAGGCGCAACCCCGCCTGCTCGGCCGAACCATTGCGCAGCCAGTTCGTGCCCTCAGGTTCGTGAGCCGCGCGCAGCACAAACGCGTCCGCGTACACCATCCCCACATTCTCGCCGGTGTAGGGGAAGAACTCGAGCCGCGCGAACGAGCCTTCTAACACGGGCAACGTGAGCACAACCTGCTGCGGCTCGGGGCCGATGACCCTGTATTCGGCCGGCGTGCACTGCTCTTGAGGTTTCCAGAGGCCACCGCCCGACACACACAACTGGGGCAAACGCACCTTGCCCGGTCTGTCGCTCCACAGCCAGAAGGTGAGCCGCAGCGTCGCCGTGGGTTCCATTTGCCGATAACGCGCGCGCGGAAGCCATTGGCCCAGTTCGATCTTGCTGGGCGGGATGCGAAACACCCACTGGCCATCGGGCGCGCGGTCCATCGGTGCGCGCAAAGGCACCGATACCACGCGGTCATGGTACCAATGGGCCGGGTCGCCCCACCCTAACAGCGCGCCGCCTGCGGCCACAACCAAGATCGCGGCCACGGCCCACGGCAACCAACGCCACCGACGCGGACGCCACGCCAGCACCAACGCCAACGGCAACACGGCCAGCATCGGCACAGCCGTACGCTTCATTTGGCTGGCGATCCACCCGGCCGCGAGCGCGAACGCCACCGTGCGGAGCGAAAGGCCCCGACGCAACAAGCGCACCACCGCCCATAGAAAGAGCGTTCCCCCAAACGCGGCCCCCACATCATCGTTGAGCAGACTCATGGGCTCCGCGAAGCCGGGCAACAACAGCAAACTCAAAGGCACCAGCCGGGCCAACGGGTGCGCCGCGCCGAAGAGTTCACGCGCGGCCTGCCAAGCCACAACCACCGTCGCCGCGAACATGAGCACCGACATGCCCCGCAACACGCGCAACTGCCAGGCCAAATCCCACTCGGGGGGAATCACCCGCAAAGGCAAGGTGACATAGTACCAATAGTACAGCCGCGTGGAGCGCCCCGAGGCCTCCATGGCCCCCAGGGCTTCCGCGTATTCCTCAAGAGAGACCTGCGCATATTTCGGATAAACCCGAAACCACTCGTATGCCTGCAGCGAGTGCACCAACCGCGGATAAACTTCGTCGGGCACGGGGCCACGCGCGAGGATCCACGCGCGCCAGAAGTGTCGCGGCTCGTCGTAGTTCCACCAGGGCGGAATCAGCGCGGTGTATATCAGGCCTTGTAGCAAGGCCAACGCGAACAGCCATCGGCCGAAGTGTGGCCAAGGTTGGGCGACGAAGCGCCCCATCTTGTGCAGCCAGGCACGTGCTTGAGCCAACATAAGCCTCTCGCGTCAGGGGCAAAGTGGTCATGACGAGGACGATGGGGGCACGCGTTGCGGCAACCAGCGGATGCCCTCGCGCAGCACACGGGCCGGATGCCCAGCCAAGACCACGCCCCCTTGGGGAAACGCGCGCGTCACCACGGCCCCGGCCGCGACCACGCTGTCGGGGGGCACGCGCGCGCCTTTGAGGAGCATGGCCCGCGCGCCAATCCACACCCGCTCGCCAATGTCGACATCGGCCGCGGGGTTCAGCCGCTGGCCCGTCGCCGCGTCGACAATGCTGTGCGAATCGCCGGTGCGCACTTCGATGTCATAGGCCAGCAGGCTGCCCGCGCCAATGCGCAACCGAGTGCCCTCGATGACCGACAAGCGGGCGTGCACAATGGTGGTGTCTGGACCGATGAACAACGTGCCTCCTTGGTCCTCCATCCAGATTTCGCCGCCGCGGGTGAAGCGCACGGCCGACTCCAAAATCAGCCGTTGCCCTTGCCCGCGCAAACGGATGTACACCTGATTGAGCACACAATGGGCCCCAATTTGCACGATGTGGCCCTCCCCTTCGACGTCCAATTCCACATTGCGCAGCACCGCGCCCGGTTGGATGGTGACCTGGTGGCCACGGCCGCGCAGCGCGATGTGCGTTCCGGTGAGGCGCGCGCCGCGCGCGTGAAAGGCGTTGCCCGTGTCGATGTGCCAGCCCCATGGGGCCAAGGGCACGATCCGATTGAGCCCGCGCCACCACCAAGGGCGGCTCCGGTTGAGCGCGCGCACAGTTTGACGCAGCCAATGAGGAGGCATAGCCCATTCTCCTGGCGGTCTCGAGGTTGGGCCGATTATAGCAGGCTTCGAGGCCGCGGTACAATGGGCCTGCGCCGCGCGATGAAGGACCGCCAGGCATTGCCCCAGCCCGCGGCCCGCGGCATGACCTGCCCCACCAGCAGCCGCGCGGCGGTGCTGCGGTCCTCGCGGCGGCCGCGGGACGCCGCGGAGGCTGTCCTCAGGAGGTGTGCGATGACCCGCCAAGAACTTTGGAAGCAACCCCTGGACCCGGCCCACACTTTGACCATTGTGCAAGGCGACCTCACTCAAGAGCCCGTGGACGCCATCGTCAACGCGGCCAATGCATATTTGCGCCATGGCGGTGGCTTGGCCGCGGCGATCGTGCGCCGCGGCGGGCGGGTGATTCAAGAAGAAAGCGACGCGTGGGTGCGCCAGCATGGCCCGCTACGTCACGACCAGGCCGCGGTGACTTCCGCCGGCGCGTTGCCGGCCCGGTATGTGATCCACGTAGTCGGCCCTCGTTGGGGCAGCGGCGATGAGGCCGCCAAACTGCGCGCGGCCGTGCACGCGGCCTTGCGCACGGCCCAGGCCCTACGGGTGTCCAGCGTGGCGCTGCCGGCCATCTCTACGGGCATCTTCGGTTATCCGGTAGAGCAGGCCGCGGAGGTCATCCTCGACGCGGTGGCCGACGCGGTGGCAAGGGGGTGGATCCCCCAAGTGCGCGAGGTGCGGGTGGTGCTCTTGGAGCCCGAGGTCGCGCGCGCGTTTGTGCGCGCCGCGCAAGCCCGCTTCGCGGCCCCTTGAGCCCGGTGGAGGATGAACATGCGGCAACGCTGGTCGTGGTGGATCATCATCGGCGTGGCCATCGGGCTGCTGTGGGCCCTGCGTCGGCCCGCGCCCTTGGCCGCGTCGGTGAGCGGGCCAGGCCAAGAGTACACCCTGGCCCGAGTGGAACGCATCGTCGAGCAGGGCACGGTGGCTCACAACGGCCGTGAGCAGCCCTATCAGGTGGTCGAGGTGCGGGTGTTGGAAGGCGAATGGGCCGGCGTGCCTTTGCAAATCGAATACGGCAAATATCAGCCTGGGCAGGCCGACCTGCCACTGCGTCCGGGCGAGCGGGTGTGGATCACCATCACGCGGACGCCCGACGGGTTTGTCCGTGCCTATTTCGTCGACATCGTGCGCACCCCTCGCATCGCGGTACTGGCTGGGCTGTTCGTGCTGGCCATCGTCTTGACCAGCGGCTGGAAGGGCGTGCGCAGCCTTTTGGCCATGCTTTACAGCCTGGCCGTGATCGTGTACTACATCATCCCCCAAATTCTCAGCGGCGCGGACCCGGTATGGGTGAGCGTCACGGGCTCGGTGGTGCTCTTGGGCGTGACGCTATATTTCACCTACGGTTGGACGCTGAAGACCCATGCGGCCGTGCTGAGCATGATTGCGGGCTTGACCTTGACCGGCTTGCTGGCCTGGGCCGGGGTGACTTTCACCCGACTGCGCGGCTATGGCGCGGAAGAAGTGCTCTTTTTGGCCCAAACCGCGCCCGTAGCCCTCAACTTGCGTGGACTGCTGTTGGGCGGCATGATCATCGGCGCGCTGGGCGTGTTGGACGACTTGGTCGCCACGCAAGCGGCGGCGGTGTTCGAATTGCACGCGGCCAACCCCGACTTGTCCTTGCGGGAACTCATCCGGCGCGCCATGCACATTGGGCAGGACCATGTCGCGGCCACGGTCAACACGCTGGTATTGGCCTACGCGGGCACCGCGCTGCCCATGCTGCTGCTCTTCTCGTTGGGGTCCGCGCCGTGGTCCGAATTGCTCAATTATGAATTCGTGGCCGAAGAAGTGGTGCGCACCCTGGTCGGTGCGCTGGGGCTCATTCTCACCGTGCCGCTGACCACGGTCATCGCGGGGCTGCTGGCCACCCATCGCCCGCGTCCCCACTCGGCTTGGGCCCGGTGGCTGGGGCCAGTGGGGCCTGGCGGGCATCATCATACCCATGGGTAGGGGGAACCCCTCCGGTGCGGCCCGCGGGCCCTGAAAGGACGCGCGCAAGCGTGCCCGTTGGCAGGTGTGGACACGGCCGCGCGCCGGTATAATCGAAGCAGAACGTTGGGCGCTGCCCCTTGGAGGTGCGACATGGACATCGGCCTGCCCAAAGAACGCCGGCCGTGCGAATATCGGGTCGCGCTGACCCCCGCCGCGGTGCGCGAACTCACCCGCCAAGGCCACCGGGTGTATGTAGAGCACCATGCCGGCGCGGGATCCGGCTTCGCGGACGCCGATTACGAGGCCGCGGGCGCGAGCATTGTCTATTCGCCCGCGGAGGCCTATCGCCGCGGCGAACTGGTGGTCAAAGTGACTCGGCCGCTGCAAGAAGAATTAGAACGGCTATACGAAGGCCAAATTTTGATGGCCTTCTTGCATTTGGCCTCGGCCCATCCCAACAAAGTGCGCACCTTGTTGGCGCACAAAGTCACCGCCATCGCGCTGGAAACCATCCAAGAGGACGACGGCTACAAGCCATTGCTGCACCCCATTGCCAAACTCGCGGGGCGCTTCGCGCCGACCATCGCGGGGTCGTTGCTGCGCAACGACGCGGGCGGCAAGGGCATCTTGTTGGGCGGCGTGCCCGGCGTACCGCCGGCCGAGGTGGTCATCATCGGCGTTGGCTCGGTGGGCAGCGAGGCCGCGCTGGCCTTCGCGGCCCTGGGCGCCTCGGTGTACGCGCTGGACGTGCGCCCTCAAGCCCTGGAGGCCGTGGACCGTTGGTCCCATGGGCGGGTGGTCACCCTGCTGGCCACGCCGCACAATGTGCGCAAAGTGCTGTCCTTCGCCGACGTGGTGGTCTTGGCCGTGAACCAACCCGGCTATCGCGCGCCCGTGGTGGTCACGCGCGAATTGCTGCGCACCATGCGCCCGCGCTCCGTGCTCATGGACTTCGCCATCGACCAAGGCGGCGCGGCCGAAACCAGTCGTCCCACCCAGCATAGCCACCCCACGTTCGTCGAAGAGAACATCATCCACTACTGCGTCCCCAATGTCACCGGGGTGCTGGGCCGCACCGCGACCCATACCATCAGCAACGCCCTGTTGCCGTGGGTGCAAGCCATTGCCGCCCAAGGCTTGGATCACGCGCTGCGCACGTACCCCGCCCTGGCCCGAGGGGTGCAAACGCGCGACGGGCGCATCGTGCATCCGGCCCTGTATCAAGTGTGGAGCCATCACGAGGGAGAGACATGACATGGCCTATTGGGAGCGCATCTATCATCAACGCATGACCACCGCGGAGGAAGCAGTCCAGGCCATTCAGTCGGGGCAGCGTGTCTTCCTCACGGGCAATTGCTCGGTGCCGCAAACCGTGCTCAAGGCCCTGGTGCACCGGGCCCGAGCCGGCGAGATCGAAGATGTAGAAATCGTGCAGGTGCTCACCGTGGGCGATGCCGAATATGTCAGCCCCGAACTGGAAGGGCGCCTGCGGGTCAACACCTTGTTCATCAGCGCCAACGTGCGGCAAGCCGTGCATGAGGGCCGGGCCGACTTCACCCCTGTGTTTTTGAGCGAAGTGCCCAGCCTCTTTCGTCGTGAGTTGCCTTTGGATGTGGCGTTGATTCATGTCTCGCCCCCCGACGAGCATGGTTTTTGCTCTTTCGGCGTTGAGGTGGGCATCACCAAACCCGCGGCCGAGGCCGCGCGCGTGATCATCGCCGAGGTCAACGACCAAATGCCCCGCACTTTGGGCGATTCCTTCATTCATGTGTCCAAGATCGATTACTTCGTGCCGGTGTCATACCCCCTGCCCGAACTGCCACAAGGCCAACCCGGCGAAGTGCAAATGCGCATCGCCCAGCACATCGCGGAACTCATCCCCGACGGCGCCACGCTGCAACTGGGCATCGGCGGCATTCCCGACGCGGTGCTCTACTACTTGAAAGACAAACGCGACCTGGGCATCCACACGGAGTTGTTCTCCGACGGCGTGGTGGAGTTGGTAGAACGGGGGGTGATCACCAACGAGCGCAAAACCCTGCACCGGGGCAAAATCATCGCCGGCTTTGTCTTGGGCACGCAACGGCTCTACGATTTCGTGGACAACAACGCGATGGTCGAATTCCACCCTACCGATTATGTCAACGACCCCTTCGTCATTGCCCAAAACGACAACATGGTGGCCATCAACTCGGCCATCGAGGTGGACCTCACCGGCCAAGTGTGCGCGGACTCCATCGGCCCCAAGTTCTACAGCGGCGTCGGGGGGCAAGTGGACTTCATTCGCGGCGCGGCCCGCAGCAAAGGCGGCAAGCCAATCATCGCGCTGCCCTCGACGGCCAAAGGGGGCACCATTTCCCGCATCGTGGCCACTTTGAAGCCTGGCGCGGGGGTGACCACCACCCGCAACGATGTGCACTATGTCGTCACCGAGTACGGCGTGGCCTATTTGCACGGCAAAACCATTCGCCAGCGCGCGGAAGCCTTGATTGCCATCGCGCACCCCCAATTTCGCAGCGAGTTGCGACGGCAAGCGCGCGCGCTGGGCTTCCTCTAACCCGCGTGGCTGCTCCCGTGGGTCGGCCTCAAGGCCCAGGCCGGGACCAAGGCCCCTGCCTGGGCCGTAGCCTTATATTCATCGCGCCGCGGACGCGCCTTTGCGCATCTGCTCGGGAATGAGCACCGCCACGGTGTACCCGCGCACCGTGGGCTCATCGGCTCCCTCGGGCATCAAGTCGGTCTCAACGATGACCTTGCGCGCGCCAATCTCCACCGGCCGCGAACGCAGCACCAGCATAGGCCCCAAAGGCGTTGGCTTGAGATAATCCACCTTGAGCGACCCGGTCACAAAGCGGGGCGCGGGGTCTTTTTCCAAGTCGATGCCATGGGCTTCGGCCCATGCCGCGGCCGCGGTGCCGATGCTGTGGCAATCGATGAGCGACGCCAGCAAGCCGCCGTACACGAACCCTGGCACCGCGATGTGGTACGGCCGGGGCTGCACGCGGGCCACGCCCACTTCACCGTCCCAGTAAGTCTTGATGTGCAGGCCGTGTTCATTGTGCCGGCCACAGCCGTAACAATGGGCAAAGTCATCCGGATACAAATCTTGAATGGGCACGACGCGCAAGTCCACAGGCATAGGATGACCTCCTGAGAGAAAAGCCGTTCACGACAATGCCGACGGATCGAGGCGAGCGCGAGCCGCGGCCGCGTGCGCGTCCAGGGCTTCTGCGTCGGCCAGCCGCGCGGCCGCGGGGCCCAACGCCCGCGCGGTAGCCGGATCCAGCCCCACCACGCCGATCCACTTGACGAAATCCAACACCGTCAGGCCCGACGCGTAACGAGCCGACCCATCGGTGGGCAAGATGTGATTGGTCCCCGCGACATAATCGCCCAACACTTCATACGAGTGTTCGCCCAAGAACACGCAGCCCGCGTGGCGCACATGGGGCAACCAACGCCACGGGTCAGCCACGGCCAGGGCCAAATGCTCGGGGGCGTACGCGTTGGCCAGGTCCAGGGCTTGGGGCAAATCTTGGGTGAGGACGGCTCCGCTGCGGCCCGCGAGCGCGGCGCGAATGACATCCGCGCGCGCGCGGCGGGGCACCTGGCGCTGCAATTCGGCCTCTACGGCATCCAACAAGGGGGCGGAGGGGGTGAGCAGAATCGCCGCGGCCAAGGGGTCGTGCTCGGCCTGCGCCAGCAGGTCCGCGGCGACCCAAGCCGGGTTGGCCGTGTGGTCGGCCACGATGAGGGTTTCGGTCGGACCGGCCAGGCCGTCGATGCCCACCACACCGTAGACCTGCTTTTTGGCCAGGGTCACGAACAAATTCCCCGGCCCGACGATCTTGTCCACCTGAGGCACGCTCTCGGTGCCATAAGCCAGCGCGGCAATCGCTTGGGCGCCGCCCAACAGATACACCGCGTCCGCGGCGGCCAAGTGCGCTGCCGCCAACAAGGCAGGATGCGCAGGCCACGATGCGCCGTAAATCTCCACCGGCCGCGGCGGCGTGACCACCAACACCTGGGCGACCCCGGCCACCCGCGCCGGCAACACGGCCATGAGCACCGTCGACGGCAGCGGCGCAGAGCCACCAGGAGCGTATACGCCGACCCGCTCCAGCGGGCGGGCCAGCAGGCCCAACGTGCCACCCAAGTCTTGGGTGATCCACGAAGTCACCGGCTGCTGCTCGTGGAAGCGGCGGATGCGGGCCGCGGCCTGCTCCAAGGCCGCGCGCAGGTCCTCGGGCAAAGCGTGCCACGCGGCCTCCAATTGAGCCTGGGGCACTTGAAACTGCGCGAGGGCGACCCCGTCCAGGCGCTGGGTCCACTCGTGCAAGGCCGCGTCGCGGCGCTGGCGCACATCCGCGAGGATGCGGGCCACGGCCTGCTCAGGGGTCAGGGGCTCGCCGAACGTGCGCGCCAGAGCCTCTTGCAAGGGTTGCGGCACAGGGCGTTCGTGAATAGGCACCCGGCGCAACAACGTCGCGCGGGCTTCGGCAGGGGTATATCGAGGCAGGAGCATGGCTGGGCTCCTCACACAGGGTTGGCCGTCCCATCAGGACGCGGTCCCATTGTACCGCGGCCCGCGCTTTTCGGGGATGGCTTCGCGCGCGTCAGCGCCAGGCCCGCGGCCCGCAGTTCCTCATCCCTGGCATAAATGGACGCCCCCTATGGTATACTGAATTTAGACCCATTTCGACTCCTCCCTGCAGGCATTGAGCATTCTCATGAGCACGACCGTCGACCCTTGGGCTGCCGAACGGGAACGCATGGTACGCGAGCAAATCGCCGCGCGCGGCGTGCGGGATCCGCGCGTGTTGGCCGCCATGGCCGCGGTGCCCCGCCATGTGTTCGTGCCGGCTGAGAAGCGCCGTTGGGCGTACGCGGACGGTCCCCTCCCCATTGGCCACGGTCAGACCATCTCGCAACCCTACATTGTGGCCCGCATGAGCGAACTGCTGGGCCTGCAAGGCGACGAGAAGGTGTTGGAAGTGGGCACCGGGTCGGGCTATCAGGCCGCGATTTTGGGGCATCTGGCGCGCGAGGTGCACACAGTGGAACGGGTGCCCGAACTGGCCGAGCAAGCCGCGGCGCGGCTGGCCGAACTGGGCTTGTCGAACGTGCACGTGCACGTGGCCGACGGCACATTGGGCTGGCCACCCGCCGCGCCTTATGACGCCATCTTGGTGGCCGCGGCCGCGCCCGAAGTCCCCGCCTCGCTGTTGGCCCAACTGGCCCAGGGAGGCCGCCTGGTCATTCCGGTGGGCGATCGTTATCAGCAATATTTGGAACGCTGGACTCGGGTGGGCCCGGACGAGTACCGTCGCGAGCGCTTTGAGCCGGTAGCATTCGTGCCCCTGATCGGTCAAGAGGGCTGGCCGCTGGCCTGAGCCACGGCCGGGCGCGGAGCCCATCCCCCAACCCCCAACCACACCGGCCCAGGAGACCCCCATGCCCAATCGCCTGGCACACGCCACTTCACCCTACCTGCGCCAACACGCGCATCACCCCGTGGATTGGTACCCATGGGGCGCCGAAGCCTTTGCCAAGGCCCAACGCGAAGACAAGCCCATCTTCCTCAGCATTGGCTATGCCGCGTGTCATTGGTGCCATGTCATGGCGCGCGAATCGTTCGAAGACCCCACCATCGCGGCCGTGCTCAACGCGCATTTCGTGCCTGTCAAGGTGGACCGGGAGGAGCATCCGGATGTGGACAAAGTATACATGGAAGCGGTCACGGCCATGACCGGCCATGGGGGATGGCCGCTGACGGTGTTCTTGACGCCAGAAGGTGAACCGTTCTACGGCGGCACGTACTTTCCGCCCGAGCCGCGGCACAACCTGCCAGGCTTGCGCGATCTGCTGCAAGCCTTGGCCCACGCGTGGCAGCACGATCGCCCGCGGGTGTTGGCCGCGGCCCGCGAGGCCCGCCAACACGTGACCACGGCCTTGCGCGCGCAGGTCCCTGCCGGGCCGCATCGCTATCGCGTGCACCACGGCCTGGCCGAACAAGCCGTGGCCGCGCTACACCAGCGTTACGACGCGCGTTATGGTGGCTGGCAACGCAAAGGCCCCAAATTCCCTCAGGCGGCCGTGATCGAATTTTTGCTGCGGATGGGCCAGCGGGGGCACCCTATGGCCCGCCACATGGCCTTGCACACCCTGGCCCTGATGGCCCGCGGGGGCATGTATGATGTCTTGGGTGGCGGGTTCCATCGCTACAGCGTGGATCACCTCTGGCGGGTGCCCCACTTCGAGAAGATGCTGTATGACAACGCGTTGCTGGCGCGGGTGTATTTGTACGCCTACTTGCTTTCGCGCGAAGAAGGC
>Ga0256914_1001642_pt1 | contig 19703 bp, 18 predicted proteins | sample HulkmetaG_FD_191571 | JGI IMG/M metagenome (GOLD analysis project Ga0256914, IMG submission 191571) | Hydrothermal chimney microbial communities from Main Endeavour vent field at the Juan de Fuca Ridge, Pacific Ocean - Hulk | ecosystem: Environmental > Aquatic > Marine > Hydrothermal vents ... | reverse complement strand
ATATATTTCTGCCTTTTTTGTCTGTTATGGCCAATACGGTTTGCCCCTAACCAAAAGTAATCAAAAAAACCATGGAAATCCGTTATCAGACCATTACATCCGTTGGACAGAAAAAGCCGGTATCCACACAGACAATTCCATGCAACTAACATTAGACCAGGGCACAGCAGACTCAACATGCACATATAAAAAGGCTGTCATAATACCGGTAAAAACACCTGTCTGTGTTTTTACCTGATTACTTGTCTTATCAATCCCGGCCAATAGCAGAATGGACCAAGGAGAGATATCCAGCATGCCTCTTTAAAGGGGAGAAGCAACAGGGCAAGTCGAGGGCAAGCATGGAAACAAAAAAAGCCGGACCAAAATGCCCGGCTTTTTTTGTTTTATTCAGGAATAAAAAGGCTTATAAAACCACTAACCCTCCTTTCCAACAAACATCCTTCTGCCGGATGTCAGTCCCAGGGCCAACAAACCAATCCCCAGCAACAGGGCAACACCAGGCTCGGGAACCCTCTCATATATTACGTCATTGGCACATACAGGCGCGAAGGCAATTATAAAAGGCTTGTTATCAAGATCAATGCCATCCAGGTTAGAAAATTTTACCGGGGTGCTAGTATCATTATCAAAGCTCACGAAAGATATATCATCATCAACTGACGACAGGATATTTGCGGTGGCAGACGCATCGACAGCTACGGGGTGATCATTACGGTGTCCACTGGAATAAAAGGCATTCGAGAGAATATAATAACCGTTGTTAGAACCCTTGTATGCTGAAAACGTGCTGCCACTATTCACTGAATAGACACCCTGATCCAGGCCACCCTTACCCGTCGTTTCGCCTGAGGATATAATATAATCCCAGTTGTTGTCAGCGCCTACATCAATAAACACATCACCTGATTTTAAGGTGTTGCCCTTTCCATAAAAAAAGGATACGGAGGTAAGATAACCGGTGTTGTCTATTTCTCCTCTTCCTGCAGTAATATTCGGGAAGTCAGGGGATCCAATGTTTTCCCTTGTATTATCGCTGGAATCGGATGACGCCCACGAATTACCACTATTCCACCCCGGCATATAACTGTTGTTGGTGGTATAGGCCCAATAGATGGTGTTATCATTGAACGTAAATGTTTTTGCCTGGGCTGAGCCTTGTAATAGAAAAAGGGCTGAGCCTACCATTAAAACCATAAAAACCATAAATTTTTTCATTTTAATCCTCCTGAATTTAATTTAACAATTTACCTTTAAAGCATCCCAAACAAAAGCCTTTTCTTTCCTCCTTATAACTACTGTTTTTTGCAGAAAACAGGATATCCTGAATGTCATCCCTTTTCTTCCAATACACCATGCAATACAGTAACAAGCAAGTTGCATACCAGTCAAGCAAAAATCAGGTAAAAATCTTATTTTTTTTCGACAATTATTTCAAGGGGTTACAAACACGAAGAAATGAATTGGGGGAGGAGGTCGGTTGCAAAAAGGCGATGTGTAAAGTTTTACCCATTTTTATATGTAAAAAATTACCAAATTGGTATATTTTTACACACTAAAACGCCCCTTTTCCTGCAAGGACCACATAGACGGTTTCAAAGAGGATGGCAATATCAAGGAGCAAATTGCGGTTGTAAATATAGTACAAATCCAAAAGGATCATGTCCTCAAACAGGACTTCACTGCGGCCTGTGACCTGCCACAGGCCGGTAATACCAGGACGGACACTGTTCCGTTTACGGTGCCAGCCCTTGTACAGATCATACTCATATGGCAGACATGGCCTTGGACCTACCAGACTCATTTCACCTTTCAGCACATTAACAAGCTGTGGGAGCTCATCCAGGCTTAGTTTGCGCAAAAACCGGCCCACTCGGGTCACACGAGGATCATTGGTAAGCTTCAGGACCCTGTTTTTTTTGTTCTCTTCAGGCAGGTCTCCCTTGATGAATTTTTTCACGAATTCCCTGTGCGGATTCGGCCCACCGCCCTGCTTCATCGACCTGAACTTGAACATCCTGAATAACCTGCCTCCCTCACCTATTGCCTCTGCCATGTAAAACACAGGGCCTTCAGAATCCAGTTTTATAGCAATGCCGATCAGCAGAAAAAGTGGAAACAACACTAACAGTGCAGAAATCGCAATCGCAATATCCATAAACCGTTTTATCGCAGAAAAAAAGCCCGGGTTACGCTGGATACACATCCTTACCATGGGGATGGTACAGAATTGGTCGATCCGGATCTTGACAGGTATGATAGGTAAAAGGTTGGGAGGAAACCATACAACAATCCCCTTGGCAAGACAGTAGTCCAAAAGAGAGATGAGCAGCCTTTTCTCCAGATTGTTTTCTGTAACTATGACTTCCTGTATTCCGTACTCCTCCACGATTCCAGGCAAATCATCAATTCTGCCTAAATATTCTTTTGACGACCTGTCTGAAAGCTCCATCTTCTGTGCTGCCGGGGCCAAAGAGATTGCCCCAACCACCCAGAACGGGGGATTTGTCTCTACAATGTATTGTGTTATCTTTCTGGCCTCATCGTCTGTACCTATAACCACCAATTGGCGACGGAACCACCTCCTTAGCCACTTGCTGTAAATCACATCCACAATAAAACATCTTGTAATGGCTATTGCAATCCATGCAGAAAAAATCCCGGCCCAGCCCATGAACGGATCAAGAACCAGCGGAGGCGGAAAGTCTTTCAGGAAAAGACCGTTAAGCCCTAAGGCGATAAAACCTATTCCTCCAGCCATTATAAACTTGCCAATATGGCTGGAAATAAACCTGGCCAGGATGGTAAGTACAAGCGATCCTGCAAAGATAAATACAGCCTTTACCGCCCTTTGCTGTCTGAAAAATACAGGCCATTTATACATGGCAAGTATCAAAGCAAATATCATACAAGCCCAGCATAACGCCTTGGTCAGGGTCTTCATATGAACACTTCGGCTGAAGATCAGGTGATAGCTGTACAAATTATACGCCAGAAAAAATGAGATCATGACCCCTGCCATTACAAGGGAATAGAAAAAAATCTCTTCTTCAAGCAGCAATTGTCCTGCCTTGCCCAAACTGCCGAAAAACCAGAACGCCGCTACCGCTATGGAATAATCGAGCAAAAACAGAACAAATTGATAGACCGAAAAGGGCAGCGCCTGTCTTTTTACAGATCCTGAAACCCCTGCGGCAGAAAGCAGGATATCATCCTGTGACTGTGTAATTTTTTCATTAAGATCCATAGAAAAGAATTTCCTCAAGGCCTTTTCCTGTTTAATCGGCCTTTTTCCAGATATCTTAACCCCCAGACAAGTGGTAAAAACATTGTAATAAGGGCTGAAACAAAAAACACTATTCCGCCGCTTCTGTGCAGCCAGTGATTGGTAATATAGATCTTGTCCACATATGCACCGAGCAAACCCAATGTAACTATACGAAGGCCGTTCTTTACAACCGCAATGGGAACGACTGCTGCCATAAGAATCAGTTTTGAAACTGTACGCCTTAAAAAGATATGACAGCAAAGGACAGTAAAAATGATCAATGCAAGGCTTGATCTTATCCCGCTGCACTGTCTCGCCACCTCAATACCAAGACCCGGCAGGTCAAAAACCATTCCCCTGCGGAAAACAGGGACACCAAGCATCTTGAAGACCTTATACGAGACATCAGCAGAGGCGGTTTGAAGCAATGTTATATACGGATCAAGAACAAAGGAAGGAATCGGAACAGTAAAGAGGAGAAATCCCAACGGAAAAGCCGCCTTTTTAAAGGCAGACATCCCGTAAAAAAGAAGAAAGGATCCTGCAATCCAAAGAACCAGTGCAAGCACAGACCAGAACAAACGGTCCTGCCCAATTTTACTACAGTGCACTGACATCCCTGCGACACAGAGCCCGACTGCAAATATTAAAACCAGCCCGCCAGCAACAAATGAATAGCCTACATTCTTAAATATCTCATTTCTGTCCCTTAAAAAGAAAAAAATGGAAATAAAAGGAATAGCAGGTATATAAGAGTAAAGCTCCGATCTTGCACCCTGCCCCATAGAAAGCTGGAGCACAGCTTGAACCGGACGAAAAAATATAATGATACCCACAGCAAGAAAAGATGCAAAGCCCAAGGATCTATAAAACATCTTTCATTTCTCCGGTAAAAGTCATCAGACAGGACAACAAAAGGCTTTTGAAGGGTAAAACGGATGTTCCAGGATTCTATGCCCTGATTTTTCTGTATCCCCAAACAAAAATCAATGTGCCAAACAAGGCACCGAGGGTATTCAGAACAAGGTCCCGGCAATCAGAACTCCTTGAAGGAATCCAGGTCTGAAGTATTTCTATGGTTAGGCTTACAACAAAACATATCCCGACTGCTGCCAGCACATACCGTTTCCTGAAAGCCCTCCCCCGTTTCACAAAGGTTATCATCAAAACAAATCCTATAGGGATAAAACCCACAAGATTCACTAAAGCATCTTCAATAAAACCCGGGCCGGATTCTGACCAAACCGAATCACATGAAAGTATCTTCCTTTGAAACACCACCATCCTGGCTGGTATCTTAAGATCATAGTTCCCGCAGCCGTGGTCAATTACCCTTTTGCCACGTTCCTCGTTGAACAAATAAAACAAAAAGGGCTTACTCTCCCTGACAAAAGCGAATCCTTGCCTTCGGGCCCATTGCTGAAAATGGACTTTCACATCCTTGCGGTCAAGAACGTGATCATACCAGACCAGCCCTTGAATCTCCCCCCTCCAGCCGTGTCTCGCATCCGGCGAATTGCCCAGAAAAAGCCTGACTTTCTGTCCCTTTGGTATTGCGAGAGCAAGGGCCTCTTCACTTACAAGTCGACCGTCAAGGTAGATTCTGGTGCCATTACTTCCCGTGGTAATTGTCACCAACTGATAGCGGGGAGGGCCTGAAATAAGCTTTACTGATATTCTTTTTTCCCTTCTCCTGTGAGCATAATCATCGCCGTTCATTGCGATCAGCCAGGAGCGCCATTGTCCTACCACCAACTGTGTTTTATCTTCTCCACCATGCACTGCGAGAATAAAACCAAACCCGTCATTATGATTGGCATCCGGCTTTAGGGCAATTTCAATGGAGAAGTCTTTTGTCAGGTAGCCTTTCCCAGCGCTCCACTCTTTAACAGGTGCCGTGAATGCCTCCCCAAACCTGTCAAATTCAATCCCTCGGTGAGAAGCGAGCCACACTACATGGTTTGAAAAGTCAAAACCCCTGGGCCACAGTCCAAACAGCAGTGCCACCAATACAAGTGCAATGGAAAGCAGAACAAATGGTGAGACCTTTGAATTTTCCGGAATGGACACAAACTGCCCCTCCTGAACGCGGCTTTTGACAAAATCTGTCACCAACTTTTCAGATTCATTTCTTCCCTGGTTGGATTTCTCGTGGTTACGCCCCTCTGTTTGTCCCTTGTTTTGGGCTTTTTCCTGTTCTGCGTACCCAATTTCTGCTTCGGGCACACCTCTCCTTCTTCTTTCAGGTTGTCGCCAGAATCCTTGACCCTCGGGATAGATTGAATGCCATACCAGTGAAATATGCTGCGCCCCCATGAAATATGCTACACATTTCATGGGTCAGGCATTTCACGGCACAGGTCTGCCTGCACATGCTGTCCCAGAGATTCTTCACGAGCTTTGTGAACCGTGCCCTATATGCCCTAACCGAAACATGCTCTTTCAATCCGTAATGGGGCTCGTCATTCTTTTCTCCGCCCCGTGGAATAGCATGCCAGATAATCCCTCAACCTGCCCTTCAGGTATCTTTTGCCATACGCCGTTTTCAAATATTTCTCCCTTCGCAAAGCATCGTATTTACTCTGGCACGCCTCATAGTAAACGAGTTCAAAAGGGACTCCCCGTTTTGTGCTTGACTCCTGACCTTTATTATGTTCTTTGATCCGTCTCCTAAGATCTTCCGTAAACCCCGCATACAACTTTCCATCCTTAAGACTTCTCAAGACATAAACATAAAACATTTCCTAATTCCACAGGGGACGCTCCAGTCTGATTCCAGGTCCTTACAGAATTTCAATGGGTTCCCATTCTTGTCCACTTGTCCATCCGGTAATTCCCTTTCTTCCTTTTCCTTCCTCAAATCATCCTTGCTCATCGGACGGCTTGCCGATTTTACCAACCTGGCAATATTGCCCTTTTTCATAAAGAGGAAAGGAGGCTATCCCACCTTTTCGCTGACTCTCGAAGGTCATATTTTTCTGCCGAACGCCTAGCGTTATCAGAGAATTGGTCATATAATTTTTTGTCCTTCAATAAGAAATTTATATATTTAGCGAAGTCTTGAGCCGTCCTCTGCTTTACAAGAAAGCCATTTCGCCCGGGCTCCACGAGTTCTCCCAGCTCGCCAACATCAGAGACAACCGCAGGCAGTCCACAGGTCATAGCCTCCATCAAAGCAAGGGATAGACCTTCAGAATCGGACGTTAATACAAATACTTTGGAGCGAGAAAGCCATTCTTCTATCCTAGGCTGATACCCGGCAAAGATCACATTCCCTGCCACTCCTATATCTTCAGCCATTTTCTCTAGATCTTGCCGAAGGGACCCAGCACCAACAATCACGGCAGACACTGCTTTTCTGGTTTCTTTTAACGCGCTTATCATTTCGAGAAATAAATCTGCCCGTTTCACCTGTTCCAGGCGGCCAACCAAAATGCAGTCGTATTCTTTCTTGGATTTTTCCAGCGTGATGAACTTGGTTCTATCGATTCCTCCAGGTATCACTTGAAAGTGAGTACCAACCCCTTTTTCTCGGAAAAACTTAATCGCTCGAGGTCCCATTGTTATCACAGCATCGAAGGCATTTACTGCTCGGATAAGCTTTTTCTCAAGAAGAGGATCAGGTCTACCTATAAGACTGAAAAGGCGACTACCATGGATGCCGCCATCTTGCACCTCTCTTGGACCACCACCGCAAATGTATAAGGACCTTACCCCCAAGAAAGCAGACAACAAGCTCGATAGCAAGCCGTTTAGCAAGAGATGAAAGCCGCCTATTACATCTGGCCTGTGTCTAACAGAATACACCGTGAAATAAAGTAGCCTCGCAGGAACCTCTCCAATTAATTTAGTCAACTCTTTGGGGGGGTACAAAACAATGACCTTTGGAGGGGGATCAATGGGAAAAGTGGATACAAGGACCACTTCTTTTACCCGACTCGAAAGGGCGAGTGGCCTCAAATGATTCAAAATCCAGTTTTGAGAAAAAAAGGTGCCTGTAAGCAGAATCCTTTTCCCACTAACAGGCACGTCCCTATGCGGAACCAGCTTAAACAACCGATAGGCGAGCCAGTGGAAATCCACCAGTGCATGGAGAGCGAACCTAATTAGTGTTCTTAAAACCACTTGCATCAAATCAGTTCCAGTACTTCTTCACTACCACTTATTGAATCCTGAGATTGGTCGGTGTAGGAGGGGACGATCCATTACTTCCCCCGCCTTCAACAAACTCAAAGGCTCCAATGTCCCACCCCTCACCTTGTGGCCTAGTGATTCCTAAAAAGTCTTTTTTTATACTCAGCGAATATTCAGCTTGAAACGATCCGTAAGCCGAACTCTCTACACCATTATCTATGGCTGGAGAATTTGGCTCCAATGAAAAATCTCCTGATGATGGATTCACAAATTTAGGGTCTCCCTCCAATCCCCCCTCACACTGGCCAAGGCTTTTCATCTCTGAAAGAGTCTTTATTGGACCATTCCAATTGATTGAAGCAGTTCCCTGAGGGTAGTAATAGAGGTTATTCCTAATAGTCACCCTATCCACGTTGGCATCAATCTGGATCTCGTGGCCACTGCCAGAGCGATTTGCCAAGATGTTATTTTCAATAATTACAGTATCTTCCGGATTAAGAACTTCCTGGTCACACACTATCCCATGCCTCGTGTATCCGTATATTGTATTGCCGGCTATCACAAGCTTACCATCCATTCCCCTGAATCCAACGCCTGACCCATCTATAGTATCAATGGAAGACGGATCAAAAAGATTGTATATCAAATTACCTATAACGTAAGTCTCTGCATCAACATCTGTAATGGCCACACCAGCGCCTGAGTTGTGAATCTTGTTGAAGATGACCCAACCATGAGTGCACCCCAGTGAATTTGCTCCATAATGCAATACGATAGATGCACCTCCTTCCCTGTAGTGTGGTCCTGCCATTTCATTCTGTGATATCACATAATGCTGAATAGCTTTCAAATCTATTGCATTCTCACCGTTGTCATAGATCTTATTATCCCCTATGAAATAATACATAGAATAGCGTTGATCGCGGTCTGCATTATGGCATCCGGCAACTCCATCGGCACCAAAGTGATGGATTTCATTTTTTAAAACCCACAGCCTTTCCATCGGGAACCCCATATAGACCCCACATTGTTCGGTTGTGTTGACGTCCCCGTAATTTCGCATGTGATTGTTATAAATGACAATATCTGAAATAAAACTTCCGCTATACGGACTCCCAGTTGATTGCCCGACCGTAATAGCCCCCCCATCAGACGAACTCTTAGTCCCTTCAAATGAACAATTCCGGATAACCAAGTGCTTGATCGTAATGTTCTCACTGGTCGGACGAATATCTATCCGCCCATTTGAAGGAAATTCGATGCTGTCCATTATGAAATAGTTTGTATTGATGTAGAAATGTACATATCTGGGGAGCTTAGGCCGATTTGATGGATTTCCACAAAACCAGATGGGAGATGATGCGGTACCCACTCCTCCCCAGTTGAAACGGTCTCCTTTTGAGGAATATGTTCCACCATTAATATAGATGAAATCCCCTGCGGAATATGCGATTTCGGGAATCGTCTTACGAGGCTTGTCTGGATACCCATATGAATTGTTAGTATCTGTAGCATTGGGGTCAGTATTATCTATGAAATAACAACCACGATTTTCTGATGAGGGCCAATTGGGACATTTGCTGCATGTACCATCCTCATTCACTACAGGTGCTGAGGTATTTATTGGGTCGAAACCATCAAAGTATATTGTAGGATCAGGAATACCAACGGGAACCGTGTAAGCGTAGCTATTAAGTGTCCAGCAAAGGAGTATTCCAAGGAAAAAAGATATAATCAATTTACTATAATAATTTCTCATGACCAGCCCTCCTGGTGACGTCGTCCTATAGTTGACTCTTTTGTTATTAGCAAATTTTATGCCTATTAAGAAATCTGATAGTAAGTTCGTAAGCTACCAATAGGACAGCAGCATACATACTATTGCAGGAAAAATTCGCACGCCTGACCTAATGCATTTACGGCAAAGCATTTTTTGATAGCTTGAGTAAAATGCCAAGATAAATTTGAATGAGTTGATTTACATACGATTCTATTAAAAAGTGACGTGCTCTTTCGGAAGCATTTTTTGCAAGATTCTTGCAAAGGACAGGATCGCCGATGAGTTGCAAAATTAGCTGGGAGAGCGCCTTTTCATTTTCTCTCTCAAATAGCATTCCATCGACACCATGTTGAATAATCTCAGGGATCCCACCGACCCTTGATGCTATACAGGGCAAGCCCGAGGCCATTGCTTCTATCAATGCTGCCGGCAAACCCTCCGATCTTGAAGGAAAGACAAATATGTCACTTGCCTTCAAAAGCCGGGGAATATCCTGTCTATTCCCAGCAAGAGTCACCTTTTTCTCCAGCCTGAATTTGCGGACGAGGCCTTCAAGATATCTGTGGAATTCGCTTGAAGTAAACCCACCAACAAGCAGAAGATGAATGTCGTCTTTGCATTGCTTCATGACCTCGGAGAAGGCCTTTATGGCTATGTCCCACCCTTTTACAGGGACCGTGTGGCCAACAGCAGCCAGGAGTGTAGCTGTTTGGCTTATTCCAAACTCCTTTCTGACACTTGTTACGTTCTTATCACCCCTTGCAAATCTATCATAGTCAACTGGGCCATACAGCACTGACAATTTACCAGAAGGACATCCCAATTCCAAAAGCTCATTTTGCACCTGCTCACTTATAGGCAGTATTTTTGTGCAACAGAAGGCCGAGACACGCACTCCGGGAAAGAGGCGCTTGAGTCCCCTGGGCGCCTCACCTGTCTCATAGTATGGGGACATTGACAGCTTAGACCATATCCTGACAGGGGCTCTTCCAAGGAATGCACCAATCAAGGGGCTGGTGTGATCATTATGGCAGTGGAATATATCGATTTTGAGATGCCGAACCAGTTTTGTTGTTTGCCAAACAGCCTTCATATCGAATTGCCGCCTAGACCGCTCAACCAAAACAACCCTGCATCCAGCCATTTCAAATGGGATCTGGAGAGATGGATCATCCGGCAATTTGGTCCATGCAATATAGTTTTGCCAGCCCAGTTCACTGCACGCCTGAACTGTCGCTAAAAAGCTCTTCCACTTGGAGTTTGGATTTCTTGGGCATCCTGCCCAATAATGCAAGATTCTCAATCGTTTTTTCATTTCAAACTGGACATGAAAAGTTGGTCTTACACCTTTTTTAAGGTTTCTTCATAGACCCTTTGAGTTTTCATTGCAATTTTCTGGGGATGAAATCGTCTTTTGCCCATTTTTTTTGCCATGTTCCCCATTTTTTGTGCCAAGTTGTCATCAGTAACAAGCTCTTTTATTCTTGATGCTATTTCCGATACATCCCTTGGATTCACCAAAAACCCTGTCTCTTCATGACTCACCATGTATGGCATTCCACATCTATTAGAGGTTATGACTGGAACGCCTGCCGCCATGGCCTCCTCAATAACTAAGGGAGAGTTTTCTTCAAGTGAAACCAACAAGAATACCTTTGCTTTTGTAAGTTCATCTCGGATCTGTTCGGATGTTAATGCCCCCAAAAAGTTGACCTGTTCCTCCAATCCGAGCCTCTGCACCTCTGAGAGCAATTTTCTGTAGTACCTACTATCAACTACATGTCCAGCCAGGCGAAGCTGACATTTCAATCCTTTTTCATTGAGACGAGAGAGAGCATGGATCAGGGCCAGGGTGTTTTTCCTTGGCGATATTACGGCACAACAGAGGAGCCTGTAATTATCAGGTTGAGGTTCCAGCTTAAAGAATAATTCATGGATTGGATTATCTATATCCACTATACGTTCAGGAGCAACCCCAAAAAAGCATAGCCTTTCACGCACATATGGACTTATAGAGATAATCCTGTGCTGGTCTCTCCATGCCGATGTTTCAACCCATTTCCAGATGAGCGATCTCAATCTTGGGAACCTCCTCCCTGATACCAAGGTATCGCCATAGATAAAGCCGTGTACTGTAAAGACTCTGGGAAGAGAAAGCCCTTTCACCATAATGCCATAAGTATCATGGGCATGAACCAAATCCATAGACAAACCCTTCAGGTACTCACACAACAATCGCCTTCCGGTCCCAATGGCAGTAAGAAGTGCACTTCCCCTTGGCAAAGGGAGTATATGAAGAGTAAAGCCATGCATTTTTTTTAATTCGGTATATTTCGCCTCTGGCCTCAAGGTGACGACATGCACCTCAAGATCGGGCAGAGAGGCCAGGTGACGTGCAAGAATGGAGGTGACAGCCTCTACCCCACCCTTGGGCTTGTTTGGGTCAAGAGGGAAATGGGTTGTTATGGCAACTTTGAGCTTCGACATATCTGCCATCTAATAGTGAAGTCTTCTGAACAGTGCCTCAAACTTTTTAAGGGCAACGCTGGGCTTGTGTTCAGTCAGATAGTACCGGCGGGCATTGGATGAAAGCTCATACCATTGAGTCTTTGAATTCATCACCTTTTCTATTGCAGAGGCGATTTCATTAGGAGATTTGACAAAATAGCCCAGCTTCCTATCCTGTATCAGAGTGTCAGGATCAAAGGTGGAGACAACAGGCATTCCAAAACCCCACGCTTCGATAAAGGTATTCGGGAATCCTTCGTAAGATGAAGTGTTGCAAAGGAGCATGGCAGACTTGTAAAACCTGGGCAATTCACCGTGAGGGACCATGTCGTGATATATCACATTGGGAATTGCAGTCACCGCTTCTATCAAGGACCTCGCGTATGAATCATTGGGATCGAATTTACCGATCACCTTGAATCTCGTTTCAGGCAACAACTTGGCAATATTCAACAGCCACTCAAGTCTTTTCTCTCTCGATATTCTGCCTATCCAGAGCACATAGTCTTTTCTTTTTGCATAAGGAACTAATTCCTCTTCACCAATGTCATAGGTGCATGGCATAGGCAGAATTTTTGTTTGTAAGCCATAATTATCCAACAGCATTTTGCTTTGGCGTCTGGTCTGAGCTATTAAGCAATTTGATCCCCTAAGCCCATAAATGAAAAAATATCTATCATAAAATCTCCCTTCCCTGAGAGGAAGGGCAGAACACTCGTCGTCACTTGCCACATAATAGACGAATCTACGGTCTTTCAGCTTGCACCATAGCGCAATCTGCCCTGTTACATATTCTCCCAGATTATGATAATAGATATCGGCGTCGGCTTTGTTAAGGGCTCTTATCAGGCTGGTCCACCTTGGGTGAAAAAAGCGGATGCCTGGAATTCCTTCATCTGACCGGCACAACTTGATTACCCTGACACCATCGACAATTTCCTCTTTGGGGCCACCCTCATCCCAGGTGATGAAGCTTACCCTGTGCCCCCGACTTGCAAGCCATTTTGCAAGAAGGCTCGTCTGGAACTCAACCCCGCCTGCATGTCCAGACTCCCCGCCTTTAAGTGCCCCGTAGGCCATGTGTGAAACAATACAAATATTGATTTTGCGATTATGCATAAAGCGCGCTCTTTTTGGGTGAGATAGGGCTCAGACCGAAGGAAATTCCAACTTTTGCCATGGAATATAGATATAGGAATGACCACTCGAGTTTGTTTCAATAGCGATGATATCATCCATTAATTTATCATTTATCTTTAGATGGACCGCTTTGTCTTTCGGAATACAAAAAGACAAGCCCTGTAGGTCAGCAATGTCTTTGTCTGTCTGCACCTCAATAGTCAGCTCATTGTCATTAGAAATTACCGTCCACTCCAAAGACTCCAACATATCAAAATATTTTAAGAGTCTGGACGTAGTGGTTACCAGAATCTTTTTATCTTCGTAGTATCTTTTCAAGCGTTTCAGGGCCGCAACTGTTTTATCTGGGAATTTACGGCTACCTTTCAACTTCCCCAGGTGGGTATAAATTATGGAAACCCCTCCTCGCTTTACCAAAAGATCGAGCTTTTCGTTTGTCAGGACATCATTTAAGCCTTCCGCTGTATCATCATAACTGATCCCCCCCCAATGAAAGGTAGAGCGCATGAATTCTATCACTTCTTGGCCGTTTCTTAGCTTGTAGTTACGCATCAAATTATTCTGATGGTGCATCGCGTATTTCCCATTTCCTTGGCGGCCTAATAGGCCCTTAGCCACCTCCTTGAGAAGTGTCTTGAAAGAGGCTACAGGATGCCTTGGCGTCCAAATGCCGGAGAGTTTTCTTGGGACATTTTGTCCTACTACACTGGTGACCCTACCAAGCCACACAAATTTGATGCCATAACTGATTGTCAAATCAGCATGGTATGCTTCGTCACCAGGAATATCACCTCTGCCCATCATTATATCAGGGCCGAAATTGGTGGGTGCCTGTGCGTGATCCACCCAAACACTGAGCTTGCAGTTATATTTGATTAGTTCGTCAAGCACAGTTTCTGCATGTCGCCTTGAACTGGCAAGGTCCCCATAGGAATGAAGGCAATCTATGTAGCCGGATTGGATCAGAAGCCTTATGATATGCCTGCCCTTTTCATCTGCATTCCAATAGGCGAATTGACTTTTCGGCATGTCGAAATAGATGCTGTTGCCGACTTCCAATCCTATCCCTCTGCCATATCTCGTATTTTCGCTAGTATTCAGAAATTTTACAATTTCCAAATATGTATCAAAATCAGGGGTTTCATCCAAATCACTGCAGATGGCCAACATTGCTTTATACGGGAACGGTAACACACCAAGAGAGACTTCAAACATTTGCTAAGTAAAAGTTCTATACAATGAAGATAATGCTTATTTATCTATTGAGTTATCTTTTTTTGTCTTTTGGCAAATAGCCATCATCATATGACAAGACGATAGTCTATTTATCTTTCCATACACAAGATCAAAAGACTTTCCAATTCTCGACTTGAGACTTGACCCATATCCCTTGATATCCAGTACCCTAAAGCCACAATTTTCCAAAATGCTTTTGTATTCCCCCGGAGACCACATGTATTCATAAAACACAAAAGGAGCTTTTTTACCCCATAAATATCTCAATGTTTTCCTGCACTTAAGCCATCTTTTTAAAACCAGTAGCGGAAGGGATATCGTTCTATAAAAATTCAAGCAAGGTACTGAACACATTAGGCAACCATCTCCTTTTAGAACTCTGCGAAACTCCTTCAAAGCCTCCTCAGGCCCATCAATATCATGCTCAATAGCTCCAAATGATACAATATAATCAAAGCTTTCTGGTTTAAAGGGCATTTTTTTAAAGTCTCCTTGGACCAGAGTCAGTTCAGGATTACACGATCGACCAACTGCTAATCCGCTATAAGCATAGTCTAAGCCTATAACCGTGTACTCTAAGCTACCCAAAAACTGGACCCATTGCCCCGTGCCACATCCTGCTTCGAGAACTATCCCGGGTTTTTTCAACTCTTCAGCAATTGTTGGCCAAAGAGGCTCATCGGACAAGTCTCTCTTAAGCTCTTTTCGCCCTCTCCAATGATTATCCCAAACACGAGCCATTATTGTCTTATCGTTGATTGCTCCTATTTCTATATAATCAAACTCAGCGTATCGCATCTAATCATACCCCTAATAAGTTTTGACTCTTACAGACGCCAGAGCTTTCTTACGATACTTTTCTGGGAAAAGAAGAAATAAATATAAAAATATGAGCATAAAACCACCGACAAAAAGTCCAGAGGCCAGAGAAATGACAGGCGAATTTTCCCAAAAAAATCTACTTATAAAGAGAATGATAAAAAATGGCAAATTACATAGAATTGGCTTATTGAAAGATACCATGATCAGGCTTTTAAAGCTCATTTGAAGTATTTTACAAGCATAAACAGGAACAATTATGCCTCCACTCAAAGTTAAAGATAACCCTATAATAATAGCTGCCTTGTCTAAAGTCCATCCAGTAACACTACAAAAAAATACTCCAAGGCAAAGAACCATTGCAACAACGACAAAATTAATTAAACCAATAACCCCGTGCTTATTTAAGCCTATGAGAATTCTCAAAATAGGGCTCATAGCAACAGGCAAAAAATATCCAATAGCCAACAGCTCGATTGTATATCCAGATATATAACGTTTCCCCATCCATATCAAAAGCAATGCCTTACCAAATACAACGAGGATCAAGACAATAGGTAAGGTAATTGCCACGCCATAAAGAGAAGATTCAAATACATATTTCTTAAGAGCATCATATTCCTTCCGTTCTTGTAGTGCTCCAGAGGTAGTTGTTGTAACAAATGAAAAGCGGTTGGCAAAATTAGACATATGGTTGACAAAAGCTATACACCGGGCCAGGACAGCAAGAGATGCTGGCCCAATAACTCCAACAATTATCACATTAATAGTCTGTACAGCTAGCAATGGAGTAAGTGTGGCAAGCTGACTCTTCCACCCAAATACGAACATTTCTTTGATTTTTGACCAAGTTACAAACGAAGGACGTAGTTGAAGTTCTGGGCACACATTAAATGCAATAATAATACGAAAAGCTGAGGTAATAACTGCTGAGCCAAAATATGCAAGCGCCAAAAAAAACAATCCCATCCCTTTGATTACAACTATTAACATGCTAAAAAAAGCAAGGACACGTGAAAAAAGATTTAATCCATTATGAATATCCCACCTATGACATCCGGATATTACACCCTGTAAAGCTCCAAAGCTTTGGTTTACAGCAAGGCTGAAGCCTAAGAGCAGTACAACCCAGCGAGCATCTTCCAGATGAGCAGATAATTTTTCTCGAAAGAAAAAAGGCAAGGTGTAAAACAATGCGACTGAAGCGAGGGAGATAAAGAATGCCACACATAGCTGAACCGCTGTCACAGAGGATACAGCAGTACAAAGACCTTTAACATTTCCAACAGCTCTAAACTTGGCCACGTATCTATTTACAGAAGCTCCTATTCCCAAACTTGAATAGGACAAGTAACTCACTAACGACCATGAAAAATCCCATATTCCCAGCTCTACTTGACCAAGCTTTCGGTCAATCAATCGTGGCATTATAAAGCCAATTATTATTACTATAAAATAACTTCCCCATCCCCATAAAACATTTGCAAATAGACGATCGCGCCCTGTCAGATCCTTGCTTGTGTCAACCTGATGAGAAAGACCGTCCTGAATCTGGCTACCTGTTGATTTTTGGGTGCTCATAAATAACCCAATTTTCGGTTCATGGAACCGGAAATTTTGCCAAATGTGCTTAGGTTTTTTGGCGTCAAAGCCTGCTTCCATCGCTCATCGAGCACAACCGAGCCGTCCCAATCAAGCCGCATACCATTTCCAATGACATGATACTCGAGCCTATTCATTTTAGGCCATGGCCATTTGGCAGGATTGACTCCAATAAATTCAAACAGTCTTTCTAATTCCTGCCTGGTATTGCAGCAGTAGTCTTCATAACGGAGCTGAATCCACCTATGCCTTGGAAGAGTCTTCAGGACCTCTTCTGCTTCTTCGTTGCTCCGTAGCCATTCGCGTGCTGCCTTTTCAAGTGGAAGCTTTTCTCGCTCTCGATTCCCTCCCCTACCTCCCTGACGAAGTGCAGGGTTTTTGGCGTCTGCATAATTGGCTGGATCAACATAGGTTAGCATAACAGCCCTACCGTCGCGTACCAGGCGGATCACTTTTACATCAATCTGAGGATTTCTCAGCAGATATTTCAATCTTAGCCCTACCTTGGAGGAATCGACGATGACTTTCTTGCCGGTTATGTCCAGAATTGTTTTCATTAGAAGAAAATTTCGATGTTGGACTTTTCTCAAATGCTTTCTCCACTCTGGAGAGAGCCATAACGCAACATCCCTTACGGCCTCCAATATCCGGCCCCTGTGAAGCGGGGCGAGCAGCTTTTGACAATATGCACTCTGAATTCCAGTAAAATTGCTCCCCGCGTTTGTTACGTCAAAGCTTAAACCTTTCTGTGCCATTCTGGCTGAAACTTCGTTCCAAAATGGACATTGTTTTATCTTGATCCCACAAGAGCAGAGGTAACGTTCTTTATCATCAAGGTTGGAGATTTTCAGCTCGCCTACGGTATAGACATCGGGATGAGCCCCGAGGAGAAGTGAGAGAAGTGTTGAGCCTGAATGACTGGCCGCAAGAATATATACAAGCCTTATTTTAGAATTATCCATGTAAAAACCCTAATTTTGACCTATAAAAATCTGACTATCTCTTCTACCAGCTATCTTTGATCGCTCAACATATACTCTTAACATTAAAAAAATAGCACACCATCTTCCAAAGGATTCCTCCACAGGATAAAAGTGCCCGCTGCCCAATCCCCCCACAAGATAAGCTATGACAAGTGCAAGAGAAATTCCTCCAGCGATGGTAAAAAGGTCATTTTGCCTATCTTTAAAAAGTGAGTAACTATACCTGACCACCAAAAAATAAAAGATCAATACCGGAACAAGTCCGAGCAACCCATTATCCAGCAAAAATTCCAGATAAATATTATGAGGATGGGGAAAGCTCTCACGAAAATTTGTCCAGAGATAGCTTGCGAGTCCGGTTCTCTGCATTGCCATACGCCCGTATCCAAACAGGGGGGACTCTCCTATTTTTTCGATGACATAATGCCAAGCAACAACCCGGCCTGAGGTTACCTTGTACCAGTTTACACCCCCATATATATATTGCTCTTCGAATTCCGATATGTCCTGAGTTTCCTGCGCACTAAAACCGGTAAAGACTCGATCTTTTACCTGAGGTACGAAACTAAAGATTAGAAATAACAGCACTGGAACCAGGATGATATATTTTTTGTATCGCAGTAAGCCAAGAAAACATCCACAAACAAACCAAGCAACATAACCCGCCCTTCCTGCTGTGAGGGCTTGGGCCAAGAGAATTAAAGCATTAGACATTCTGATCAGGAATACCTGGAAGCCATCTTTTACCAGATTTCTGAGCTGTAAAGATGCCCAAAATGCTCCTGCCATCATCGTGGAAAGAGTGTCGCGATTAATACCTATTTCATTCTGAAGTATTTTGCCAGCCCGGCGAGCTAAGTCCCCACCGCCTACAATCATACCCAGCGGCATCCACTTTATGATTTGAATGGCAAATAGAAGGTACAGACCAATTATTGAAATAACTGTTAGTACAAATCTCTGCCTGTTTTTACAGCCATAGAATATAAGAATTCCCGGGATAACCCACTTGATTGAGTTTATGAAGTACTCGCTTATTAACGCTTTTGTCGTAGGGGGTGGAGAATTTGTTAACGCTGCCCACTCAACAATTCCGGAAAGGTCCGACATCATACGACAGGAACTCGTGATCATTACGACCAGATAAATTAGCAGAAGAACAGTAATATTCCGCGGCATGTCCCACCTGAGGCCTTCCCTTTGTTTGGCTGCAAGCCACCCCAGGATAACAAAGACAAGCAATATGTTCCATGGCGTCAAGCCCTGAATGCCCATCAAGGTCCTTGGCATATCGGGATGCCTTACGGCAGCCATCATCAAAATCAAAGCACAGAGGGACTTGTACCAATCTTTGAAGGCGTACAGACCGAAGCCAAAGACGTATATGTAGACAAGGGTATGTCTTATCATAAAAATTCAGTTGGCAGTTATCGGTTACCAAAATAAAAGGGGCCAAGGATTCAAGGGGTCGAGATATTTTCTAAGGGTACGAGGGGTCAAGGGGTCGAGGGTTCGAGTGTCTCCCAAGTTTATCTTTTAGGTCGAAGGTAGAAGGTTGAAGTTATTAGGTTGAAGGCTGTAGTCCCAAGGCTGAAGGTAGAAGGTTACCAAGACAAAGGGTCCAAGGATTCAAGGGGTCGAGGGTTCGAGGGGCACTCAAGTTAATTTCTTGGTTTCTAGTGATTTGATGAGGGCTTTGAGCATTCGTTCCACTTCTCGAATATCCTGCTGAATTGCTTCAAGGTGCCCAGAACTCATGAAACCTAAATCTCCAGAGAGTAATATCTGAGTTTCAAGCTCACAAATAGAACCATAAGCAACATATAAGAATTGGATATATTCAGGGGTCGTCTTCCTGCCGTATCCTTCCGCGACGTTGCTTGGTATTGACACAGCAGCTCGCCTTATCTGAGAGGTCAGTCCATATTTTTCTTCGTTCGGGAAGCCAGCGGTCTTCTTGTAAACATCCAGGCAAAGTTGATAGGCTTTCTGCCAAACCTTTAAATTACGGTAACTTTTGAGCATGCATAGTGATCTCTCTTGCGTTAGGCCACTTGAATCCTTGGACCCTCAGGGCTTTTTCCTTACCCCCTTCGACCTTCCAGCTTTAACCTTCAACCTTCAATATCCAAGCCATCCTTTTTAGTGGAAACTGACTGGAAACCGGAAACTGTCATGTGCATTTCGGATATATGTCATGAAAAGTTGATATTGGAATTTGATTCTTTCTTAA
>Ga0256914_1001641_pt1 | contig 19716 bp, 15 predicted proteins | sample HulkmetaG_FD_191571 | JGI IMG/M metagenome (GOLD analysis project Ga0256914, IMG submission 191571) | Hydrothermal chimney microbial communities from Main Endeavour vent field at the Juan de Fuca Ridge, Pacific Ocean - Hulk | ecosystem: Environmental > Aquatic > Marine > Hydrothermal vents ... | reverse complement strand
GTCCCAATCAATAGTAAGGCAGATGATTTTAGTTTTGTAATAAATGGTAGCTTTAGGCGTGGTTATTTTACCTCTAACAGGCCACAAGGTAAGGGAGGAGATGATATTTATTCGTTTGTACAAGAATCGGCAATTAAAAGTTGTTCACAGTTAGTAGAAGGTGAAGTAAGAGACGCAGATACAGATGAAATTGTACAAGATGCTATTGTTAATATCTTCGATGAAAAAGGGAATTGGCTAAATAGGTTTTCAACCGAAGGAGATGGGAAGTTTAAAATTAAACTAAACAAATGTGAGAAGAATTATAAGTTGGAGGCAACTAAAAAACACTACAATAAAGATTTTGCAGATATTATTTACGAACCCAACAAAGAATTGCATAAGGTAACTATGCATTTAATTCATGATGCTATTGTTGCTGAAGCTCCAAAGCCGAAAGAACCTTTAGAGATGAAGAATCCTGAAGAAGAAATGTATTTGGATGTAAAAAATATAGATTTTATTCTAAACAAATATAACATTAGAAAAACTTCAGCTGAAGAACTCAACAAGGTAGTTAAAATAATGAAAGAAAATCCTACACTTGTTGTTGAGTTTGGTGCACATACTGATTCCAGAGGTCCGGATGAATATAATATGGAATTATCCATTAAAAGAGCCAATGAAGTAGTGCGATATATAGTTAGTAAGGGAATTGATTATAACAGAATTTACGGAAAAGGTTATGGAGAGACAATGCCTGTAAATCACTGTGTAAATGGGGTGAAATGTACTGATGCAGAGCATTTGGAAAATAGAAGAACAGAATTTTTAATTCTAGCAAGATAGTTTAAGAACCATTAAAACCAAAGAAATGAAAAGAATTCTAGTAATTATCAGTTTATTTCTTATCCAGGTTGGTTATGCCCAGCTGACCGCAGCAAAGTATACAATTAAAAATATTAAGGCAAACACCAAATATTCAGATTATGGGACTTCATATTTTGGGCCTAACAGAATAATCTTTGCTTCAAGTAAGTTAGATGGTAAGAAATTAAGGAATAAGTTTAAGAATTCTAATGATGATTTTCCTCGCTATGATTTATTTAAAGGCTTTTTAAACTATAAAGGTGAGATTAATTATGTCAAGAAAATACTCAATAATTTTGTGACAAAATATAATGAATCTAACGTATCTTTTTCCCCCGATTATAAATACGTATATTTTACGCAGAATAATATAAAAAAAGGAAAATATGTTGAAGATGACAGCCAATGGGTAAATCTTAAAATTTATAGAGCATCTGTAACTACTAGTGGAGAGTGGAGTAATATTATTTCGTTACCGTTTAACAATGACAAATATTCTTGTGCACACCCTTCTGTAAGTGAAGATGGAAGAATACTCTTCTTTTCATCAGATATGCCGGGGAGTTATGGGAACTCAGATATTTATTGGGTAACCATTAATAAAAATGGTACGTATGGAGAACCTCAAAATATTGGACCACACGTTAATTCGTCTGCAAGAGAAAATTTTCCTTATGTCGATGGGAATATTCTTTATTTTTCATCGGATAGAACGGAATCAAAAGGGGGATTAGATATATTTATGGTACCTCTAGATAATCCTGATGCCACACCGGTAAATTTAGGAAGTCCTATTAATAGTGAATATGATGATTTTTGTTTTATAATAGACCGTCAACATAAAAAAGGTTTTTTCTCTTCAAACAGACCGGATGGGAAAGGAGAAGATGATATCTATTCTTTTATTCAAGAAACAGAGATTCAAGAATGCAAACAAGTAATTAGTGGGAAAATAAGGGATAGAGATACCAATGAATTAATCCCTGGTGCAGTAGTGAGTATGTATTCACATAATAATATAGTTTTAGCGACATATCCTACAAAATCTGATGGGAAATTCACCTTTGATTTGGCTTGTAGAGGAAATTACAGGGTAGAAGCAACGCAAATAGGTTATAAAAAAACCTTTAGACAAATTGGCTTTACACCTAATTTGCTTACCCAAAAGATCACTTTATATCTGGATAAAGAAAAGATTCAGGAGGAGACGAAAGAAGAAATGGTTGTAGTTGAAAAGACACCTGAAATAAAAAAAGAAGAAGCTATTAAAGATACCAAACCGGTAGAGCCGGAGAAAATCAAATCACCAATCATCTTTAAAGATGGTAAAGAAATGTTAGACTTACCGCCTATATATTTTGATTTAGACCAGTATTATTTAACAAAAGAAGCTATGGAGATTTTAGGAAAAGCAGTTAGAATATTATATGATTTTCCCAATATAAGTATTGAATTTGGAGCACATACTGATTGTAGAGCCAGTGATAGTTACAATTTGCACCTTTCTGATTTGAGAGCAAAAGAGGTTGTAAATTTTATTGTAGCACAGGGAATTTCAAAAGATAGAGTTACAGGTAGAGGCTATGGAGAATCCAGACCGGTCAATAAATGTATTGATGGTGTAAAATGCACGGAAGCAGAACATCTTCAGAATCGTAGAACAGAATTTATTATCAAAAAGAAATAAGATAAAACCAAATAATTGTTAAAGCAGCCAAACGGCTGCTTTTTTCTTGTTTAAAAACCTGGGTTTGCCCTAAGCTTTGCTCACAGTTTAAAATAATTAGCCCATAGATAATCCAAATACATGAGAACTATCCGGATAATTTGAGTGAATTTAGAGCAGCATAGGGGCTTATTATAAAAATCTATTAATAGAAAGGTCAATAGCATAGCATCTTTTCACTAAAAACCAATTGTAATGACAAGTTATACCTGCCTGATTTTTAGCAAAAATCTACTACACTATTGACTTTCTGTGAGATAAATCTTAGATTGAACTCAGGCTATAAATACATAAAATTGTGTAATTTTGCCAATCATTAGAAAAATAACGGGAATGAGCCAAAAATTTACAGAATATAAACAATTGAGTTTAACGCAAATAGCAGATGATATTCTTTCTTTTTGGGATAAAGAAAACATCTTTCAAAAAAGTGTAAATACCAAAGATAGTAATAAACCTTTTATATTTTTTGAAGGACCACCGTCTGCCAATGGTTTGCCGGGGATTCATCACGTTATTGGGCGTACGGTAAAAGATATTTTTGCCCGTTATAAAACTATGCAAGGCTATCAAGTAAAACGTAAAGCCGGCTGGGATACGCATGGATTACCTGTTGAACTAGGTGTTGAAAAAGAACTGGGAATAACCAAAGAAGATATTGGTACTAAAATTAGTATTGATGAGTATAACAAAGCTTGTAAGGAGTCAGTTATGCGTTATACAGATATCTGGAACGATTTGACCAAACGTATCGGTTATTGGGTTGATATGGAGCATCCATACATTACTTATAAACCTAAATATATGGAAACGGTTTGGTGGTTGCTTAAACAACTTTATGATAAAGGCCTGATGTATAAAGGTTATACTATTCAGCCGTATTCTCCAAAGGCAGGAACAGGATTAAGTACTCATGAATTAAATCAACCCGGTTGTTATAAAGATGTTACCGATACCACGATGACTGCTCAGTTTAAGGTAACCGAGGAGTCTTTAAAAAAATTACCTTTAAAACACCAAACACAAGATGTTTATTTCTTGGCTTGGACAACAACCCCTTGGACTTTACCGTCAAATACTGCTTTAACAGTGGGAAAAAAAATTGATTATGTATTGGTTAAAACATTTAATCAATATACATTCAAACCTATTGAGGTTATTTTAGCGAAAGCTTTGGTATCCTCACAATTCGGGAAAAAATTCAAGCAAGTTGCTTCGATTGAGGAGATAGATGCTTATAGCAGAGAAGATAAGCAAATACCTTATTTAGTATTGGATGAATGTAAAGGAGCTGATTTATTAGAATTGAGATATGAGCAACTGTTACCTTATGCAAAACCTTACCAACATCCCGAAAATGCTTTTAGAGTTATTGCAGGTGATTTTGTAACGACAGAAGATGGTACCGGTATCGTTCATACGGCACCTACTTTTGGTCAAGATGATGCGATGGTCGCCAAAAAAGCTAATCCGGAAGTACCGCCAATGTTGGTGTTAGATACTAATGGGAACCCTGTGCCTCTGGTTGATTTACAAGGTCGATTTACTGAACATATGGGACCTTACGCAGGACGTTTTGTGAAAAATGAATATTACAATGAGGGTGAAGTTCCTGATAAATCAGTAGATGTTGAACTGGCAATTCAATTAAAAATAGAGAATAAGGCTTTTCACGTAGAAAAACACCAACACAACTATCCGCATTGTTGGCGTACTGATAAACCGGTTTTATATTATCCGCTTGATTCTTGGTTTGTAAAAGTGACTGAAAAAAGGGATCGATTGTTTGAACTCAATAATCAAATTAACTGGAAACCCAAATCAACAGGAGAAGGGCGTTTTGGTAATTGGTTGCAAAATGCCAATGATTGGAACTTATCACGTTCACGCTTCTGGGGAATCCCTTTACCGATTTGGAGAACAGAAGAAGGTGATGAAGAAATATTGATAGGTTCAGTTGAAGAATTGATTCAAGAGATGAAAAAATCGGTTACCAAAGGATTTATGGATACTATTCTTTTTGATGATTTTATCATTGGAGATATGAGTGACAGTAATTATGATAAGATAGATTTACACAAAAATATTGTCGATAAAATTATCTTGGTGTCCCCTTCTGGAAAACCAATGAAACGAGAGGCCGATTTGATTGATGTATGGTTTGATTCCGGCTCTATGCCTGTAGCACAATGGCATTATCCTTTTGAAAACAAGGAATTAATAGATGATAAGTTGGAAAGACAGGCTGATTTTATTGCAGAAGGAGTGGATCAAACACGTGGTTGGTTCTATACGCTTCATGCAATATCGGGAATGGTTTTTGACTCGGTAGCTTATAAAAATGTTGTTTCAAACGGGTTGGTTCTTGATAAGTTTGGTAAAAAAATGTCCAAACGATTAGGAAATGCTATCGACCCCTTTACAACACTAGATAAATATGGACCCGATGCCATTCGTTGGTATATGATTGGAAATGCCAACCCATGGGATAATTTAAAATTTGATTTAGATGGAATAGATGAGGTGCGTCGCAAGTTTTTTGGGACTTTATATAATACCTATTCTTTTTTTGCACTCTATGCCAATTTAGATAATTTTACCTATCAAGAAGGGGATGTCCCTTTAAAAGACAGAGCCGAGATAGATCGTTGGATATTATCGGAATTACATACATTAATCAAAAATGTGACGGAATTCTATGAAGATTATGAGCCGACTAAAGCAACTAGAGCAATCCAATTTTTTGTAACGGAACATCTGAGTAATTGGTTTGTAAGGTTGAGTAGAAGGCGTTTTTGGAAAGGAGAATATGCACAAGATAAAATTGCCGCTTATCAAACACTTTATACCTGTATGCTGACGGTGTCAAAGTTGGCAGCACCGGTAGCGCCTTTCTTTATGGATAGATTGTATAAAGATTTGATGGCTGTAACTAGCGATAAATCAGAGATTTCGGTACATTTATCTGATTTCCCGAAATACGATAAAAGCTATATTGATACGGTTTTAGAACAAAAGATGGAAAAAGCGCAGTTAATAGCATCTATGACTTTATCACTTCGTCAAAAAGAAAAAATTAAAGTGCGTCAACCTTTGCAACGTATAATGATTCCTGTTCATAATGATGCAGAAAGAGAGCAGATTAAGGCAGTACAAGATTTAATCAAAGCAGAAGTCAATGTAAAGGAAATACAGTTACTCGATGACGCTTCCGGTATTTTGGTCAAACAGATAAAACCTAATTTTAAAGTCTTAGGACCTCGTTTTGGAAAGGAAATGAAACTAATTGCAGGAGCTGTAATGCAATTGTCTCAAGAGGCAATAGCTGATTTTGAACGCAATAAATCGTATACTATTACGGTTAATGATTCAGATGTGGTACTTCAATTGGATGAGGTAGAAATAACCACCAAAGATATTGATGGTTGGTTAGTTGCTAATCAAGATAATACAACAGTAGCACTTGATGTGACTATTACAGATGAATTGAAATCAGAAGGAATAGCCCGTGAGTTAATTAACAGAATACAAAATCACAGGAAAAATTCAGGATTTGAAGTAACCGATAGAATTAATATCTCTTTTACTGAAAATGAATTGATAGAAAATGCCGTAAATGAAAATAAAGAGTATATTAAAGCGGAAACCTTAGCAGATAGTATTATATTTGCTAAATTTATAGAAAATGGTACAGAAATTGTGTTTGACCAAGTGCAAGCGCAAATGCAGATAACTAAAGTATAATTAATAAAAATTCTTTCCTATAAATAGGAGAGTTGGTAGAAAAGATGCAAGAACCTAAAGTAAGTTATTCGGAGAAAGATTTAGCTGAGTTCAAAGAAATAATTGAACAAAAGATTAAACAAGCAGAAAAGGATTTGGCATTGTTAGAAAGTGCCTATAAAAATGATAGTGATAACGGCACTAATGATACGGCACCAACGTTTAAATCATTTGAAGAAGGTTCCAAAACAATGTCAAAAGAGGCTAATGTACAATTAGCTATCCGTCAAGAAAAATTTATTCGTGACTTAAAAAATGCTTTGTTACGTATAGAAAATAAAACCTATGGAGTGTGCCGTGTTACCGGTAAGTTAATCAATAAAGAACGATTGAAATTAGTTCCTCATGCTACTTTGAGTATTGAAGCTAAGAATAGACAATCACTTTTATAATTTTTTAGAATTCAAATTTGAAGAAGGCGGTCTTTATTATTGTTCTGGTTTTATTGATAGACCAAATTTCAAAAACCTATATCAAAACGCACTTTGTAGTAAATGAGAGTGTTCAAGTGTTGGGGTGGAATTGGTTTCAAATCTATTTTGTACAAAATAACGGAATGGCTTGGGGAACGGAGTTTGGTGGTAAGACAGGAAAGCTATTACTGACTGTTTTTAGATTAATAGCTGTTACAGGTATCGTTTATTGGCTTTATATAGCAATAAAAGAGAAGAAGCATACTATTTTAATCGTAGCAATTTCATTGATTTTGGCCGGAGCTTTTGGCAATATAATCGATTCATTATTTTACGGGTTGATTTTTGATGACCCGCAACATAAAGTAGCAACATTGTTTTCTGAAAGTCCTTATGGAAGTTTATTTCATGGTAAAGTAGTCGATATGTTTTATTTTCCTATTTGGCACGGAGAATTACCTTCTTGGATTCCTAAATACGGAGGCAGACCTTTTACTTTTTTTAATGCAATTTTTAATGTTGCTGATTCAGCGATAACTATTGGTGTAGCCATATTGTTACTCTTTAATAAAAAAGTTTTTCCAAAGGAAACCAATGAGCCGGGGAAAATATATTTAGAAGATATTTTAGATTAAAATAAACGTTTTGAAACGGTTTTTCATATATTCTTTTTTATTTGGCTCAGGGTTATTTGTCGGGTTGTTTTTTTTATGGCAAACGAAAGATAATTATCAACAAGAACAGTTGGATATCATTGTTAATGGAATAAAAAATGTCCAAAAATTGGTAGTTACAGAAGCCTCTTTTTCTGAAATATATAACTATGAAGATGCTGATAAATATTTGTTTGAAACCGTAGCTTTTGAAAAAAAAGTAATACTTCTGGTTAACGCCAAAGTACAGGTGTCTTATGATCTAACAAAAATGAATATTCAAGTTGATAGTATTAATAAGAAAATAATTATCAAAAAATTACCAAAAGAAGAAGTAACTACCATTCCTGAGTTTAAATATTACGATCTACAGCAGAGTATGTGGAATACCTTTACCAAGGAAGAATTAAATAAAATTCAACAATCAAGTATAGATAAGTTGCTAGATACTGTTGAAATTTCTACAGTAAAAAATCAAGCCAAAAAACAACTCTTAGAGGTGTTATCAAACTTATTTAATATTACAAATCTGGTTGGTTGGGAAATTGAAGACCAATCACAAAACTTGTTGATTGACAAAAATAAACTGATAAACTTCAAGAATTAACACATTCTCCTGAAAGATATAATAAAAGATAAATCGATTTTACTTTGTATCTTTGCAAATATCAAATTTTATAACCTTATGAATTACGGAAAGGAATTTAAAAAATTCGCTACAAAGCATCACGGAATCAGCAGCATGCATTATGACAAAATTATCAGTAGTGTAACACCTTATATTATAGAGGAACGTCAATTAAATGTGGCACAAATGGATGTGTTTTCAAGATTGATGATGGATAGAATTATTTTCTTAGGTACAGCTATTGATGATCATGTGGCTAATATTATTCAAGCACAATTATTGTTTTTATCAAGTGTTGATTCTACAAAAGATATTTCAATCTACATGAATACACCGGGAGGAAGTGTTTATGCAGGATTGGGGATTTATGATACAATGCAGTTTATAAAACCGGATGTAGCCACTATTTGTACCGGAATGGCTGCTTCTATGGGTGCAGTGTTGATGGTTGCCGGTGCTAAAGGAAAACGATCTGCTTTACCACACTCACGTATTATGATTCACCAACCAATGGGTGGTGCACAAGGTCAAGCTAGCGATATTGAAATTACGGCGCGTGAGATTTTAAAGTTGAAAGATGAATTATATGAAATTATTTCAAAGCATTCAGGACAAAAATTTGATAAAGTAGCAGCAGATTCCGATAGAGATTATTGGATGAAAGCTGATGAAGCAAAAAAATATGGAATGATTGACGAAATATTATTACATTCATAAAAATTCTATAGAAAATGTCAAAAAAAGAAAGTGTACAATGTTCATTTTGCGGTAGAGATAAGGCAGAAACAAATGTACTTATAGCGGGTTTAGATGCCCATATCTGTGACAGGTGTATTGAGCAAGCACACCAGATTGTTTTAGAGGAGGCTTCAGAGTTGGGTTTAAAAACAAAATCTAATCTTGAATTCGACATTAAAAAACCAAAGGAAATAAAAGAATTTTTAGATCAATATATGATTGGTCAAGATGCCACCAAAAAGGCGATGGCTGTAGCTGTTTATAATCACTACAAGCGATTGATGCAAGAAGAGGACGATAATGAAGTTGAGATTGAAAAATCAAATATTATTTTAGTTGGTGAAACAGGAACCGGAAAAACCTTGATTGCCAGAACCATTGCCCGTATGTTGAGTGTTCCTTTTGCCATAGTTGATGCTACAGTATTAACACAGGCGGGTTATGTAGGAGAAGATGTAGAAACAATATTGACGCGTTTACTCCAAGCAGCCGACTATGATGTGGCAAAAGCAGAAATGGGAGTTGTTTTTATTGATGAAATTGATAAAATAGCACGCAAGGGAGATAACCCTTCTATTACAAGAGACGTAAGTGGAGAAGGAGTTCAGCAAGCTTTGTTAAAACTTTTAGAAGGAACCGTTGTTAATGTTCCCCCTAAAGGAGGGCGTAAGCATCCGGAGCAAAAATTTGTTGAAGTCAATACAAAGAATATTCTTTTTATTGCAGGAGGAGCATTTTCAGGAATTGAAAAATCTATCAGTAAACGCCTCAATATGCAAGCTGTTGGATATAATGCACTAAAAAGCGGAGAAGAAATTGACAAGGAGAATATGTTACAATACATAATCCCTAAAGATTTAAAAGAGTTTGGATTAATTCCGGAAATTATAGGGCGTTTACCTGTTTTGAGTTATATGAATCCGTTAGATGCAAAAACTTTACGAGCCATATTAACCGAACCTAAAAATGCTATCGTTAAGCAGTATCAAAAATTATTTGAAATAGATGATGTAGATTTGATTTTTACAGATGAAGCATTAGATTTTATTGTTGAAAAAGCAGTAGAATACAAATTAGGTGCTAGAGGTTTACGTTCGCTTTGTGAGTCAATTTTAACAGATGCGATGTTTGAAATGCCTAGTAATGATGATGATAAATTAAAGATTACAAAAGACTATGCCTCTCATAAATTATCCAGAACTACATTAAAAAAACTGAGAGCAGCATCTTAATTTAAATTTGATTCAACAAAGCGTAGTCCCTTTTGTAATTGAGTTTTAATTCAATTTTTATTTTTTTGGGTAAGGATTTTACCACTAATGCATAAGAATGGTCTATTAACTTCTTAGTTAACTCATCACTAAAGGTGCTTTTTACCAAAACAGTATTCCAATGTTTTTTGTTCATATGGTAACCCGGGGTGATATTTTCGTATTGTTCGCGTAGTTCGACTGCCCACTCAGGATTACATTTTAAATTAACACTGAGCTCCGGTTTATCCAGAGCTGTTAACGCAAACATTTTACCTCCTACTTTAAAAACCAAGGTAGTTTCGTCAAAAGGAAATGACTCTGTTACACCTTTTTTTGACAAACAGTATTCTCTTAGTGATTCTACATTCATTTTTTCTTTTTTTGCGGAATAATATTCTTTAAATTGATATGTATAGGTAGCAGTACCCCTTGCACAATGTCGTACCTTGTTAGAGTGGCAATAAGATAAAAGATAAGATAACCATATACAAAAACAGACTCTAATAAAAACGAATTGGCTTCTTTACTATTGTTTTTAAAGGCAATATATAGATAAGAAAACATCAAGATAGAGAGTAAACCAAAGGTTAAATATTTTTTTAAACCGTCATTGTTGAGTGTCTTTTCTTTTGAATAATAATTAGAGGCATTAATCGTATTATTACTCATTTTAAACCAAAGATGCACCCCTAATAACAAAAATAGCGTAGTTAATCCACTAAAGGCCGAAACACTTTTATTCATAATCCAAAAATCGTAAAAACCATGAAAGAAAATAGCCAAAAGATAGAAGGCAATAAAAGTTAATACCGGATGAATTTTGGTGTGTTTAAACTTTATTAAAAACAGTCCATAAGCTAGTGTTGAACTAAATACCATATGTGCCACAGTAGCATATAAAGCTCTACCCCCGATAATATGTAAACCATAGTTGTTTAAATATATTGAGTTTTCCACAAAAGCAAAGCCTAAAGCAGACACAGATGCATACAGTATATAATCATAAGGTTCATCAATAGCTCCGGTGAATCTTAGTAGAATCAAAAAGGGAATAAATTTAATGGTTTCTTCTACCAACCCAATTCCAAAAATACTATAAATAAAGCTTTGTAAGGTATTGGTTGTTGAATCTGTAATACCCATATTGTGTATAAAAGAATATGGAAATCTCGCTAATAATGTAAAACTTGTTGATAATATAAAAATCAAGATTAAATAACGTTTTTTCTCTTTATCAAAAATATCCAGTTTCAAGATATAACGTAACCATACCAAACTGATAAATAAAGAAGTAATAATTGCATAGAAATGATGATTTTTCTTTAGCGAATCTATGGGCAAATGGTTGGCAACTTCAATGTCTGTATAATTGATTAATAACAAAGGTATTGTTAGAATCATTAAGACGTAAAAAACAGATTGAAAACGTTTAAAGACAAAAAAATCTTGCTTACTTTCAATTGATTTATAGTCTCTAATTTGTTCTTTAAACCATTTAATAATGAGTATAAAACCTATAATATTTAAACCTAAGTATGTTAAATCTTGAGACATACTGTAAAAGTATAATTATTTATCATAACTCAATTATAGAAAATTGAATAATAAAAAAACGACTTCCAAAAGAAGCCGCTTTTTTAATTAACATTTAAAATTATACTTATTTATTAAAAGTGTAGGAAATTCCTATCATAATAAGGTCTGTGGTCATCTCATAACCAACCTTAGTCCCCGGGATCGTTCCCAAAGGATTATTTACAGGGTCCCAAGGACCCACACCAAATTCGGCAGGTCTGGGGTCTTTTAAAGTTCCCTCGGTTTTGTCACCGCTTGAACCGTGGTGATAAACACCGTTTAATTTGAAATTATCATTTATCTTATAGGTAAGACCAAACTGGAATGCATTTTCAATAACTGCTGGTGCAGAAACGGAGAAGAAAGCTAAATCTTCATCAATAGGGTTGCTGCTATATGTATAGCCTATGCGTAGTGGAAGTTTATCAATTCCTTTATATTGTAACCCTGCAGAAATAATAGTCATGTTTTTCCATCCGAAACCTTTGACGGCACCTGTTGGATATCCTGTATAAATACCTTCTTCGGCAATAACCCAACCTTCTTCAGCAAAACCATCAGTATTTTCATAATCGACCATTCTATAATCTAGGGCAAAATCAATAGCATCATTGGAGTAACCAAATCCAAAAGAAAGAATGGCAGGAAAATCCATATCAAATTTATTGTCAGGAGCAGCACTGCCGTCTAGGTAAGTGTTTTTAAATTCAAGATCACCCAGTGTTTGTTTTGTTTTATAAGAGGCTCCTAATTTAATTCCTTTTCCTGAGTCAAAGAATAAGCCTATTTGTCCACCAATACCGGTTGTAGAGGCGGCATCAGACTCAGGGTAACCAAGTGTTTGACTTGGTGCAGTTGTTGGGTTTGGGGCTATTTCCAATGATGCGTAATTAAAATTTGGAGTAAATCCAATTGAAAATTTATCTGATAGCTCATAAGCAACTGTAAACCCAATTTGCATTAACATATAATTAGATTTGACATGTCCAAAACCATTCATGTTTTGTGGGTAGGTTATCGGATTGGAGCTAGTTGGATCCCAGTTTGGATTTGGATTACCGGAACCATCTACGGGTAGATTAGTTTCTGCTGCAAAATCAACGCCAAAACCACTTACCCCGAATACAGAAGCTCCAAAAGTTAATTTGCTGTCAGGTTTCCCCCAAACCATTGCCAATGCAGGCATTGGAGAGGCTCCTTTATCATCAGTGGTGACGCCACTGACCTCGGGTGAACCGGAGTACATCATATTTTCCGGAATCATAGAACTTAATTCAGGAGAAGCAAAGAACATCCCTATGTCAATGTTTAATATTTTACTGTCAAAAGCTGATATAGAAGCCGGGTTCCATTGTAATGCACCGCTGATGTCTATTGGTTGTGCGGTAGCTGCTCCACCCATTGAACTGTTAACACTACCAATTCCGGCCATTAAATGTCCGGCTTGAGCAAAGGTAGCAGAGGTAAAAAGTAGAATAACAAGTTTAATTAAATTTTTCATATGTATATATTTAGTTTAATAATGAAAATGTGTAACATAAATTACACGGTAAAATTAGACAGTACTTTCTCTGTAACAACTGACAATTATCAGGTTATTAAAAAAAACAAAAAAAAGAATGGGTATTACCTGAATATCAATACAAATCGAGAAGGTTTTGGGATGTTAATGATTGTAAAACAGTCTGTTAGGTATTTTGTGGAAAATTAGCAAAGAATTTATTTTTTATATTTCCGAATAGCTTCCCTAATTTTTTCCATTCTATTGTCAGGGTCGGGGTGTGTGCTTTGAAATTCGGGAACTCTTCTACCTCCGGCGGCTTCCTTTAAAATTTTCATAACTCCCAACATTTGTTCCGGGTTATATCCGGCATTAATCATAAAAAGAACTCCCAAGTCATCGCTTTCTAATTCATCTTCACGACCATATTTCATATTAATCATATTCCCTATCATCGCCACTGTTTGAGCAGCTCCGGCACCACCATCAGAACCAACCAATACCCCATTGACAATACCTTGTGTAAGATTTTGTTTGGCAATACGTTCGGCAGAATGTCTACCGACAACATGACCTATTTCATGACCTAATACACCGGCTAATTGATCTTCATTTTCTAATCTTTTTAAGAGACCATATGTAATAAATACTTGCCCACCGGGTAAAGCAAAGGCATTGATAGTATTTGGGTCTCTTAATAAATGAAAATCATATTGATAAGGTGTTTCTCTGGCAATACTGTTATTTACTAGCTTTTGTCCGACATTGTCAACCAAATTTTGTAATTGTTGGTCAGGGAATAATCCTCCAAATTGTTGTGTCATTTGAGGAACACTTTGCAAGCCTAAAGCAATCTCTTGTTCCGGCTCTAAGGTAATGTGTTGCTTTCTACCGGTCCATTCATTAGTATCAGTATTTGACCAATATTTAATTAAAGAAAATAGAATAATTCCTGCTGCAATAATTAGTTTAACAGGAAATCTTTTTCGTCTGCGAGTGGTACCGTAAGCCATTGTATTAATATTTTAATTGGATTGTGTAAATATACATTTTTTTGGAAATACTACTTTTAAAAAATAAATATATTAATTCTTATAAATTTATTTTTATAAAATTATGGACTATTGTATAGATTTGATGCTTATTAAATTACCCGTAAAATTAACAGAATGTGCTTGTTAGATTTACTTATCTAGTATCATTTTTATTGAATTAGGAATATAAGTTCTCAATGTAACTTAGGTTACGAATAGTATTTTTTATTATTTCGTTATTTGTTGTCTAAAAACTAAGAGGAATGAGCTTTTTAAGGCTTTTTGAGTTTGATGATGTCGATTAGATTATTTTAGAAAAATAGGATTAAAGAAGTTTTTGTATATATTTAGTTAGTAGTGAAAATGGGTTATTTGTAGCTTTACAAATGCCCATTTTCTTTTTATCCTAACCAACCGTCACGATCTAAACTGCGATATTGTATTGCTTCGGATATATGATGAGGTAAAATATCTTTTTGCTCATCCAAATCGGCAATGGTGCGCGAAACTTTTAAGATACGATCATAAGCTCTGGCAGATAAATTGAGCCGTTCCATAGCTGTTTTTAATAAATCTAATGATTCTTTTGACAATTTACAGTGTTCTCTGATTTGTTTAACTCCCATTTGAGCATTATAATGTACTTTATCACTATCATTAAATCTATCGGTTTGAATTTTACGTGCGTTAATAACTCTTTTTCTGATTATTTTACTTGCTTCGCCACGTCTTTCTTCTGCTAATTTTTCAAAAGGAACAGGTGTAACTTCTATGTGTATATCTATCCTATCCAATAAAGGTCCGGAAACTTTACCAAGATAGCGTTGCATCTCAGCAGGTGATGAAGTCATAGGGCTGTCCGGGTCGTTAAAATAACCACTAGGGCTAGGATTCATGCTGGCAACCAACATAAATGATGATGGATATGTTACTGTAAATTTAGCACGAGATATGGTAACTTCTCTATCTTCAAGGGGTTGTCTCATTACTTCTAGCACCGTACGTTTAAATTCAGGTAATTCATCGAGAAATAATACTCCGTTATGTGACATTGATATTTCTCCGGGTTGTGGGTAGGTGCCTCCACCTACTAAGGCAACATCTGATATGGTATGATGTGGAGACCTAAACGGTCTTTGGCTCATTAAACCTGAACCGGATTTTACGCGACCTACGACGGAATGAATTTTTGTAGTTTCTAAAGCTTCTGATAGAGTCATTGGCGGTAGAATAGAAGGTAATCGTTTTGCAAGCATGGTTTTTCCGCTACCGGGAGGACCAATTAAAATGATGTTATGTCCGCCTGCAGCTGCAATTTCCATACAGCGTTTAACACTTTCTTGCCCTTTGACATCAGCAAAATCAAACTCCGGATTTTCAAGATTATCATAAAACTCTTTTCTGGTATCTATATGTGTTGCAATTAATGGAATATTCTTATCAAAAAACTCAATTATTTGACTGATATGCTCAATACCATATATATCCAAATCGTTGACAATTGCCGCTTCTTTTGCATTCTGAGCAGGTAATATAAAACCTTTAAAACCTTCTTCTCTTGCTTTAATGGCAATAGGCAAGGCACCTTTAATGGGTTGTAAACTTCCATCTAATGAGAGTTCTCCCATAATAATATATTTATCAACATTGTCAGCTTTAATTTGTCCCGATGCGATGAGAATTCCGACAGCAAGAGTTAAATCATATGCACTGCCTTCTTTTCTTAAATCGGCAGGAGACATATTGATAATGATTTTTTTGACGGGAATTTTGTAGTTATTGTTTTGTAAGGCTGCGGCAATCCTAAAATTGCTTTCTTTTATGGCATTATCCGGTAAGCCAACAAGATGATAACCCACACCCTTATCGATATTGACCTCTACGGTAATGGTGGTAGCTTCAACTCCAAAAACAGCACTTCCATAGACTTTTGTAAGCATATTTTTTATTTTTTTGTAAAGGTAGGGAAAATCAAGTAAAAATAAAAAACCCGATATTTTTAAAAATATCGGGTTGACAACAACTTTAGTTATTTGTTAGTCTCTATAATCTTCTACGTTTGATGCTTCTTTAAGAGCACTGTAAATCGTATTATCATCTTTTTTAAGTTTTTTCTCAAGTTGTACTCTGTAGGGTTCATATGAGTCTAGCTCTATAGGAGGTGTTTTTTTGATAAGTTCAACTGCATAAACACCTGTTTTTCCTTCAATACCTCTTGCTATAGCCCCCTCTTTCATTCCAAGGAGTGCTCCAACAACTGCTTTATCACGACCCGGAGTAGAAGATGATGGATTTTCAAAACTGGTATCTCCTGTACTTTGTACGCGTATATTTTCTGCTTTGGCAATTTCCTCTAAGCTACCACTTTGTAATTTTTTACTGAGTAAAGCTACTTTCTTTTGTCTAATTACTTTTGATTTTACTCTGGGGAAGGCACTTTTTACAGTTTGTAAACCTTTAGCTTCTTTTTGTGTAACTTGAGCAACGACATATGCTTTGTCAATATCAAAACGTTTTGCATCGGCAAGTTTTGTATTATCATTGAATGCCCAAGTGATTATTTGACGATTATTTCCTGTTAATCCGGGAACATTTTCATCTTTCTTTTTGATTTTTTGTGCATTTTTTATTACATATTTACTTGCGTTTGCTAATTCAGTAAAATCTTTACCTTTAGCAATAGATGCGGCAAATGTTTCAGCTTCAACAAAGACCTTACTCTCAGTTTCGTCTGAAGGAACAATAGATTTAGCCAGGGTTGCTAATTTTAAACCTTCTTCAGATTTGGTGTCGTCAATTTTAATAACATGGAAACCAAAATCAGTTTCTACAATACCTATATCGCCTTTTTTATGAGAAAATACCCAATCGTTAAAAGCAGGAACCATAGCTCCTTCTTTAAACCATCCTAAATCTCCACCTTTACCGGCAGAAGGTCCATCAGAACTGATTTTAGCTTCATCGGCAAAATTGACGGATTTTTTTCTCACTTTTCTTAGTAACTCATTAGCTCTAGCTTTAGCTTCTTCTTTAGTTCTGCTTATTTCAGGTTTGGCTCTGAGAGCTCCATTGTAGGCAACTAATATATGACTTGCTTTTACTGAAGGTACTTGCTCTTTAGAAACTATTTTAGTTAGTTTAAAATAATCTCCTTCTTCATAAGGGCCATAAATTGTTCCTACAGGAGAATTGAATAAAGTATCGGCAATAACAGTTTTTAAAGAATTTTTAAAAACAACTCTATCACTATAAGGTAAATCTGAGTTTTCAGAGATAAAAGTGTCGTAATCGGTAGTATTTTGTAAGCCTTTATACTCACCGGTATCAGGAATTAAATCTGTTAATTCTTTTTTGATGGCTTCTTTGTCAGCATCGGATGCTTTTAGATCAAAAACTACATATTGTAAACTTCTTGAAGCCTCTACTTGAAATTCATTTTTGTGAGCATCAATATATTTTTTGACATCAGTGTCTGATACGCTAATTGTGCTATCGGCAATTTTTGAAAGGGGAAGTAGTACAAATCTTCCGTTAACTTTAGTATTGTTTAGAAAATAATAATTTTTCCCTTCACTGTTTGAAACTCCCAAACCGGCTTTTACCAAATTGAGGTAAGCACTTCTCTCCAAACCTTGTTTAATGCTACGTTCAAACGATAGCCAGCTATGAAAGCGTGTTTTTCCTTCAGCGCTAGTGTCTTCTTCTAAATCAGCAATGTAGGACTTTAAAAGTTCTTCATCAAAAAGACCGGCTTCATTTAAAAATTCAGGACTGTTTTTTATAGAAGGATGGTTGATGATTGCTTCCCAAATATCTTTTTCCCCAACAACTATTCCTGCTTCTTTCAGTTGAGATGAATATATTTTTTCACTGGTTAAATTTTCCCAAACTGCATTGGCTGCTTGTGAATCATTTATTGTTTCTCGTCCAGCCTTGTATGCTTTAACTTCTTCTATAAATTCTTCTCTTGTGATATCTTCACCATTTATACTCCCTATTGAATTTGTCTTTTTAGAAGAAAAGAAACTCATAATCTTTTTAGGTGGAACTACAAACGCAAATAAAGCCATTCCAATAATGATTATTAAAAAAACGGAACGATCTCTAATTTTGGATAAAACTGCCATATTCTTTTTTGTTAAAAATTAGTTTGCGAAAATACAACTTCCAGATGGATTATAAAAATTTATTGCTATTTAAAATACCTGGTTAAAAATTTAATCTTTAGTCAGTTACTTGTATGCTTCCACTATTGTTTTTTACGTGCCAATTTGTTAAATTTTCACTAGATTCAAAACCGGTACCATACAGTGTATCCGTTGCGGTGATAAAAGTGAATTTTTTTTCTGAGAAAAAATAATGTAATTGTTGATCCCAATATAATTGGGAAGTAGTTAGTTTATAATTTTTGCCATAGTTGGTGACCTCTACATTTCCTTTAATTTCTGAAATATTTGTCTTTGAAAAGCTAATGGCATAGTCTCCTTTAATACTTGTTGAATCGCTGTTTTCTTTAATTTTTGTAATGTAGATACCTTTAGGGAATTCAGAGTAAGGATGGTTTTTTCTATTGCTAAAGTCATAGAGCAAAGGACTTCTCATTTTGGTAGTGATGGTACCGGAATCCTTATATACTAGATTTATATTTTCGGCAATGGCAATAGGTAAATTTTTATCTTCAAGAATATCGTGTATCTCTTTTATATCATTAGTACACGAAAAAAGCAGTATTGTGATAAATAACACAATACCGCTTTTAATATTATTTTGAGTTTTATGATTCAAATTTACAATTAAGGAACTCTAACGGTTTCACCAATCCAGCATCCTATTTTCCAAGGAGTTCCTGAAGGAATTCCTTCATTAAACACATCCTCGGTTGATGGTGCTTTAGCCGCATAACTGTTGATGTGTTTTTGTGCAACAGACGAAATACTAGGGTCAATAGCTTTTGCTTTACGTGCTTTGTTTAGTGCAGCTTGATAAACCATACGGGTCCCAAATACACCGTTACCACAAGATTTAGCGCTTTTTGCATACATACTGGCTATTAGTAAGTAGGCTTTTCCAAGACTGGGTCTTGCTTTTAAAGCTTGGTATGCATAGGTTCTGGCTTGACCGAAACGTCCTTTTTTCTTCATTAATTGAGCAATAAAGTATAAAGTGTTTGCTTTCTTATAATTATCTGTTTCTAAGTCAACTGCTTTTTTGAAATATTCAATTGCTTTTGTTTCATTTTCTTTCTTCATTAACAGACCTGCATAAAATTTATAGGCATCTGCAGAAGGATCGGCATTAACATAGGTTTCCACCATTTTATCGTAAAAAGAACCATCGGTACAACCTTTATTGTATAACCTGGAAACACTTCTTTTTAGCCAAACAACATTATTTGAGTTTTCGTCAAATTCTTTTTCGTACATTGGAATTAATCTGTCACAGGTGGCATATTTTTCCAACATAGTACCCAAAACATTTTCAACCTTACCTAAACTGGATAGGTTGGTAGAATAAGCATTTTTTAACCTTGTCTGTTTTGCATCTAATTCTTTTCCGGATTCTT